>ENA-OQDM01000780-OQDM01000780.1-human-gut-metagenome-genome-assembly--contig:-NODE-780-length-15961-cov-2.413730_pt1 | contig 15961 bp, 15 predicted proteins | sample MGYA00242772_ERZ504605 | MGnify/ENA primary metagenome ERZ504605 (study PRJEB26092, sample SAMD00036348) | human gut metagenome | host: Homo sapiens | study: EMG produced TPA metagenomics assembly of... | reverse complement strand
GGTCAGATGCGACTTTGGCCATAACTTCCTGCCTTGTTCATAGTTACATACCTCTTTATAAAATTTTTATGTGCCAATGGAACAGCGGCGGGGAAACGGTTTTCCCGGTATGCGGGCATACTCCCAGCCCCGTACCACGGTAACAGATACAGTATACCAGATTGCAGGGCAGATTGCAAGGATTTTTTTGCCTGCTGCCCTCATTTTGGGTGTACGCTCCCCAGTACAGCTGCACCTCCGGCAGCTTCTTTTTCCGCAGCAGGAACGCAACGGGCAGCAGGTATACCACCACGGTCAGCAGCATGGAGGCGTCGTAGCCGCTCACGCTCTCGGAGAGGGTCGTGGTGCCGTACAGCCCGCCGATGAGCATGGAGGCAATGTCCATGGCCCCGTGCAGGAATACTGTGACCCAGAGGTTGCCGGTGCGGAAATAGATGGCCGCAAATAGCGCTCCCAGCGACGCCGAGAACGCGCACTGCATCAGCACGCCGAAGGGTGCCGAGCTGGACAGGTTGGTCAGGTGGGCCGCGCCGAACAGCACGCCGGACAGCAGGCAGGCTTTCCAGACACCGGCCCGGCTGGTGCCGAAGTGTTCCAGCAGCGTTTCGGCAATGACGCCCCGGAACAGGAATTCCTCCGCCACGCCCACCATTGCCATGCAGGCCAGAAAGCTCAGGATACGCCCCGCCGGGAGCAGCGGCGTGTCCGGCCGCTCAAAGATCAGTGCGCTGTATATGCTGTAGCAGATGAATGCCAGCGGGTACATCCCCACCAGCAGACCGTTCCAAAAGCCGCTGCCGCGGCGGCCCAGCAGTCCCTGCCGCCCGGTGCGGCGCAGCAGCAGCCAGGCCGCCCCTGCCCCCACCAGCTCCTGTACAAGGCTGAGAAGGTATTCATCCAGACCGGAAAAATCTGCCCCGGCCGCCATCAGCGCGACGGTCAGCACCAGACTGGACAAAAACAGGGAGCCGAGGAACAGTACCTCGGCAAGGATGCAATACAAAATGGGGTGAGCTGCGCGCAGACGTTTGAGCATAAAAGCGCCTCCTGTGTAACTTGATGGTTTCATTTTACCACATTCTGACCAAAAGCAACAGGGGCCTTTTTTCAGCGCAGGGCAGCCACACCGTTGCCTTTGCACCGTTTGGCGCATTCTGCCCGAACACCACCCTGCCGCCATGCGCGGCGGCGATCTGCTCCACCACATGAAGCCCCAGAATGTGCGGGGTCTGCTCGTTCTGCGGCGTGCCTTGCAGTGCCGCCAGAACGGCAGGCGGGTACCCTGTGCCGTTGTCCGCGACGGTCAGGCAGAAGCGATTTCCGGCAACATCCGTCTGCACCTCGATCTCTACGGGTGCCGAATTATGCCGGATGCTGTTGCCCAGCAGGTTTTCCAGCAACCGTTCCAGCAGGGCGCGGTCCACGCAGAGTTTCGCCTGCTCTGCGGCAGCGGTCTGCTGCAGCGACACCTCGCAGGTCTCCGCCTGCGGACTTTCGCAGAACTGCGCCACCAGCTCCCGGAACAGCGGCCCCGCCGCAAATTCCTGCTTACGCAGGGGCTGTGTTCCATATTCCAGCTTGCTGGTCAGGTTCAGGTCCTCGATCAGGGTGCGGAGTTTTTCGCTCTGGGTGCGGATGCCGCCGGCCTTTTGCCGGGCAGTTTCCGGCAGGACGGCGTCCCGCTCCAGCTGCTCCGCCCAGCCCAGGATCAGCGCCAGCGGGGTGCGCACATCGTGGCTGACCCCGGCGATCCACTGGGTGCGGGCATCGTCCCGCCGGGCCAGCAGTTCGTTCCGCGTTTGCAGCTGCGCACTGGTCCGGTTCAGCTTTTCAGCCAGCTCCCCGGCAAAGCCCTCCGTAGGCAGCTGTACGGTCTGCCCCTCGGCCAGCGCATCCAGCCCGGAAGCCACCGTTTCCAGCCGCTTGGCCCCCTGCCAACTGAGCAGAAAACAGCAGATCGCTGCCAGCAGCAACAGCAGCCCAAACCCCAGCGGAATGGTTTTGGCAAGGCTCAGGATGTACCCCGGCGAGGTGTAAATGCTGTATTTCCACAAACTCCCTCTGGCAAGCCCGATGACGAACAGGCCATAGTCCTCTGCCCAGCAGAACACCGGATAATCGTCCAGATACCAGCGAGCAAACCCCGCCACTTCTCCGGTGGTATAGGCGTGGTTCAGCGCGTCCGGCAAAGCGTAACTCCACCGGATATGACCGGTGTCGTCCAGCACCATGGCCCATGCATAGCCGTCCATCCATTCTTCCGGGGTGTGCGCTGCGCCAAGGGCAAGCCCCGCCGGAGTTTCCACCATGGCATCCGCAATTTCGCTGGACGCATAGGTCCTCTGCGGCAGATGGGTCGTTTCCTGCCAGCCCAGCCACCCCAGCAGCCCAAGGCCCAGAAATACCAGCAGCAGAACGATGCCCACCGCCGCCAGAACATACCGCCGGATGAGCCGCACAAAGGTTTTCATCGTGCATCCTCCTTTGCCAGCTTGTACCCGATGCCCCTCACCGTCTGCAGAAAGCGCGGCCTGCCCGGCTCCGGTTCCAGCTTTTCCCGCAGATGCCGGATATGAACACCCAGACTGTTTTCATACCCATAATAATCCGCGCCCCACACCGCTTCGCACAGCGCATCGTAGGTCACGATATGCCCGCGGTTTTCGGCCAGCTTGCGCAAAAGCGTCCGCTCGGTCGCTGTCAGGGCAAGGGTGGTTCCGTCCGGCAGGGTCACAAGGGCATCGTGCAGGTCCACGCTCCGGTCGCCCAGCTGCAAGATTGCTGCTTTTGTCCGGGAAAGCTCGGTCCGGTAAGCACGCTGCAAAAGGTGCTGCACCCGCAAAAGCAGTTCCTGCATCAGAAATGGCTTGGTCAGGTAATCGTCTGCGCCCAGTCCCAGCCCGAACAAGCGGTCGGCATCGGCGTCCCGGGCAGAGAGGAACAGGGTCGGCACATCGGCTTTTGCCCGCAGGGTACGAAACAGCGAAAACCCGTCCCCGTCCGGGAGGTTGATGTCCAGGATCATCAGTTCCGGCATCTCGGCTGCAAAGGCGGTCTGTGCGGCGGCACAGTTCTGCACGGTGCGGATGTTCTGATAGCCTGCCCCACGCAGCTGCTCTTCGAGCAGCCGCAGCAGATCGGTGTTGTCATCTACAAGTAAAATGTGTGCCTGTTGGATCGTGTTCATCGCGGTGTTCCTCCGGTCATTTTCTGTTCCCACTATAACACGTTCTGGCCGGAAATGTCCGGATTTTGCGAAAATTTAAGCGCAGATTAAGACAGGCTTCGGCGGAGCTTAAGCCCGCGAGGTAAACTGTGGGTGTTCCAAGCGAACGAGAAAGGAGCATCCTCTATGAAACCTGTCATTGAAACACACGACCTGTGCAAAAGCTACAACGGCCGCACCGTGGTCGATCATCTGAACCTGACCGTCCCGCAAGGGTGCGTCTACGGCTTTTTAGGTCCGAACGGTGCGGGCAAATCCACCAGCATGAAGATGCTGCTGGGGCTGGTGCACCCCACCGGCGGCAGCGTGGAACTGCTGGGCCATACCATGAACGAAACAAACCGCATCCCCCTGCTGCGGCAGACCGGAAGCCTGATCGAATCCCCCTCCGGCTATCTGCATCTGACGGCCCGGGAAAATCTGGCCATTGTGGCCGACCTGAAAGGCGTTGCTCACAAGGACATTGACCGGGTGCTGGAGATCGTCCACCTGACTGCCGATGCCAACCGGAAGGTGGGGCAGTATTCGCTGGGCATGAAGCAGCGGCTGGGCATTGCCATGGCGCTGCTGGGCAGCCCCAAACTGCTGATTTTAGATGAACCCACCAACGGTCTGGACCCGGCCGGCATTCAGGAAATGCGCAGCCTGATCTCCTCCATGCCGGAAACCACCGGGGCAACCGTGCTGATCTCCAGCCACCTATTGGGCGAGATCGAGCAGATGGTCACGCAGGTGGGCATCCTGAACCACGGAAAGATGCTGTTTGAGGGCTCTTTGCAGGCCTTGCAGAAGCACAGCCGCGGCGGGATCCTGCTGCGGGTGCTGGATGTTCCAAAAAGCATTGCGGTGCTGAACCGACAGGGCATCCGGGCGTTCACATCGGCGCAGCACCCGGATGTGCTGGAACTGCCCGCCCTGCCGGACGAAGCACTGGCGGCACTGGTGAGCACGCTGGCCGAAAACGGTGTCGGTGTGGTCGGGCTGACCGCCCAGACAAAGAATCTGGAAGAGATCTTCCTCAGCCTGACCCAGAACAACGGGGAGGTGGCCTGAGATGCTGCGTTCCTTTCATGCTGAACTTCAGAAGGCGCACCGGCGGCACGATCTGCTGCTCTGCCTGCTGGTGCCCCTCATCATGATCTTATGGGTGGGCGGGCTTGCTCCCTCTGACCCTGGAGAACTGGCCAACGGTTATAGCGCCCTGCTTTACAGCATCCCGGTCATCGAGCCATTCTGATGCCGGTGCTGATGGCCGTGCTTGCCAGCCGCCTGTGGGAGATCGAGGTCAAAGGCAGTATGCCAAAGCTCCTCTACACCCTGCAGGAGCGCCGCAGCCTGTTTGCGGGCAAAGCCGCCTTTGGCCTGCTGGAAATTCTGCTGGTGACTCTGCTGGAAATGGGAGCCGCCGTCCTGCTGGGCATCGTGCACGGCTACACGGAAGCCTTTCCCACTGGGCAGCTGGTCTATCTGTTCGTCTGCACGCTGGCTGTGGACGCAATGCTCTTCTTTGGCGAATTTCTGCTGATGCTGTGGGTGGGCAATCCTCTGCCGGCGCTCTGCGTGGGCATTGTAGGGGCACTGGTGGGGCTGTTCTCCGCTTTTATGCCGCCGCTTGCCAGTTATTTTGTGCCCTTTGGGTACTACATCCCTCTGAGCGCCTACGAAGTGGCGAACTGGAACAAGGCCACCCCACACCGTCACCTACGGCACCCGCCCCTTCAACTGGGGGCTGCTGGCCTTTACCCTTGCGCTGGGCGCAGTGCTGTTTGCCCTTGCGTGGCGCAAGGTACAGGACGAGGAGGTATAAAACCATGCTGAAACGCTGTATTCTTGCGGAGAACCGCAAACTCCACGCATCCCCCATCTGGGCAATGTTCTTTGTGCTGCCCATTCTTTCCGCCACCTACGGCACCTTCAATTATCTGCAAAATCTTGAGATCCTCACCGACGGCTGGTATAGCCTGTGGACCCAGCACACCCTGTTTTATTCCATGCTCTTCTTCCCTGCCATGGTCGCCACCTATGCCGCTTACCTGTGGCGGCTGGAACATCTGGGGCACAACTGGAACCTCATCATGGCAAGCCCCGTGCGCCCGATGGACCTGTTTGCCGCAAAGTTTGTGGTGGTGACAAAGCTGGCCCTGCTGACCCACGGTTTTGTGTTTGCGCTGTTCGTGTTCTGCGGCAAGGTATTTGCCCATCTGCCCGGCTGCCGCCGGTCACCTTACCTCTGTTTTTACTGCGAGGACTGCTGGGTGCGTTGGCCGTCATTGCCGCACAGCTGGTGCTGGCCATGGTCATCCACAGCTTTGCCGTGCCCATCTTCCTGGGGCTTCTGGGCGGCATCCTTGGCATTTTTGCCGGGTCCAAAGGCTTTTCCCTGCTCTGGCCCTACGCCCTGATGCAGGCGGGCATGAACGCCAACAAAAGCGAGGACGCGCTGGCCGGAAGCTATGGAATGTTCTTTCTCAGCTGTGCGTTCTGGCTGGCAGCGATGTTTTTGCTGGCATGGGGCCTGCTGCGGAAACGGGATGTAAAAGCGTGACGTTGTTCCTGTAAAAAGAAGCGTTCCGCCCCAATAAAAAATCTCCTGTTCCGAAAATCAAGACCCCGCGTTTTCACGCGGGGTCTTGATTTTAAAGTCCTTTTAGGATGCACCCATCCTCGATTCGGATGATCTGCTGCGCTTTCTTCGCGATCTCCGGGTTGTGGGTGACAACGATCAAGGTCTGTCCGAATTCTGCTGCACATTCTGTCAGGAGCTTCATAGTGTCCTCACCCGTTCTGGTGTCCAGATTTCCGGTCGGTTCGTCCGCAAAGACAATGCGCGGTTTCCCGATCAGTGCGCGGGCGATTGCCACACGCTGCTGTTGTCCACCCGAAATCTGAGAAGGACGAGCATCGAGTTTCTCTGCGATTCCAAGAATTTCCGTCAGTTTACGGAGCATCTGCTCGTCCGGTGTCCGATGGTCGAGATAAAATGGAATCAGAATGTTGTCCCGCACCGTATACTCCGGGAACAGCCGGAAGTCCTGAAAAATAAAGCCAATTTTTTGCCGCCGCACCTGTGCAAGCTGCTCTGCATTCATCGCATAGAGGTCCTGCCCATCCAGCAGAACGTTTCCGGTCGTGGGCGGCAGCAGTCCTCCCAGGATCTTCAGAAGAGTGGATTTCCCGCTGCCACTGGAACCAATGATGGACGCAAATTCCCCCTTCCAGATCGTCAGATCGCTGGCTTTCAATGCCTGCACCGCACTTTCACCCTCGCCATAGGTTTTGGAAATTTGCACAGCTTCCAGAATTTTGTCTTTCATAAAATGTCCCCCTTCGATGCTTTTTTACGGATAAAGGAGAAAACCGGCAGCAAAGCCGCGCCCAGCCAGAATCCCATCAGCAGAATGCTGACCAGGATCTGACTTCCCACAGGTCTGTGAAATTCAAACACACGCCCATCTGTATGGATCCGGATCAGATCCAGAATGCTTTGAATCGGGACAATGTGCGAAACTGCCACCGATACAAGGATATTGACGATCAGCGTAGTTCCAACGATCACCGGGATCACCCGTTTTGCATAAGAACACACCAATTTTTTCGGGGAAACGCCCAGCGTCAGGAGAAGGGACAACCGCTGCTGCTGGACTTCATAGGCAGAAAGGTTCAGGACGACCAGCAAAGCGCAGCCCAGAAGAACACCAAGTACCGCCAGAATTCCGACCAGAAATGCGCTTTGCGTTCCTTCCGTATAGCTTTGGCTGAGCAGATCGTAATTGTCTGCGCTCAGAATCCCATTTCTGCGTGTGGCAATGGATGCAATGGAACGCCGCAGCGAGAAGTTATTGCCGGCAGCCAGCTTTACATTCAGGCTGCTGTATCCTTCTTTTTCCATATGGTAGCTTCCTGCGCCTTCAAACATTTTATGATAAAGAGCCGTGCTGACAAAAACCGTGCCATTGTAGAAGATCCGATCTGTTGTCAGCAGTGTGTAATCTGCCGTGGATTTTACAATACCGGCAATGGGCAGCTCGGCGGCATACGTCTGATAAACATCATTCCCGGCTTCATCCTGCCCGGTATAACGCTGGTATTGGATGCTCAGCTTATCACCGGCCGAGAAGACCGGTTCAACCGGCGTACTGCCATCCGGTTGGAAGCCCTGATAATATTCATCCGCAGCGGGATCATAATAGCAATCTCCCCACCGGAGCAGAACAGAATCTCCGGCCAGCAGTGCATCCATGCTGTTTTCCGGGACGCCGGCGTCTTCGGCAATGTGTTCCAGTTCATCATCCGGCAGGGCGCAAACGAACGTATTCAGCGTCCCATTCGAGGCATTCTGCATGAGATTCGGAACGCCCGTATAAAATCCGTTGTCCTTGACCCGGATATCGGAGAGCATCTGGCTGCTCCGGATCTTGTCCGAAGTAATACTGTAGGTGTCGGTCAGGTTGATCGCAGCCGAAACATCTTCCACGCCGGGCAATGCTGCAAGATCTTCTTTCAAAGAAAATGGCATCCCGGACGTTCCGTTCATCTTGATGGACAGACAGGCATACGGCGCATCCAGATCATACGGCAGCATGACACGCCATCCGACATAAAGGCAGCTGACTGCGATCAGCAAGACCGCACAGCCGACACCGATCTGCGGTGCAAGCGGAAGCTGCGCCAAACGGAACTTTTTGGCCTTGCTTTCCTTCTTCTGTGCTGCCTTTGGGCGGGTCAGAACAGCCGGCAGGAATGCACCCAACAGCACAGCAGCCAAAAATAGTACGGCAAGCAGGATCAACGATGCAAAAGGAACCGCAAAGAACGAAAGCTGTTTTTGCAGCCCCAGACCGACGGCCGCGGCGCCACAGCCCAGTGCAAACCCTGCAGCAACTGCCGCAAGCCCGGCAAAAAGCGCCTCCCACAGGCACATGAGCCGGAGATCCCGTTTTTTAGCCCCCAGCGTCAGGAAGGTGTTGATGGTATGTACACGCTTGTGCAGAACGATCAGGAAATACTGCGCCACTGCAAAAAAGCTGACTAGGATCGCTGCGACCAGTAAAAAGCGCAAAGAAGATGAAACGGTATCCTCCTGCGGGTAGGCATACTCGTTTGCCACTAAAGCAGGGTCGGTCGAAGCGGTCACGGGTGCGGCTGCATTCAGATAATAAAATGTCTGGAATTTCTGTCCGTCCAAGGCAAGCGGCTCTGCAACAATGCCGCTGACGGTCAGATTGCCGTTCAGATTCCAATAAACATCATAGGCAGGCAAAACACCACACAGGGTATAGGCTTTTTCCATCACTGCGCCGGAGCCTGCCAGCGGGTCGTAATCATTGGCAGCGACCTTCAGCGTGACCGTCTGCCCTACGTCATAGGAGCAGCCCAGCGCATCCAACAGTGTCGTTGTCATGGCGATCTCATCCGGTTGTGCAGGAAAGTTTCCGCTGATCGGCACGATACGCCCCAGTTGTGCAAAGGCGCTGTCTACGGTTCCGATACCGCCCGCCAGCCCATTGTCTGCACCAAGAACGATTCCATCCTGAATTGCCGTGCTGGCTTTTGCGGATGCGGGCAGATTCTCCCGCACCTGTGCAGCATCCGTGTCCGTATCCGATAATCTCAGGTATTGCCACTCGCCGTACAGTTCGCATCGGGTATCCTGCAACGCCTGGGCAGAGCTGCCAGAATAAATCGTGGCTGCTGTCAGGAACGAAAAAACCATCGTCAGCAGGATCAGCAATAGACTGGTCTGCTTTTTCCGCCCAAGCATCCCATGGAACGCCAAAATAAGAGATGGGTTTTCTTTGCCTTTCATAAAACACCTTCACCTCCGCTTTTCATTCTGATCAACTGTTTCTATCCAATTAACGCAATTCCCGCTCTTTCGTTACAGCTTTCAAGAGAATTTTTTTAATTTTGCTTTTTGTTCATCAATTTTTCAGGGCACACAAACAAAAAAGAGCATCAAGTCCAACGACTCAACGCTCTTTTATTGTCCAGTCATCCTGCACATCACTGTGCATCCACTTTGATTCCTGGCAGGGAGTTCAAATCGCAAAAGGTCATCCGATGCCGTTTTCTATGCATCGGATGACCTTTTGGGGCAGCGTTTCCTTTTAAGCCACCTTGGTCTTTCGCAGATACCCCCATGCTGCCAGTCCAACGAGCAGAACGATCTTGATCGGTGCCGATGCCAGCAGCACATCTGCCTGAAAGAAAGCATGCCCGCCTGCATAGAGAAAATCAAAGCTGATCATTTTATACAGCAATGCATTGGAAAGCCCAATGCCCCCTGCCGGAAGCAGGGTGGACAGCCATTCTCCAAAGGAGCCCGGCACGACCATATAAACGATCAGCGGTGCCACCACACTGATCAGCGCCACAGACAAAGCGGTCAGGTTGTTCTTGGCCCATACGGATGCCATCAGCACAAAGGCCACCTCCGCAAAGAAGATCAGGAAGTTTGCCACCAGCATGACCCACTCCATCTGGCCAACGGTATACGGCAGCAGGCTGGTCACAGAAAACAGCCATTGCACGGAAGTTTGGGTACTTTCCCAGCCAAATAGAGCATTCGTGACCAGGATCCACACCACGCCGCAGAGCAGATATGCCGCCCCTGTGATACTAAACGCCGCCGCTAGCTTTGCCGCTGCTAGCCGCAGACCGCCGTTTTTTGTGCACAGTTGGATGTCCTGCGCCCCGGTCTGTGCATCCGATGCAAACACCGGGGCCGCAATCACCGCGCACAGCAGGGTGAGCAGCAAACTCAACAGGGTCTGGTAATCCATTGCGTCTGAACTGACCCCAAATGAATAGGTGAACGGTTTTTGTACAGCATCGAACTTTTTCTGTGCAATGGCCTGCGCCTGCTCATAGCCGGGCTTTCCGTCTTGTTCCAGCCAGATCACCGATTCCAGCCGTTTGGGGAGCTGGCTGTAAAAGTTCTGCATATCCTCTGCGGTCAGCCCCATCACGCCCGGTGCCATGCCGGTTTTCGGGTCGGCAAAGGCTTCCTTTGCGTTGTTCACAAGAGACTGATACCGGGCAAGTTCTTTATAAAATACCTCGACCGGGATATCGTTGATGGAGCTTGCATCATACTGCCGGTACACCCGCTGATAGGCTTCCAGTGCTTCCTGCATGACATCCGGCGTGATGGTACCGGATACCTGCTGCTCCTGCCGTTTCCTGATTGCTTTCAGACCCGTGTAACTCACTTTGTTTCCGCTGGCATCCAGTTCCGTCCAGCCGATAAAGGTCACCGGCAGATATGCCATGACCACAGCCAGCACCAGCGCAATGGCCAGCAGAATAGCTGTCATACGAGTTTTGCACACACGTTTCAATTCCAAACGATACAGGTTCATTTTGCTTCCTCCATTTCCTCTGGGAACAGCCACAGATACAGATCTTCCAGCCGGGGCTGTGCCGGGACGCTGTCCGGCAGCTGCGGTGCATCCGCCAGATACCGCAATGTTACCGTTCCGTCCGGCTCGTTGCGCAGGTTCACTACCCGCAGCCGGTATTCCCACCGGTCAAGCTGTTCCATCGGGATATTCCCCTGCCAGACTTTGGCTTCGATCTGCTTTACCAGCCTTCGGTGGTGTCCTGTGCAATGATTTTGCCAGCCTTCATCACGGCATTTTCGGCCGCAATGTATTCCACATCCGAAACGATATGCGTTGAAATGAGAACGATCCGTTCCTGCGCAAACTCCGACAGCAGATTGCGGAAACGCACCCGTTCTCCGGGGTCCAGCCCTGCCGTAGGTTCATCTAAAATCAGAATTTCCGGGTCGTTGAGCAACGCCTGTGCGATGCCTACCCGGCGCTTCATACCGCCGGAAAGCTTTATGATCTTTTTGCGGCGCACCTCAGTCAGGCTCACCCGCTCCAGCAGTGCGTCGATCTGCCGGGCAGCCTCTGTGCGCGGCAGACCCTTGAGCGCCGCCATATATTCCAGATAGTCCTGCACCGTGAATTCCGGGTAAAACCCGAATTCCTGCGGCAGATACCCCAGCTTTTCCCGGTAGGCCGCACCAAGCGTCCCAATCTCCACCCCATCGCACAAAATCCGGCCACTGCTAGGCCGCAGAATGCCCGCCAGCATCCGCATTAAGGTTGTTTTGCCTGCACCATTCGCCCCCAGCAGTCCCCACACACCCGGCGTGAGCGTGATGGACACATCATCCACCGCCGTTTTATCCCGGTATCGCTTTGTAATATTCTGAATTTTCAGTTCCATGACTTGCTCCTTTCAGCCTTCTGCAATATATTCTGACCGGGCGGCAAGCCGGATGCACTGCAACACCATACAGAGCACCAGCACGCCCGCCGCCAGTGGCAGACCTTTCGGCAGTTCCGATAATTGCACGAACCGCAGCAAACACAGCTGCCCTGCAAACAGTGGTACAGCCCCGGTCATCATCCATTCCGGGCGCACCCAGCGCAGCAGCAGAAGCAGCTCATTGTTTGCGGTCAGGAATGGCACGGTCAGCACCGCCAGCAGTTGCCCGATGCTCCATGGCACGGCTGCCCGCACATTGAGTACCAGCACTCCCAGCAGGATCGTTTCCCCTGCCAGCAACAGCAAAAACCGCATCACCAGTGGACGACCGATTCCTGCATATGTGGCTTGTTCCAGTTCAAGCATCTTATATTGACTTGCCCGGTATAAAAACGGCAGACCGAGCAGGGCTGTCAGCATGGCGAGTGTGCTCAGACCAAACAGTGCATTGCGTAATGTCCATGCCTTCTCCCACAGGGCAAGTTCCCGACCCACACTGTACAACGTCAGTGCCGCCATTGCTTCCAGCGCCCAGACCTTCCAGCCCAGCAATTTGAACTGGCAGTGCAGCAAATCACGCCAATCACTCCGTTGTTTTACGACATGTTCCGCCCGGCAGCGGCGCAGCAGCGTTTTCGGTGCGGCTGTGTCAAGCTCTGTCGCCAGTGCTCTGGATAGTTCTTTTTCAAAGGCTCGATTCATCTCCAGTCCTCCTTTTCCAATTGCATTTTCAAGGTTTTCAATGCGGCACGCAGGCGGGACTGCACGGTGCGCAGGGGCAGACCTGTGATCTGCGCGATCTCCCGCAATTTAAGCTGTTGTGCGAACCGCAGCAATACCAGTTCCCGCTGTTCCGGCTCCAGCTGGGCCGTCAGCGCTCGCAGGTTTGCTTTCTCCTCTGCCGCAGCAAAGCCGCTTTCCTGATAGGCGGGTTCGCCCAGCAAGCTCTCCAGCGATACCTCCGTCCGCTCCATCGTACGGTTCAGATCGATGCAAATGTTTTTTGCGATTTTGTACAGAAAGGGACGGAATGCCCCCTGAAATCCACCACAGGAATCCAGCCAGCGCACCGCTTTCAAAAAGGTTTCCTGTGCTGCATCCTGCGCCTGCTGCTCGTCCGCTGTATGCCAACGGCAATAGTTCAGAATTTGTGGATAGTACGCTGCAATCAGAGTGTCCAGCGCACCTGTATCTCCGCTCTGCGCTTTCCGCAGCAATAATTCTGTCTGGATACGGTTCACCCCCTTCCTGTCTATTAAAACGTTCCATATCATCAAAATGATTTCCGTTTTTCAAAAATTTCAAACAATCGTCTTTATCCTGTTCTTATAAGCTTTGTCATCATAAAGAGCCTTGTGTTTTTCCTTGTCAAGAGGGCTGGCACCCGCAAGATGGAGAAGCCTTGCCCCGACAAGTCCGCGTTTGCGCAGGCGGAACAAGCTCATCATGCAAACAAAGAAAAACAGAGCGTTCCCGATGGGGAACGCCCTGTCAACCTTATCGTGTGTGGATTTTTGCAGGGTGCGTCCGGGTGGATACCCCCTGTTTTTGTTTTGTCTGAATCTGCCTGCGGACTATTCTTCTGGCGAATCATCCGCTTCAACACGCAGCATCCGGTAGCCGACCCCCACATGGGTCTGAACCAGATGCAGAGAATGTGCGCCTGATTCCAGCTTTTTGCGCAAAGATGCCATGTAGACACGAAGGGATGCAATGTCGTTTTCTTGCGAGCTCCCCAGACTTTTTGCGTAATCGCCGTATGGGTCAGAACCTTTCCTACATTGTGCGCAAGGACACAAAGCAGCTTATATTCAATTGGGGTCAGATGCAGTTCTTCATCGTTCAGCCAGACACAGCCGGCAGCAAAATCAATTTTCAACGGGCCATTTACAAAAACTGAGCTGCCGACCTCACCGGATGCCTGCAAATTCAGCCGCCTTTGCGTCACGCGCAGGCGAGCCAGAAGCTCATCCACTGAGAAAGGCTTCGTCAGATAATCGTCTGCGCCCTGATCCAGTGCTTCGATCTTATCGGAATCCTCACTGCGGGCACTCAAAACGATGATGGGCAGATTCGACCACTCCCGGATGCGGCGGATCACCTCAACGCCATCAATATCCGGCAGTCCGAGATCCAGCAGTATAATATCCGGGTTATGGCTGGACGCCATCATCACAGCCATCTCTCCGTTGGCCGCTGTCAGGAATTTATACCCGTGTGCTTTCAGGGTGGTTGTGATCAGACTCCGTACCGATGAATCGTCCTCAACAACCAGAATCGTTGGTTTATTCATGAATACTTACCTCGCTTTTGGGAAGTTCAAAAGAGAATATGCAGCCGTGCGGTTCGTTATCCCGGAGAGTCAGGGTACCTTTATGAGCTGCAAGGATCGTCCGGCAGAGCGCAAGGCCCAGCCCCAGACTGCGGTGGCTGTCTGCAATCTGATTCTGCCCGGTAAAGAACATTTCAAAGACCTGCGCTTTATTCTGCTCCGGGATACCGGGGCCATCATCGGATACGTCTACCACGATATTACTGTTTTTTGCATACGCAGAAATATTGATCCGGGAGCCTTTCTGCGTGTATTTGATGGCGTTGTCCACCAGATTGATAATGACCTGCATGATAAGCCGTGCGTCCATGTCGGCAAGAAGAATTTCATCCGAATAAGTCGTTGTGATGATATGCTCCTTGCTTTTTCGGCTGATATGCCGCAGCGTTTCCTCGACCACCTCATCCATGAGCTGCGGAGAGATTTGAAGATTCATCCGCCCATCCTCAATGCGGGTGATAGAAAGCAAATTTTCCACCAGACCGATCAACCACTGTGCATCATCAAAAATATCCGTACAGATCTTTGTCCGTGTTTCTGCATCCAGCGTTTCCGCATTGGGGAGCAGATTGCTTGCATTGCCTGAGATGGAGGTCAGCGGCGTCCGAAGATCATGGGAAATGGTTCGCAGCAAATTTGCCCGAAGCTGTTCATTCTGTGCATGAACAGTGGCTTGCTCCTTTTCCAGCGCAATGCGACGGTTTTCCACTGCCAATGCGCATTCACCAAGGATCGACAGCAGGACGCTGTTTTCAAACGCATCCATGGAGCGTTCCGACAGGTCGATGCCGATAACACCAAACACACCGCTGCCTGTACGAATCGCAAGGTACAGTCCTTTTGCATCGGTGCAGTAATCCGTCGATGCACCCGAACGCTTCTTATTTGCAAAGCACCACTCCGCGGCACTGCGTTCCGGCGCAGAATCAAAACGGAGTCGGCTGCTTCCTTCCACTGTGTTAAAAATTTGCCCCTGTCCAAGAGAACCATCCTGCTCTGGATACACGATCAGGTTCCGGTTTAGCAGTTTGGTAGCTGCGCTGCCGTCAGGGATAAAATTTCGTCTTCGTTGGTCGCTTTCTGCAAAAGCCGGCTGGTATCAAACAGCACCTTCGTCCGAAACGCCGCCTGTGCAGACATTTTTGCCTGATCTTTCAACCGGGTCGTCAGCGTACAGGTGACGATGGCAGAAGTCAGCATCAGCACAAAGGTGATTTGATACCCCGGATCATAGGCATGGAATGTCAGTCTTGGCTCCGTCAGGAAGAAGTTATAGAGCGCAACGCTGGCGATCGAACCCAAAACGCCGCAGGAATAGCCAGATGTTGTAAGAGCCGTGAGCAAAACACCCAACATATAAAACATAATGATATTGTAGCGCGCAAAGTCCAGTTGCAGGAACAAAAATCCAATCACCGTGATGCAGGCTAGAATCCCTGCCGTAATCAGCAGATCACGGAACGATGGGACGATGGAACGGGCAAACAGCCTTCTGCCAGAGCCGTAATCCTGCTCAACTGCTGCATCCGGGATGATATAAATATCCAGATTGGGCGCAGTCAGCGTCAATTTTTCAGTCAGTGACGGTCCACTCCAGAAATGACGGCGATGTACACTGGAGCGCCCCAGTACGATTTTTGTAATGCCGGAGATCCGGGCAAACTCTGCGATCTGCTGCGGAATGTCATCGCCGTAGAGGGTCGTAATATCTGCGCCCGCCTGTTCCGCCATGTGGATATGCTGCTGCAAGCGCTGTTTGTCCTGCGCACTCATCCAGTCGGCATCCGGTGTTTTGACATACAACGCAGTAAAAGAGCCGCCGAAAGCCTTTGCCATTGTTGCCGCCGTCCGCACGATCTTTGCATTGGAGGGAGAAGATGACAGACACGCCAGAATATGTTCGGTGGGTGGGTTGTTTGGATTCATGAAGATCACCTGCCTTGCCCACAGTATAGCACAATTTGATGATCACGACCACCAGCCGCGTCTTTTTCCTTCTTGGCGAATGATCTCCTTTCGCATGTGATCCAGCGCATCTGCTGCCCAAAAACCACTCAACATGACTCCAAAGAACCATCAACAACAAAACGACATCCATATGATCCGTCCTATCTTTTTAGAGC
>ENA-OQDM01000778-OQDM01000778.1-human-gut-metagenome-genome-assembly--contig:-NODE-778-length-15975-cov-1.686585_pt1 | contig 15975 bp, 17 predicted proteins | sample MGYA00242772_ERZ504605 | MGnify/ENA primary metagenome ERZ504605 (study PRJEB26092, sample SAMD00036348) | human gut metagenome | host: Homo sapiens | study: EMG produced TPA metagenomics assembly of... | reverse complement strand
TTCTTTCTTTTCAATTTTAATAATGTGAGATAATTCGTCGTATTCCACCCCTGGAAGAAGATCTTTCACAAGTTCATACTGATGTCCGGATGCCCTTGTACCAAATACTTCTCCGTTATCCTCATAAAGTTTCTTGAAAATATGAACAAAATGCTGATCCGCCTTACCGCTGCAGAAGATCACTTCCGGAAATCCGGATCGTATTTCTCTGTGGGAATCCAGTTTTGCATAATCATCCATTTCTTCAAACGGTTCTTTGCGAAAATAATGCTCCGCCTCTTCCATAGACAGTTCACCATTTTTAAATCTGGTTAGTATCTCTCTGGTTTCCAAAACAGCACCTCCTAAAAGCAAGGGAGCATGCTCATCACATCCTCCCGTTCATTACTATATATGATACAAAATCATTCCACCTTTTTTATCATATCCGGTATCCCACATTTCTTTCAGGGAAAACCATTTATGTTCCCCATACGAAATAGCTTTGACCAGAAGATCATCCTCTTTTTTTCATATCCGGCAAGGATAAACCAGTGCCAGATATAGTCCTCCAGTGGGCCCTTCTCATTTTTATGTTTCAACATCAGATACGGGATCAGACAGGCATTGTCAATCTGTCTGCATACAGCTTCAACAGCTTCCTCATATGTATGTGTTCCATGAAAAGCTTCCATCTGCAATCTGTCATCATGCGCATCTGCAAGATATTCACCAAACCCTTCCATAAAAAGTTCCAGCGTATCGATTCCATTCGGTCTCGGACAAAGATAATGTTTCATTACATATGCAAAATCATGATATTCTTTCCAACTGATTTCCTGCGACTGATGTGGATAAAGATTCTTTATTCCATTCGTTCTGGCAAAATAAATACAGCTTTCACAAGCTGCTATTGCACCGCATCCTCCATCACGCATCGTTACATCTGGAAACAGATCCTGATTGCCTCCATAGGATTCTTCTACAAAAAAGTATTCCAGTTCATTTTTATCTAATATGGTCTGCTTCACCGTGAATTCCTCCAGTCAGGTTCCTCTAATGTAAAACCATATTTGTAACTATATCATATTTTTTTATGAAATAAAATAAATTTTTCCAAAGAAATTCCTTCTATATTATAATATTGCAGGATTTCTTGACACCAAATGCGCGTGCATGCTATAATTTTCGTTATATTTTGTATGTTTAAGAGGATTTCTGCCAAACATACCACTTTTTTGAGGAGGAGAAAAATGAAAAAATTTATGCCTGGTATCAGAAGCATATTACCGGTGCGATCTTTATCGGCCTGCTTCTCGGTATCCTGACCGGACTGTTTCTTGCGGACCGTTTTGCACCGGTTCTGACAGTTACCAGTCTTCTCGGCGGCATCTACATGAATGCCCTGAATATGATGATCTTTCCACTTGTATTCTGTTCCGTTGTTATGGGAATCTGCAGCATCGGAAGTATTAAAACCACCGGTAAGATTACCGGTGCTTCCATGGTATTTTTCCTTTGTACAACTGCACTCGCCAGCCTTGCCGGTCTGATTATTCCAAGACTGATTCACCTTGGAGAAGGAGTTTCCTTCGAAATGGCCACTTCCGATATTGCAGCTACAGATATGAGCAATATCCTGGATACCATCAAAAACCTGATTCCATCCAATCCTGTATCTGCTTTTGCACAGGGCAACATGCTTCAGGTTCTTGTCTTTGCAGTTATTATCGGATTTACACTGATTGCTGTAGGCGAGAAGGGTGATCCACTTCTCAAAGTGATCGACTCCCTGAACGAAGTCTGTCTGAAGATCATCAGCACGATCATGTACTTTACTCCGATCGGTGTCTTCTGTACAATCGTTCCTGTTGTACAGGCCAACGGTACAGAAACTATCATTTCACTTGCAACACAGCTGATCATTCTGTATCTGGCATTCTTTATCTTTGCGTTTGTCGTATATGGTCTTGCTGTCAAAGTAATTGGTAAAGAAAGCCCGCTCCGCTTCTTCAAGACAATTATGCCGGCCGCACTGAATGCTTTTGGAACCTGTTCCAGTTCTGCTACTATTCCAATCAGCAAACAGTGTATGGAAGAGGGAATGGGCGTTTCTAATAAAATCACCAGTATTGCAATTCCTCTTGGTGCAACTGTAAATATGGACGCTGTATCTATTCTGATGTCCTTTATGATCATGTTCTTTGCAAATGCATGTGGAATTAATGTCAGCATCTCTATGATGGTTATCATTCTCCTGGCAAATGTGCTCCTCTCAGTTGGAACTCCTGGTGTTCCTGGTGGTGCGATCGCCTCTTTCGCCGCACTCGCAACTATGGCAGGACTTCCAGCCGGAGTTATGGGTGTGTATATCAGTATCAATACACTGTGTGATATGGGTGCAACCTGTGTCAATGTTATTGGAGACCTTGCCTGCTGTGTAGCATTAAAGGGTCGTCTTAAAATTGACGAACATAAATAAACTTACATAAGAAGAAAAGTGAGCAGTCACGCGGGCTGTTCATCTTTTCTTTTTTATTTTAATTAAATTTTCACTTATAATTTATAAGCTTTAAATCCAAGATCTTTTAACGACATATTCAGCTTTGATCTCAGCAGATATTCTGTACCTGCCATTGCCGCCTGAAGAGTTGCATTTGCAGCTTCCTGAATTTCCGACTGTGCTCTGCTTCCATTTGTATTATAAAATACAAGATTCTGCTTTCCATTGTATATGGAAGCTTTCATAGTCGCTGTTGTATAGACTGCGTTTCCACTTGCATATATTCCGGAAATAACTCTTGCTGAATCTGATTTTGCACAGTTCACAAGGATATCCATTGCACTTATAATACCCTCTTTTTTAATCTGCAAAGACAGTCCCATATCAAGCTTATCGGATTTTGTATCATAAGACAGAATAGCTGTTGTCTCTGCATCTATAGAAGTCTCAATATATTTGCTTCCATCCTCACTGTATCTGCCATTCTTATTAATATAGTTTCTGACTTTTGCATAATTCTTTGCCAGCTTGTTTGCCGCGGCTGATGCTTTTTTACGGTAACTGTACATACAAATTTTTTCCCGCCAAGTCTCGCTGTAATTTTAGCTGTTCCTGCTTTCTTGGCTGTGATCCGACCTTTTTTATTTACAGTTACAATCTTTGAATTACTTGATCTCCAGGCCGGTGTAAGCTTTGTACCATTGACTTTTAATGTATATGACTTGCCCGGGTTCAAAGTAATTCTGGAACTGTTCAGTTTCAACGTATACAGTCCTGCGATCGTGGTAACTCCTTTTTTGTTATAACTGCTGAATGTCTTCTTACCTTTTGTGTTTTTAAATGCTTTCACACTGTAGGTATACTGTGTTCCCGTTATTACTTTTGTGTCAGAAAATGCTGTTTTCTTTGCACCTTTTACTTCTGCCACATTCTTCCATTTGCCACCTTTTTCCTTACGAAAAACAGTATAACCACTGGCACCTTTTACCGCTTTCCATTTAAAAACGATTTTGGATTTTCCTGAAGCTTTGGCGGATACCAGCTTTGGCGTTGCTACTCTGGCTGTAGCCTGCACTTCCGTCACATACGCAGCCTCCGGTAGTGCTGCCGGAACTGTTACAGCGACCATCAGACCTGCCATCAGCCCACATAATACTTTCTTTAATGATTTTTTCATACCCCTGTCTCCTTTCTCTTCATATACCTAATGTACTATATTCTTTCACCCTTTTCAACCATTGAGAGACTAATAAAGGATAATATAGAAAAGAAAGGCCAGGGAATAATAAGCTTTCTGGATTTATCTGACAGATATCACATACGATTTATCAAAAATACCTTCCGGCTCGAGTACATTGATATTCGGTTTCTGAGACAATTCTTTATCATAACCGGTATTATCGCAACGTCCCATCCATGGCTCCAGGCATACAAATGGTGCATCTCCGGCTGACCAGATGCCAAAATCCGGAAATCCCTCACAGGAAATTTCTACATACGGAGTTCCATCCGGCAATGCAATGCCTGCCTTCGTAATCTGCCCATCATCAAAAATCAGCGCATCTTTATCAAACATTCCTTCTGCGATCTGACAGCTTCCATTTTCAAGAGCAAGTGTATAGGACTTTTCCGGGATAGCTGTACCATAACGTGTATCCAGCAGATGATACGTCAGCTCTTTCTGTCCGCTGAAAGTCAGATGATAATCCTCTCGTTTCGTATCCGGAAGTATCGGAACATTAAATGCCGGATGTGCGCCGACCGTAAAATACATGATCTCCTGATCTTTGTTCACAACTTTCCAGGCTACTGTCAGATCACGACCTTCCAGCGTATGTGTAATATACAGCTGAAACTCATATGGCCATGCTTTCTTTGTCTCATCCGTGGATTCCAGTAAATGTGTAACCGAATTCTCCGTTTCCTCCACGCAGATGAATTCCATATCCCGGGCAAATCCATGCTGTCCGGAAGTGTAAGTTTTTCCATTAATCAGACAATGATCTTCATAGTATCTTCCTACATTCGGAAAAAGAACCGGAGCATGGCGTTTCCAGTGTGACGGATCTGCATTCCACAGAATCTCTCTGTCATTCTTTTTATCAAAAATTCCGGATAATTCTGCACCGTGATCACTGATTGTAACACAAAGCTGGTCATTCTCAAGTGTATGCATAAAATCTATACCTCCATACGTAATCTTATGCCTACAGTATATCAGAAAATTGTAAAGAAAAACAGACTCCGAAGAGCCTGCCTTTCATATACCACTTATTTATTTCTGTCCTGCGATATGTCTTGCTACATAAATACCACTTGCAGATGCGTGTGACAGAGAATGTGTCACACCACTTCCGTCGCCGATCACATACAGACCTTTATGACAGCTTTCAAGATTGTCATCAATTTCAACTTCCATGTTATAGAATTTGACTTCAACGCCATACAGAAGAGTATCATCATTTGCAGTTCCCGGTGCAACTTTGTCCAGTGCATAGATCATCTCGATAATGCCATCCAGAATACGCTTCGGAAGTACCAGACTCAAATCTCCAGGTGTCGCGGTAAGAGTTGGTCTTACGAGTCCCTCTTCCACACGTTTCACTGTACTTCTTCGTCCACGTACAAGATCTCCAAAACGCTGTACGATAACACCGCCGCCAAGCATGTTGGAAAGTCTTGCGATGCTTTCGCCGTATCCGTTACTGTCCTTAAATGGCTCGGAGAAATGTTTGGAAACAAGAAGTGCAAAGTTGGTATTGTCTGTTTTCTTCTCATCTCCCTCATAGCTGTGGCCGTTTACGGTAATGATTCCATTTGTATTTTTCGTTTACTACGATTCCGTTCGGGTTCATACAGAAAGTACGAACGTTATCTTCAAATTTCTCTGTACGGTAGACGATCTTGCTCTCGTACAGTTCATCTGTCAGATGTGAGAAGATAACTGCCGGAAGTTCCACACGAACACCGATATCCACACGATTGGATTTGGTTGGGATCTTCAGCTCTTTACAGACAGTTTCCATCCATTTACTTCCGCTTCTTCCTACAGAGACAATACATTTCTTGCACTCATAGGAACCTTTTTCACAGATCACACGATATCCGTCTTCCAGAACTTCCAGTTTCTGTACCGGTGTATCAAAATAGAAATCTATGTGATCTTTCATTGCATTGTACAGATTCTCAAGAACGACATAGTTAATATCTGTTCCCAGGTGACGAACAGATGCATCCAGAAGATTCAGTTTATTCTGCAGGCAGAGTTTCTTGAATTTGGTTCCCGCTGTGGAATAAAGCTTCGTTCCCTGACCGCCATATTCCATGTTGATATCGTCAACATACTTCATCAGCTCGATTGCCTGGCTCTTGCCGATATGTTCGTACAGAGTTCCACCGAAATCGTTGGTGATGTTATATTTTCCATCAGAGAATGCACCTGCACCGCCGAAGCCGCACATGATGGAACATCTCTTACAGTTGATACAGTTCTTTATCTTCTTGCCGTCGATCGGGCATTTTCTCTTTTCAAGGGAGTATCCCTCTTCGAAAACTGCCACTTTACAGTCCGGCATTTCTTTCATTAATTCATATGCTGCAAAAATCCCTCCAGGACCGGCACCAATAATGATCACATCATAGTTCATGCTTTTTCCTCCTTATAAGTATAGCATAATTTCCCTCTTTGTATCCCTCATCCATCTGCACCGGAATCATCTCCTGTGCATAAAAAAAGCTGTCGCAGAATTTCTCATGACAATCCATGTCATTTCCATTCATTACGGCAGTTGGAAAAATGTTCAACCTATTTAGCGTTAAGCATATTCCTTATCTATATTACGTGATTTTCACAGCATTGTCAAGCACCAGTTTCAAGTAAGTCACACAGGGCACCGCCCCACCAGACAATGCCCCGCTCAACAATATCAGTTCAACAAAAAGATAAAGAAATTCAAATATCCTGCAAAAGTCAGCCAGACAAGATATGGAATCATCAGATAACCAGCTGTTCTCGAAATTTCAGAAAATGCTTTTGTACATAAATATACCAGATACCACAAAAACAACAGCCAGGCAAACGCAAACAGATACCATCCTGCGTTAAAGAAAAATACCGGCCACAGAAAATTTACAGCGAGCTGAATCCCGTATAAAGTCAGTGCCTTCTTTCTCTCTTCAGTTTTTGGTGTGATTGCAACCAGATAAGAAGCCGTTCCCATCATGGCAAACAGTCCGGTCCATACAACTGGAAACACCCATCCGGGAGGTGTAAGGGGCGGCTGTTTCAGTTTTCAAATGTATTCATACTTCCCTGTGTAAGAAAACCTGAAACCGCTCCGACTCCCAGAGGTACAGCCAGGCAGGTAAGCAATGTCTTTTGTTTTTTTCTTCAAAAAAATTCCTCCTGTTCTCATATTCACAGTCTAGTGTATGAAAAACAGGAGGATTTTATTCATTTTTTAAAATCTACGTTTATCAGAGCTTATGTTTTTCTGCTTTAAAGAAATCTTTTGTTTCTTTTGCAACAACTCCGCTCAGAGCAAACAGCGCAATCATATTCGGAATTGCCATCAGACCATTAAAGATATCTGCGATAGTCCATACCGCACTTACTGTCATGTAAGGTCCGATAAATACTGCAAGGATGTATAACCAACGATATACAATGATCTTTTTCTGATGTCCGTTTGTCAGGTATTCCAGACAACGTTCACTGTAGTAATCCCATCCAAGGATTGTAGTAAATGCGAAGAATACCAGGCAGAGCATCAGGATAAATGCTGTCAGTTTCTGCGGAAGCGGAAGTCCGTTCTGGAATGCATATGTAGTAACCTGCACGCCTTCAATTCCCTCTACCTGCCATGCACCTGTCAGAACAATGGAAAGACCTGTCATAGTACAGATAATGATCGTATCAATGAAAGTACCTGTCATACTGACCAGCCCCTGACGTACCGGCTCTTTTGTCTGTGCTGCTGCTGCTGCGATCGGTGCACTACCAAGACCTGCTTCATTGGAGAAGATTCCTCGTGCAACACCTTTCTGCATTGCAACGATCATGGAACCAACCACACCACCGGTTACTGCACTTGGGTTAAATGCGGCTTTGACAACTGTTACAATTGCTGCCGGAATTTCTGTAATGTTGCAGATGATCAGTGTAACACTGAGCACGATATAGATCACTGCCATAAATGGTACGATAATCTGGCTGACAGTTGCAATTCGTTTCAGTCCACCGATCAGAATCGCTGCTACACAGAATGCAAGAATCAGAGAAGAAACAACAACTGCTACAGAATACTGTCCCAGGAACGGGATATTGATACAGTTTGTCTTGTCCGGATCAAAGAAGTTCTGTACGGCACTGGAAATACCATTTACCTGGCTGAATGTACCAATACCGAAAAGACCTACACAAACACCGAAGAATGCAAAGATCTTGCCAAGCCATTTCCATTTTGGTCCCATACCTTTTTCGATATAATAGAATGGTCCGCCAAGGCTGTGTCCGTCTTCTGCAACCACACGGTATTTAACTGCCAGAAGACCTTCAGAAAATTTTGTTGCCATTCCAAAGAATGCTGCCACGATCATCCAGAAAAGTGCTCCCGGACCACCGGCACAGACTGCTGTTGCTACACCTACGATATTACCGGTACCGATCGTAGCACTCAATGCTGTACACAGTGCCGCAAAACTGGAGATCTCACCATCTCCCTCTTCTTCATTCTTGAACATCCATTTCAGCGCCAATGGAGACGACGTACCTGAAGGAACCCAAGTCTGCTGGTAAGAAGAACGCCACCGGCTATGATCAATACCATAAGCGGTACGCCCCAGACCTTGTCATCCACTGCAACTAAAAAATTATTGATTGCTTCCCACATCTCAAAAAGTTCTCCTTACATATGTATTTTTCAGCATCATAAAAAGGGGAATAAAAAAATAAGAACCGTTCTCCGTTGAACTGCTAAGAATCAAGATAAATCAGACAATTAAAAAAGAATAAAAATAAAGAATAAACTTCAGGATGTAATTATCAAAAGCATCCTCTGTCCTTTTGCCTGAGAGATTCAAGACGCTTACGCGTCGCTTGCACCTTCGGCCCCTGTACTGAAACAGGCGTCTCCAGAGATACGATCCATTTACAGTTTCTGTCCGACAATACGGATACCTGAGAGTTTTACTCCTTCGGTGGGCTTATACCTCTTTCCTGCAAACTTCACCTCGTTATTGCTGTTACTGCGTTATACTATAGTGCTAAATCAGAAAAAAGTCAAGATAGAAAAAAAATATTCTTCCTTCTTGACTTTTTTGGTGTTTTTTAAGTTTTTATTTCGGGCTGACAATCTTTCCAGCCACTGCACATGCTGCTGCAGTCTTTGGAGATGCCAGATAGATTTCTACTTTGGAAGTTCCCATACGTCCAAGGAAATTACGGTTATTTGTTGCTACAACACGCTCTCCATCTGTCAGAATACCACCTGCACGTCCACAGCACAGTCCACATCCCGGATGTGTGATCATTGCACCTGCTTCTGCCAGCGTATCAAGAATACCAAGTTCAATTGCCTGTCTGTAGATCTTGCGGCTTGCCGGCGTCACGATCAGTTTTACATAATCAGCAACTTTCTTACCTTTCAGGACTTCAGCCGCTGCTGCCAGATCTTCCAGACGTCCATTTGTACAGGAGCCGATAAATACCTGGTCGATCTCCGTTCCTTCCAGTGTGCTGACATCACGGATCTTATCCACCTGTGACGGGCATGCCATGACCGGAACAAAATCCTCCCCACGGTAAGTCATCGTCTTGAGATATGCAGCATCCCCATCCCCGACAAGACTCTTCTGAAAATCGTTCAGTTCAATCTCACAGTACTCTGCTGTCTTTTCATCTGGTGTGAAAAGTGCACATTTTGCCCCTGCCTCGATTGCCATGTTTGCGATGGTCATGCGGCTTGCAACGGACATATTTTTTACTGCACTGCCTGTAAATTCCAGTGCACGGTAAGTTGCACCGTCTGCGCCCAGATCACCGATCAGACGAAGAATTACATCTTTGGACATAACGTTCGCCGGAAGTTCTCCATCGATCACAACCTTGATCGTCTCCGGAACTTTGATCCACATGGTTCCTGTTCCAAGAATGCTTGCCATCTCTGTATATCCGATACCGGAAGAAAATGCACCGACGCATCCGTAAGTAGTTGTATGACTGTCTGTACCAAAGACAATATTACCCGGTTTGACATAACCAGCCTCTGTCATCAGCTGATGACAGATTCCATCGCTTCTGTGTACGTTTTTCATTCCGTATTTTTCTGCAAATGCATCTCCCACATGGAAATGTCTGGTATCGTCCAGCTGACTTGCCGGTACAAGGTGATCATAGATCAGAACAACCTTGTCTGGATTCCATAATTTCTTGAATCCCATCTCTTCAAATTTCTCTGCAACAAATGGAATAAAAATATCATGGATCATGACTCTGTCTACGTTAACGGTCACAATGTCGCCAGGTTTTACTGTATGACCCACATTATTTCTGATAATCTTTTCAATAACTGTTTCGCCCATCTGCTCTTCCTCCTTAGTCCAGTCCGTTCAGTTTGCGCATGGCTTTTACAAGTCCACCGGCCTGAATGATACTCATCAGATTCTCCGGCAAGGAAGCGATCGGGTACTGTTTTCCATCATAGTCTACATGTCCATTCATCACAACAGTTACGGTATCTCCCTCTTTGATATGATCGTGAAGATCCGGCTGCTCGATCAGCAAAAGCCCATTGTTAATGGAGTTTCTGAAGAAAATTCTTGCAAATGATTTTGCAATGACACACTGAATTCCCAGTGCTTTGATAATCTCCGGTGCCTGCTCTCTGGAAGAACCGCAGCCAAAGTTTTTGCCGGCAACAATGATGTCACCTTTCTGAATCTGTCCAGCCAGTTCCGGACGAAGTGGGCTGAATCCATACTGTTTCATATCATCGATTGTCTTGAGTGCCAGATACTCGGTCGGGATGATGATGTCAGTATCGATATCATCGCCAAGTACCCACACTTTGCCTGTAAACTTTTCCATAATCTATGTTATCCTCTTCTCTTTCTCAGATTTCAGACGGCAGTGCGATCTTGCCTGCAACTGCAGATGCAGTAACAGTTGCTGCAGATCCAAGATATACTTTGGAGCTCGGATGACCTGCACGTCCCTTAAAGTTACGTGTTCCTGTGCTGATCAGGACTTCGTTCTCGCCGATAACACCCTGGCAGCTTCCCCAGCATACACTGCAGTTCGGGTTCATAACGATCGCGCCAGCTTCCATGAAGATGTCGATCAGACCTTCTTTTAATGCCTGACGATAGATGGTCTGGCTTGCCGGAACAACGAGAAAACGTACTTTATCAGATACTTTCTTTCCTTTGATGATCTCTGCACCTACGCGCAGATCTTCAATACGTCCGTTGTTACAGGAACCAAGGAATGCTTCATTGATCTCAATTCCACATGCTTCTTCTGCAGGAACAACATTATCTACAAAATCTGGTTTAGCCACTACCGGACGTACTTTACTCAGATCAAAGGTATATTCTCTTACATATTTTGCATCCGGATCGCTGTGGAATACAGCTTTTGGCTCACGTCCGTGCTCTTTGAGGTATTCCATTGCCTTTTCGTCAGCTTCAAAGATACCTGTCTTTGCACCGGCCTCTACTGCCATATTGCAGAGAGTCATACGATCACTGATGCTTAATGTTTTTGCGCCTTCTCCGGTGAATTCCATTACCTGATAGTTGCATCCGTTTGCACCAACTTCTCCAATGATGGTAAGGATCAGGTCACGGGCGGTAACACCTTCCGAAAGTTTACCGGTCAGATTGAATTTTACAGATTCCGGAACCAGTACCCAGGAAGTTCCTGTTACCATTCCATAAAGAAAGTCTGTACATCCGACACCGGTTCCGAATGCGCCAAGTGCACCATAAGAACAGGTATGGCTGTCTGCGCCAAAGATCAGTTCACCCGGACGAACATAATTCTCGATCATAACCTGATGGCAGACGCCTTTGCCTTCCCAGAAATCAATGTTGTTTTCTTTTGCAAAGTCTCTCATTTTTTTCTGGGATGCTGCTGTTTTCGGACAGTCAGACGGTACGTTGTGGTCAACGATAAAAACAAGTTTCTTTGTATCTGCAATATGCGGATTTTTTAATTTATTATTATACATATCTACAGTCAGATGTGTGGTTCCGTCATTACTCATCAGACGGTCAAGCTGAACCGTATGGATATCACCAGGTTTAACACTATCCACACCGGCTGCTGCTGCGATGATTTTTTCTGCGATTGTCATTCCCATGGTTATTTCTCCTCCTTGTTCAGTGAAGCGATCAGGCCGCCCTGATTCAGAATCCCCTGCATATATTCCGGAAGTTTGGTACAGGTATAAGTCTTTCCGTTTGCAACTGCTGTACCATCAGACATATGAAGTTCCATGGTATCTCCGGTCTGTACATCATCTGGAAGATCTTTACAGACAATTGCCGGAAGTCCGATGTTAATCGCATTTCTGAAGAAAATTCTTGCAAAGGATTTGGCGATAACGGCCTGTACCCCAAGTGCTTTGAGTACGCCCGGTGCCTGTTCTCTGGAAGAACCACAACCAAAGTTCTCACCGCCAACTACGAAATCTCCCGGTTTTACTTTCTTTGCAAAATCAGGATCCAATGATTCAAATGTATGACCCTTCATTTCATCCAGGTTCGGCAGAAGCAGATACTGGGATGCAATGATCTGGTCTGTATCAAGGTCATTATGAAATTTAAAAATTGTACCTTTTTCCATAATAATAGTTCCTTTCTATGTATAACTATTCATTTTCTCTCTATTCTACCACAAATTTACGTAATAGCAAAATGTATATTTATAAGAATTTTGCATTAAAAATTCATTCGGATTTTTCCAGTAACTCATATGCAATACGCGGGCTTCCATCCGGCACATACACGATTCCACACCGTACAAAGCCATATTTTTCAAGTACATGCTGCATTACTTTATTATCCTCATGTGTATCTATTCGTAAATGCGGTATCTGTGCCTTACAGTAGTCCATGATCTTTTCCAGCACATTACGGACCGTTCCATCACTCGCAACACGGTGTACTGCAGCATACTCTGTATCCACCATCCAGCTGCCCTGTTCAATTTTCAGATAAACAGGATCCTCTCCTTCTATAAAAGCAAATACTGCATGGATTATTGCTTCATCTGCGACCGCATCTTCCAGTACATACAGATTTCCCTGAGAAATATCATCTTCCAGCAGTTCTTCCGGTCTGTCCCCTGCTCCCCACTGTGCATGATTTCCGTTCTCCCGCATAAATTGTCTCGCTGTTTCATAAATCTCATAAATTCGCGGCAGATTCCCCTTTTCCGCTTTTCTGATCATATATGACATGTAGTTCCTCCTGAATCTTCCTTTTTACATTTTTATTATAATTAGCCGATGTTTTTCTGTAAAGTCAGCATTCAAATAAAAAAAATGCTGCCGGATCTGCTCCTCTCCAGAGAAATCCAGCAACATTTTCAACTATATTTCAGGGATGATCATGATTTATTTTTCGCCTCTGCGATGTTTCAGTCGAAGTGCCCAGAAAGCAAGTACAACATCAGCAAACGCAAACAGGAACATCATTGCAGAGCCTGCGACTTTTAATTCCCTCTTTTTGAAGATGTTCTACTTTTTTCCTGTATTCCTCTTCAAAGAATCCAACCAGATCAAGCACAAACTCGCAGCCATCTTTTCGTAGCCTTTCTATTGCTCCGAACAACTCATCCATTCCTTTTTCTTTCATGATCCTTCCCAGATACAGAAAATGAATTTTTTCATTATTCGGGTAAAAACGATATCTGTATTCTTTCAGATTGATTCCGGCACCATGAAGGACGACTTCTTTTTCCTCAGACAAAATTCGACGTTTTTTGAACTCCTGTGCATTTGCCTGATTCTCAAAAATTACTTTTTCTACTTTTCGTAAAGCAGTCCGATACATCACCGTAACCATATCCGAAAGCACCGGTTTCTGGAAAGCAGTTCCAAGTCCCTGTACATTTGCCAAAAAAGGAATCTTCATCTTTCCGCACAAATACCCTGCATTAAATATTGGGTTTGATGAATAGGTAATTACCAGATCCGGATTTTCTCTTTTCAATATTTTTTTATATGTACGAAGCAGTTTCAAATCCGTAACTGGATTTACACTTCTTCGATCAACTTCTGTTTCGATACAGTGTGCTCCCAACTCTTGCAGATCCTCTTCATGTCCGACAAATGGTGTACTGATCACAACTTCATAGTCTTCCATCAGTCTCTGAATCAGTTCTTTTCGGAAACGATACAACATGTATGAATGATTCGTCACAATCAACAGTTTCTTTTTATTACAGTTCTGCATGTGCCTTGCTCCGGTGCCGCCTTCTACGACGCCTCACTTTTCAACACAGATCTGATTGTTCCGAGAATGCATCGCATATCCATAAACATATTCAGATGTCTCACATAATAGCCATCGAGTCTTGCTTTTTCACTTATTTCCAACTCATCTCTTCCATGAATCTGAGCCCATCCTGTCAATCCCGGACATACATCATTTGCTCCATATTTATCGCGTTCTTCCAGAAGATCATATTGATTCCAGAGTGCAGGTCTTGGTCCAACTAATGCCATATCTCCCTGAAAAATATTCAGTAGCTGTGGTAATTCATCCAGACTGGTTTTTCGAAGCCACCTGCCTGTTCCGGTCAGATACTGTTCCGGATCTGTCAGCAAATGGGTCGGCGTATCATGTGGAGTATCGGTCTGCATACTTCGAAATTTGTAAAGCATAAAATGACTCTTGTGGATTCCTACCCGCTTTTGCTTAAAAAATACCGGTGCAGTAATTCCATCTTCCAGCTTGATCGCAATCGCAATACCGGCAAATACCGGTGAAAGTATCACCAGCCCTGCACCTGACAGAATCTTATCGGTCGCTTTTTTCAGTTTTAAATAGCTTTCTGAAGGTTTTCGCATTGCTGATTTTCCTCTGTCTTTATGTGATAAGTAGATACAATACTCTGCATCAGCAGGCGCATGTCGTCCGTCTCATTTGCTGCAGCCTCTTTCATAACCCGGAGTGCATAATAAAGTCTGTCCTCATCAACATCGATCGGATGTCCGATGTGAATCAGCTTATTTGGGGTCTCTGTCATTCCTTCTTCATCCATGAGAAGTTCTTCATAAAGCTTTTCGCCTGGGCGAAGGCCGGTAAATTCGATCGCAATATCCTTTTCCGGGATATACCCTGAAAGTCGGATCATGTTTTTTGCAAGATCCAGGATCTTCACCGGTTCTCCCATATCCAGCACAAAGATCTCTCCGCCTCTGGCATAGACGCCTGCCTGAAGGACGAGTGAAACTGCTTCGGATATCGTCATAAAATATCGGATGATTTCCGGATCGGTGACAGTTACCGGACCACCTGCTGCAATCTGTTTCTTAAAAAGTGGAATGACACTTCCATTGCTTCCAAGCACATTTCCAAACCGGACAGCCACAAAATCTGTCTTCGAGTGTCTGTTGAAGCTCTGAATGATCATCTCGCAGACTCTCTTGGATGCTCCCATGATGTTGGTCGGATTGACTGCTTTATCGGTAGATATCTGTACAAATTTTTTACTTTCCAACGATCTGCCGCCAAGACCAGATTATAAGTCCCAAGAACATTATTTTTGATTGCTTCATTCGGACTTGCCTCCATCAGTGGCACATGTTTGTGTGCAGCAGCGTGATAAATGATATCCGGTCGATACTTTCCAAGAACCGTATCTACTCGCTCTTCATCACGAATCGATCCAATCAGCACAGTCAGTTTCAGATTTGGATATTTCATTTTCAGTTCCTGCTGAATGTCATATGCATTGTTTCATATATATCAAATATGATCAGACGCTCTGGTTTGTGCGCAGCAATCTGTCGACAAAGTTCGCTGCCAATCGAGCCGCCGCCACCAGTCACTAGGATTGTTTTGCTACATACATAATCCATGATCTCATCTATGTTGACATTTATTTCTTCTCGTCCAAGAAGATCTTCAATATTTACCGGACGAAGTTTACTGACATTGACTTCTCCATTCACCAGCTGATACACTCCTGGAAGGATTTTCAGTTCACAGCCCGTATCTTTGCAGATTTCCAGGATCGGACGAATTTTTCGGCTTCCCGCTGACGGTATCGCAATAATGATCTGTTCAATACCATAGTGTTCCACACTTCTTTTTATCGCATTCCTGTCACCCACCACACGGATTCCCAGTATATAACATCCGATCTTACGGCGGTTATCATCAATCACACAGCAGATTTTCTGATCCAGATATCGACTGTTCTGAATCTCCTGGATCAATGTTCTTCCGGCTTCTCCCGCCCCGATCAGCATGATTTTCTT
>ENA-OQDM01000775-OQDM01000775.1-human-gut-metagenome-genome-assembly--contig:-NODE-775-length-15996-cov-6.669796_pt1 | contig 15996 bp, 14 predicted proteins | sample MGYA00242772_ERZ504605 | MGnify/ENA primary metagenome ERZ504605 (study PRJEB26092, sample SAMD00036348) | human gut metagenome | host: Homo sapiens | study: EMG produced TPA metagenomics assembly of... | reverse complement strand
CCAGAATGTCAAGGCAGGCATCGGTGGTGGCGGCATCCATCAGGCGGCGCACACCTCATGCGCGGCACCGCACAGCGCCGCATGGGCACAAAACACTTCAGCGCGGCCATCCGCCGTGTGGGAGTGGGTGTTCATGACCCCTGCCGCCAGCTTGCAGAGCTTGCCCACATGGCCTACCAGAAGCACTTCCTCAAATTTGGCCGTGGCGGCCATATCCAGCGTATCCCCGATGAAGTTGGAGGTCTTGACCACCGGGAACCGCTCGAACTGCGGCAGAGCGCTGGCCAGATAATCCAGCCCGTAGTTGCCGGGGGCCAGCACCAGCCGCCGGGGGCCGGGGGCATTTTTTGCACGCAGTGCGGCCTGATTCATTTCCAGCTGGATGGTATCCAGAATGGCCTGCTGGCTCATGGGTTCCACGATGCCGCTGGTGCCCAGAATGGAAAGCCCGCCCTCCACCCCGATGTGCGGGTTGAAGGTGCGCTTTGCCGTCTCGGCACCGCCCTCGATGGAAATGGTCACCGCAAAGCCGCCGGTGTAGGCAGCATTTTCAGCTTCCCGTTCCAGCGCTTCGGCAATCATCTGGCGGGGCACATGGTTGATGGCGGCTTCACCTACGGGCTGGTCAAGGCCGGGCTTCGTCACACGGCCCACCCCCTCGCCGCCAAAGATGCGCACGCCGGGGGCATCCGGTTCCAGCACCACTGACGCGACCACCGGCAGGCCCGTAGTCACATCCACATCATCGCCGCCGTCCTTGCGGATGGCGCATACCGCACCGGCATCCGTTCTGCGGCAGTAAATGGGTGCCACCTCCACCACAATGCCCTTGGGCGTGCGCAGAGCCACCGTTTCCGGTTCGCGGCCGGTCAGCAGCAGACGCGCCGCCCCGGCAGCCCCCAGCGCGGCACAGGTGCCGGTGGTATAGCCGCAGCGCAGCAGCTTCTGCCCGCTGCGGACGTAATGCTCAAACTGCGGCTTTCCGGCGGGTGCCTTTTCGGCTTCCGGCTCCGGTGTGCCGAACAGAGCCGTGTACTGCTGTTCGGTCAGGCCGTACAGGGTGCGGATGTTCTCCGGCTGAAACGCCTGTTCCGGGGTCAGCACGCCGGAAACACCACCGGGCGAAACGCACACCACCGTGTCCGCTATTTTTTCGGCCAGCTCCAGCTCGTGCAGGCTCAGGATCACCGCCAGCTGACCGGTATGGGCCAGCTCCTTTAAAATGGTGAGCAGCTCGATCTTGCCCTTGATATCCAGAAAAGAGGTCGGCTCGTCCAGCAGGATCACTTCCGGCTGCTGGCACAGTGCCCGGGCCAGCAGGATGCGCTGGCGCTGGCCGTCGCTGATGCGATTAAAATCCCGGTCTGCAAGGTGTGCCGCACCCACCAGCTCCAAAGCTCTGTGCACCTGCTGCCTGTCCTCGGCAGACAAAATGCCCAGCCGTCCGGTGTAGGGATAGCGCCCAGCCGAAACAAAGTCAAAGCAGGTGGTCAGCTCCATCCGGCGGCTGTGGGGAGCCATGAGAGCCAGCTTTTTGGCCCGCTCCGTTCCGGTATAGGCAGTAAGATCCTTCCCCGCCAGCAGCACTGTGCCGCCCATGGGGGCCAGCTGGCCCGCCAGTGTGCGCAGTAAGGTGGATTTGCCTGCGCCGTTGGGGCCGATCAAGGTCAGGATCTGCCCCGGCTGCACCCCGAGGCAAATATCCGAGAGCAGCGGTGTCTTGCCGTAGCCGATGGCAAGCTCCCGCGCAGTGCAAAGTGCTTTTTCGTTCATCATGCGCCCTCCCGCTCTGAATTGCGCCGCACCAGCAGCCAGATGACCACCGGTGCGCCGAACACGGCCGTGACCGAGCTGATGGACAGCTCCGTGGGCGCGAACAGACTGCGGGCCAGCAGGTCGCAGAACAGGCAGAAAGCCGCACCGCCCAAGCAGCACCCCGGCAGCACATGCAGCGGCTTTGCGCTGCCCAGCAGCTGCTTGACAAGGTGCGGCACCGCGATGCCTACAAAGGAGATCGGCCCCGCAAAGGCGGTGACGCAGGCCGCCAGCAGGCTGGATAGCAGCACCAGCGCTGCCGAGAAAGGCTTGACATTCACGCCCACGCTGCGGGCATATGCTTCGCCCATCTGGTAGGCGGCCATGGGCTTGGAAAGCAGAAAGGATGCCGCCAGTGCAGGCAGCACCACCAGTGCCGCAGCCTGCACATTGGCCCATGTCACGCCGGAAAAGCTGCCCTGCGACCAGTTGTGCAGATTGACGATGTTGGAATCCTGCGCAAAGGCCACCACGATATCGGTGATGGCGGAGCAGATATAGCCGATCATCACACCGCAGATGACCAGAATGCTCATGCGCTGCACCCGCCGGGCCACCGCCAGCACAAAGGCCATGGCAGCCATGGCACCCGCAAAGGCAGCCGCGATCATCATGGCCGAGCTGGTCAGCATCCCGCGGTCCAGAAACACCACCATGGTCAGGGCCACCGCCAGCTTTGCGCCGCTGGAAACACCCATGACAAAGGGCCCGGCAATGGGGTTTGCAAAAAAGGTCTGCAGAAGGTATCCCGCTGCGCTGAGGGCTGCCCCCAGCAGCGCCGCCATGACCGCGCGGGGCAGGCGCAGCTGCAGGATGATGTTCCCCGCAAGCGCATCGCCGCCCTTGCCCAGCAGCGCCGTCAGCACCGCACCCGGTGCAAGGGATACGCTGCCCCAGAACAGGTTCAGCGCAAAAAGCACAGCCACGGCTGCCGCAAGGGCAATATAGGCGGCTGCAAGGCGTCTGGTACGGGTCATAGGCTTTCCTTTCTGTAAAATTTTTCTTCTTTAGTCCACATGGGTGAGGAATTTCAGGGTACTGGCGGCAGGTGTGCCCTTGGTAAACACCCGGTTCATATCCACGATCAGGTCTGCCAGCTCCATGCTCTGCTGGAACAGGCTCTGGGTGGTGCACCACACCTGACCGTTCTGCACCGCTTTGAACTCGTTCAACAGTGGGAAACGCTCGGTCAGCTGGCTCACCGATGCGATCATGCCCTCGATGGCGCTGTTGTAGATGAGCACATCGGCATCCTTTGCACCTGCATAGAAGTCCTCAAGCGGCAGGTTCATGGTAGCAAGGCTGTTGCCATTGTCCGTCAGGTCCGCAAAGACATAGCTGCCGCCTGCCATTTCGATCATGCGGGCCACATAGTCACTGCCCTTGCGCACAGTGGCAAGGTTGTTGGTGGTCAGCGAGAAAAAGGCGCAGCTTTTTCCCGTGGGTTCCTGCGAGAGGATGGGCTGAACGGCTGTCTCCTGCGCGGAAAACACCTGCTCGGCCTGTTCTTCCCTGCCCAGCAGGATGCCGTAAAGCTTGATCCACTCCATGCGGGCCAGCGGGTCGCTCTCGTAGCTGGAACGCTCCACCAGCACCGGGATGCCAAAGTGTTCCAGCTGTTCCTTTACCTCCGGCGTGTGCAGGATCATGGTATTCTCAATGGCAAGGCGGCAGCCCGCTGCCAGGATCTGCTCGTAATCCGGGGCGCTGTACTTGCCTGCATACGCGATTTTTCCCTCTTCCATGGCCTGCTGCACCTCGGGCAGATACCAGCCTCGGCCTTGGTGCCGGAAAAGGCCACGCTGTCCAGTGCGTCCAGATGTAAAAGCAGATCCATCACCGAGGTGGAGACCAGATAAATATTCTCCACCGGCTGGCGCAGCACAGTCACATCAGCAGGCAGACCGTCCACCTCCGCAGCATCTTCCGGCACAACAAGGAACCGTGCATCCGACTCCGCGATGGTCAGCATGGTATAGCCGCCCTCATAGCAGTCCGCTGTGAACTGCTGTGCATAGTCCAGCTTGTAATGATGGGAGAAAACAAGACTTTCCGTATTGGCAGGTTGAGCCTTGCTGCCGCAGCCGGTCAGCGTCAGCGCCGCAGCGGGGATCAGTTTCAGAAATTGGTTGCGAGTGATTTTCATTCAAATATCCGGACGTTTGTCGTTCCGACCCCTCTTGTGAAAAGGCGTTTGGAGCGGCCCGCAGGCCGCGACAAACGCGAAATAAAAAATTGATTTTCCGCTGAGTATGCCCAGAGCGTGAGCGGAGGGCATTCTCAATCGTTAGCCTTCAGACTTGCGGAATCAAAGGTCAGCGTATACTCGATCTCGTGGGGGGTGCTCATGGCAACGGTGTCGGCGGTGACATCCAGTGCGGTATCCAGCGCCGATACCGGAATTTCAAAGGTGGAGTTGCCCTCGGTGTTGGTGGGCAAATACTTCTCGCCGTCCACGATCATATAATCATAGTTCGGGCTGCTCCACACGATGGTGGCGGTCATCTTGCCATCCACCACGGTCAGGGCTGCGGGGCTGTCCACAGCAGCACGGCCAGAGCCGCCCTCCAGCGTCACATCACAGGTGTAGGTGCCGTCTGCCGGGGTCTCGGCTTCCGCAGCCTTTTCCACGGCATCACGCACGCTGACGACATGGTCGTACCACTTGCCCTTGGTGCCCAGAATGGCAAGGTCAAAGTCGGCATCCACAGCAGAGACCGGGATGTCAAAGCCGTACACCTCCTCCGAGGTGCCGTCGGAATAGGTGACGGTATCTGTGGTGGGCTGCAGCCAGTCGGCCTCGTGGTCGGCGGCATCGGAAGCCTTGCCCAGATACAGGTTGACGATATGGGTGGAAGCAAGGCTGACATGGAAGGTCATCTGGCCGTTCTCCACAGTCAGGGTGCCCTTGCCGTCGCAGGCTTCGTTGGCGTGGAACATGCTGCTGTCGGTGTCAAACTCGGCGGTATACACACCGTCCGGCAAAGCGGCTGTCTCAGCGGCAGAAGAAGCCACGGAAGAAGCAGCCTCCGAGCTGGCAGCACTGGAAGCTGCAGAAGATGCCGTGGAAGAAGCGCCGCAGCCCACCAGCAGACTCAATGCCAGAGAAGCAGCGACAACACAGGAAAAAACGCGTTTCATAGGAAATACCTCTACATTATAAAAAATCAGTTTTTATTATACCATTGTTCAGATAAAAAATGAACCCTCTCCACCGGATGCCGCAAAGCGGCCGCGAGACGGAGAGGGTTCGTTTGATCAACCGTTCAGAGAATCGATCGCCGCCTTGGTGTGGGCGACATACAGCTTCTGGACATCCTCGATCTCACCCAGACCAGCGATCTGGCAGTCGATGCTGTCAAAAGCACCGGAAGCCTTGAACTGGCTCAGCCAGGAGTCGGCATCCTCACCGGCCATATCGTTGTTGGCGTGATCGCCGGCAACCACCATCAGCGGGCGCAGGATGACCTTGGTGTAGCCCGCAGCCTTAACAGCCTCGATCACGTTCTCGCAGGCAGTCTCTTCCGGCTTGCCCTCAACGGTGCCAATGAACACATTGTCGTAGCCCAGAGTCTGCATAGTGGTCTGCATCTGGCTGTAGCTCACCTTTGCGGTGTGCGAGGTGCCGTGGCCCATAAAGACAAAGGCGACCTTGTCCGCAGCAGCGGCATCCAGACTGTCGTAGCCGGCTTCCTTCACGGCAGCAGCGGTGACAGCCTTGGCAACGTCTTCCTTATCCTGATTGATGATGGTGGCATCGGAACCGACCTCGCCCAGCAGGGGCTCAGCCACAGCGACAGATTCAAACTTGTCGCGGTAGGTGTCGATCATTTCCATCATCTCGTCGTACTCAGCACCGTGCATCAGGTGGGTGGGCTGGACGACCAGATTCTTCACGCCGTTTTCCACAGCGCGGTCCATGGCCTGCTGCATGTTGTCGATCTTTTCGCCGTCACGAGCCTGCACATGGTTGATGATGATCTGTGCGGTGAATGCGCGGCGCACAGACCAATCCGGGTATGCGGCCTGCAGAGCATCCTCGATGCCCTTGATGTCCTTCACACGGCTGTCGTTGAAGGAGGTGCCGAAGGAGACCACCAGCAGCTCGTTGTCGCCAATGTCGTCCTGATTGCGGGCATCATCCTTGGAAGCATCGCCGGTGTCACGGCCAAAGTAGTCGGGGTCGGCGTTCTCACCTTCCACCAGTTCCTTCTGGGTGTCGGTCAGGGCATCCCATGCAGCCTTGGCGGCTTCGCACTGAGCATCGGTATCCTCATTGCGCTCCTGCACATAGATGGCATCGATCAGGTCTGCCACGTTCTTTGCTGCCATTTCGTCAGCCTCCTCGCTGCTCGCTTCGCTGGAAGCGGAAGACGCAGCGGTGCTGGATGCAGTGCTGGAAGCAGCACCGCCGCAGCCGGTGAGCACGCCGGCGCACAGAGCCAGAGCCGTAACAGCTGCGGCCAGCTTTTTGGTTTCGATCTTTCTCATTGTTCTTGTCCTTTCCTGCTGGATAAATTGCGGTTTGAACCAAACAAAGGGTACAGGAAAGAAAGATGAAAGAAGAGGCCCTTCTGTCCTGCGGATGGCATGACAAAAAGACCTCTGTTGTTTCAGGGCTTTTTGGTACAACCAATTCCTCGTGATCTGGGGTTTGCACCCCCGTACCAACAGCAGGCAGGTTTCCTGACTGAAAGATCGCCGCCCGTCATCTCCTTCCCAGAGCATAAGCTCCAGTGGCTGGTGCAAAGCACCCTGATGCGGACTCCCTTATCACAGTGACGAGATCGTGCGGGATCTGCACCCGCTTCCCTTTTACCCTTTCCGCCGTGCAGTGCATCGGCAAAAGGCACCTGCTGTTTTTCTGTTCAGTTCGTCCGGCATTATATCATAAAACTGCGCAGAATGCAATAAAAAACGGCATCCTGCCTTTTATAAGGAAGGATGCCGTTTGGAGATCGAGCCAAATGCGGAACTTACTGGAGCGCACGGATCGCATTGATGGTGATTTTGTACTGGCAGGTCACGCTGTCAAACAGCTCCTTGGTACCTTCCAGTGTGCCTGTGCGCAGCACCTCGGTCAAATCGTAGGTGGGCTGATACAGGTTGGTAAAGCCCAGGTTCTGGCACACGCCCTTGAGCGTGTGTGCCGCACGGAATGCTTCCTTCACATTTCCTTCCTTCAATGCCTGCTCCAGTTTCAGATAGCTGTCGTCGTTCAAAAACATCAGCGTAAATCTGCAGATCATGCCTTCGTTGTAAAGCCGCTTGAGCACATCCTCATAATTTGCGCCCATCTGTCTATAACATTCCTGAATCGTCATGGTTTGTCGCTATGCCTTTCTTTTTCTACTGATCCCGCCTGATTTGCCACAGAGTGACAAAAGCGCCATCCATTTTGTTGCACTTTGTTGCGCTTTTAATATATCACGCCTTACTGCGTTTTTCAATGCAGAGACAAAAAGTCTTGCACTTTTCACATATTGTCCCGAGTTTTTCTTGCAATTTGCCTATCAATTTCTTCCGGCTGGCTTTTTTCTCCGACTTTGCCGTGCCTGCATGGCTGCAGGGCTTTTCCTGCCGTTTCTCTGCACGGAAAACGCATTTGAAGAAAAAGGTAAAAAAACAGTTGACAAAAGCCTTTCTTCATGATAGAATAAGCAAGTCGTCCGGCGAAGGACACAAAAAGTGAATATGGGCGTGTTCCCGAGTGGCCAATGGGGACAGACTGTAAATCTGCTGCTTTCAGCTTCGGTGGTTCGAATCCACCCGCGCCCACCAAAAAACCTCAACGTATGCAAGTACGCTGAGGTTTTTGTTTTGCGACAAGGCTAAAATCATCGGGCGGGTGGATTCGAACAGCTGCGGCGACATCGCTGAAGATGGCGCAAAAACAGCCCGGTGGGCTGTTTTTAGCAGCGCGGCTCGCGACATCCACCCGCGCCCACCAAAAGAACCAGCGTAGAAATTACGCTGGTTCTTTTGTTTTGCCCGGCATCTTAAGTCTCACTCTCGAGGATGGATCCGAACAGCTGCGGCACCGTTCAGCAGGACGATCTCCAGCAGTGCAAGGATCAGCAGAACAATAAGAACCGTAGTAACCATCGTGTACCGTGCATCATAATATTTTGCAACAGTATTCAGGTTGGTACTCTGTGCATTGATTTTTTAAATTTTTCTTCAAAAAAATCATTGACAACGCTTTCTGTGCATGATAAAATCACATTTGATTTTGAGAGACAAAGCATGGCAGAGTCTTTTCAAAGCAATTTACCATGGACCGCCCAGCGGGGCTAAGGCCATACGGACAGCCGGGTCCACTGCCGACCGGCGGCACAGCCGCCATTATTGATTGAGTGTAGCAGCTCAAATTTTATAAGTTGGTTCCTTTACAACCATGAAATTGCGCAGTCAGTGTGCAGACTTGTGAAACGGTCAATAAAGAGCAGTAAAAGCAGAATTGCTATATAGACTCTCATAATCCCGTCTTTTTGAATCATGCGAAGCGGCCTTTGTACTCTGGCGTTTCTTCCGGGGGGCTTTGGCGGCGCACTCAAATGCTTTTCAAAGCGCAAGTCTGCACTTTTTGTGCGGTACTTGCGCTTTTTTTGTTTGCATCGGGATCAGGGACGGAGGAAAAACATGAGTGAGAACCGAACACGGTTCCGGCTGAACCAGAACCGTGCGCCCATCTATGAAGCGCTGGAACAGTTCCGCAAAATGCGGGTGGTGCCCTTTGATGTGCCCGGCCACAAGCGAGGCCGCGGCAACCCGGAGCTGACCGCCTTTCTGGGCCAGCAGTGCGTGGGCGTGGATGTGAACAGCATGAAGCCGCTGGATAATCTCTGCCACCCGGTATCGGTCATCCGGGAAGCAGAGGAGCTGGCCGCAGATGCCTTTGGCGCTGCCCACGCGTTCCTCATGGTGGGCGGCACCACCAGCAGTGTGCAGAGCATGGTGCTTACCGCCTGCAAGCGCGGCGATGAGATCATTCTGCCCCGCAATGTGCACCGCAGTGTGCTGAACGCACTGGTACTGTGCGGCGCGGTGCCGGTGTATGTGAACCCCGAGGTGGACAAGCGCCTTGGCATCTCGCTGGGCATGAAGCGGGAACAGGTGGAAAAGGCCATTAAAGAGCATCCGAATGCTGTGGCTGTGTTGGTGAATAACCCCACCTACTACGGCATCTGCTCTGACCTGCGCGCCATCGTAAAAATGGCCCACGATGCCGGGATGCTCTGCCTTGCGGACGAAGCCCACGGCACCCACTTCTACTTTGGCGGCGGCCTGCCGGTGTCTGCCATGGCGGCAGGGGCTGATATGGCATCCGTCTCCATGCACAAGAGCGGCGGCAGTTTAACGCAGTCCAGCCTGCTGCTCATCGGCCCCAATGTGCACCCGGGCTATGTGCGGCAGATCATCAACCTGACCCAGACCACCTCCGGCAGCTACCTGCTCATGTCCAGTCTGGATATCTCCCGCCGCAACCTTGCGCAGCGCGGGCGGCAGGTATTCCACCAAGTGGCCGACATGGCCGAGTATGCCCGCGAGGAGATCAACGCCGTGGGCGGCTACTACGCCTTTGGCAAGGAGCTGTGCAACGGCGACTCCGTTTTTGACTTTGATACTACCAAGCTCAGCGTCCACACGCTGGATATCGGCCTTGCAGGCATTGAGGTGTACGACATCCTGCGCGATGAGTACGACATCCAGATCGAGTTCGGCGACATTGGCAACATTCTGGCCTACCTTTCCATCGGCGACCGCCCGCAGGAGGTGGAGCGTCTGGTCAGCGCGCTGGCCGAGATCAAGCGCCGCTACCAGACCGATGGCTCCGGCCTGCTGAGTCAGGAATACATCGACCCCGTTGTGGCTGCCAGCCCGCAGGAGGCTTTCTATGCCCCCAAAAAGAGCCTGCCCCTCCGGGAGACCGAGGGCATGGTGTGCAGCGAGTTCGTCATGTGCTACCCGCCGGGCATTCCCATTCTGGCCCCGGGCGAGCGCATCACCAAGGAAATTTTGAACTACATCGAGTACGCCAAGGCCAAGGGCTGCAGCATGACCGGCCCTGAGGACCCGGACATCGAGCGGCTGAACGTTCTGGCATAAGGAGGGAATGCAGATGGAATTTTGGTTTTCCGAGTTTCACACCCCGGACGTGAAGCACAGCATCCGGGTGAACAAACAGCTCTACTCCAAGCAGAGCGATTACCAGCGCATCGATATTTTTGAAACGCCGGAGTTTGGCCGGGTGCTCACATTGGACGGCAATGTGATGCTGACCGAGCGCGACGAATTCATCTATGACGAGATGATCGTGCATGTGCCCATGGCGGTGCACAAGCAGGCAAAAGACATTCTTGTCATCGGTGCCGGTGACGGCGGCGTGGTGCGGGAGCTGACCCGCTACGACCGGGTGGAGCGCATCGACCTTGTGGAGATGGACCCGCAGGTGGTGGAAGCCTGCCGCGCCTTCCTTCCCAGCAACGCCTGCCGTATGGATGACCGCCGGGTGCACATCTATTTTGAGAACGCCCTCAAGTATATCCGCCGCTGCGAGGAGGAGTACGACCTCATCATCGTGGACTCCTCCGATCCCTTCGGCCCATCCGAGGGTCTGTTCACCCGCGAGTTCTACGGCAGCTGCTTCAATGCCCTGAAAGCGGACGGCATCATGGTGAACCAGCAGGGCAGCCCCTTCTATGCCGAGGATGCCAGCGCCATGCAGCGCAGCCACAAGCGCATTGCGTCCACCTTCCCCATCAGCCGAGTGTATCAGGCACACATTCCCACCTTTGCGGCTGGGTACTGGCTGTTCGGCTTTGCCAGCAAAAAGTATCATCCCATCGATGATCTGGATGCAGACGCATGGAAGGCGCTGAACATGCGCACCCGCTATTACACCGCCCGGCTGCATGTCGGCGCATTTTACCTGCCGGCATTCCTTGAGGAAATGCTGCGGGAAGTGGAGGAACACTGATGCAACCCAACATTGAAAACTTCATCGGCTGTGACAGCAGCTACCGCGCCGCCAGCATCGTGCTGTACGGTGCGCCCTACGATTCCACCACCAGCTACCGCCCGGGCGCACGGTTCGGCCCGGCGGCCATCCGACACGAAAGCTATGGTCTGGAGACCTACAGCCCCTACCAGAATGCCGACCTGACCGATTTTGACATCTTCGACAGCGGCGATCTGGAGCTGTGCTTCGGCTCCAGCGAGAGCGCCCTTGCGGACATCGAAGCCCGCGCAGAGGAGATCCTGCAGGACGGCAAGTTCCCGTTGCTGCTGGGCGGTGAACATCTGGTGACGCTGGGTGCCGTGCGGGCTGCTGTGAAGAAATATCCGGATCTGCACATCGTGCACTTTGATGCCCACGCCGACCTGCGGGACGACTACCTTGGTGCAAAGCTGAGCCACGCCTGCGTGCTGCGCCGCTGCCATGAGCTGGTGGGCGACGGCCGCATCCATCAGTTCTGCATCCGCAGCGGCGACCGCGCCGAGTTCGAGTTTGCAGCCCAGCACACCGAGATGCACAAATTCGATTTTACCGGCCTTGCCGAGCTGACGGAACAGCTGTGCGAGAGCAAGGTGCCCGTCTACCTGACCATCGACCTCGACTGTCTGGACCCCTCCTGCTTCCCCGGCACCGGCACGCCCGAAGCCGGCGGCGTGAGCTTTTTGCAGCTGCTGGATGCCATCCGCACCGTGACGAAAGCCAACATCGTAGCCGCAGACCTCAACGAGCTGGCTCCCACGCTGGATACCACCGGCGTTTCCACCGCCACCGCCTGCAAGGTGCTGCGCGAAACGCTGATCGCGCTGGACAAGGGCTGGCCCGGCTTTCAGGTCTGACCGAATTTGCACACATTGACATAAAGGAGAAAAATCATGAGCAAAGTTCTGATCATCGGCTGCGGCGGCGTGGCCTCCGTTGCCATCCACAAGTGCTGTCAGGTACCCGAGGTGTTCACCGAGATCTGCATCGCCAGCCGTACCAAGTCCAAGTGCGACAAGCTGGCTGCAGAGCTGGCCCCCAAAACCGCTACCAAGATCACCACCGCACAGGTGGATGCCGACAAGGTGGATGAAGTGATCGCCCTCATCAAGGCTTATCAGCCCGACCTCGTGATGAACATTGCCCTGCCCTATCAGGACCTGACCATCATGGATGCCTGCCTTGCCTGCGGCGTAAACTATATGGACACCGCCAACTACGAGCCGGAGAACACCGACGACCCGGAGTGGCGTGCCATCTACGAGAAGCGCTGCAAGGAAGCAGGCTTCTCCGCCTACTTTGATTACAGCTGGCAGTGGGCCTACGCAAAGAAGTTTGAGGAAGCCGGCCTGACCGCCCTGCTGGGCAGCGGCTTCGACCCGGGCGTGACCCAGGCTTACTGCGCCTACGCCAAAAAGCACGAGTTCGACACCATTGACACCATTGATATTCTGGACTGCAACGGCGGCGACCACGGCTATGCCTTTGCCACCAACTTTAACCCGGAGATCAACCTGCGCGAGGTGTCTGCCCCCGGCAGCTACTGGGAGAACGGCCACTGGGTGGAGATCCCGGCTATGAGCATCAAGCGGGAGTACAACTTCGATCAGGTGGGCGACAAGGATATGTACCTGCTGCACCACGAGGAGATCGAGTCTCTTGCCAAGAACATCCCGGAGGCAAAGCGCATCCGCTTCTTCATGACCTTTGGCCAGAGCTATCTCGACCACATGCGCTGTCTGGAGGATGTGGGCATGCTGTCCACCACCCCGGTCAACTTCAACGGGCAGGAGATCGTGCCCATCCAGTTCCTCAAGGCTCTGCTGCCGGACCCCGCCAGCCTTGGCCCCCGCACCAAGGGCAAGACCAACATCGGCTGCATCTTCACCGGCAAGAAAGACGGCAAGGAAAAGACCTACTATATTTATAATGTGTGCGACCATCAGGAGTGCTACAAGGAGGTCGGCTCTCAGGCCATCAGCTACACCACCGGCGTACCGGCCATGTGCGGCGCACTGATGCTGCTCACCGGCAAGTGGACCACCAAGGGCGTGCACACTGTGGAAGAGTTTGATCCGGACCCGTATCTGGACGCTCTGGACAAGTACGGCCTGCCCCGTTCCGAGAGCCACAGCCCGGCGCTGGTGGACTGATGCGGCTGGCCGATACCCGCCCGCCCTTTGCGGGCCTTGCAAACCTTTCTTGGGAAGCGCTTGCCTCTCTGCCCACCCCCTGCTACCTGCTGGACGAAGGGCAGCTGCGCCGCAACGGCGAACTTCTGCTGGGGGTGCAGCAGCGCACCGGCTGCAAAATTCTGCTGGCGCAGAAGGCTTTTTCCAACTTTAATGTTTACCCGGTGCTGGCTCCTTATCTGGCGGGCACCGAGGCCAGCGGCCTGTACGAGAGCCGCCTTGGCAAAGAAGAGCTGCCGGAAAAAGAGAACCATGTGTTCTGCGCGGCCTACCGGGCAGACGAGTTCGCGGAGCTGCTGCAGTACGCCGACCACATCGTGTTCAATTCGCCCAGCCAGCTGGCAAAGTTCGGCCCGGCAGCAAAGGCGGCGGGCAAGAGCGTGGGCCTGCGGCTGAACCCGGAGTGCTCCACGCAGGAAGGCCATGCAATTTACGACCCCTGCGCCCCGGGCAGCCGCCTTGGCACCACCCGCGCCCAGTGGGATGCCGCCGTGCAGGCAGACCCGGCCCTGCCCGAATTACTGGACGGACTGCACTTCCACACCCTGTGCGAGCAGGATGCCGATGCACTGGCCCTGACGCTGGCGGCGGTGGAAGCAAAGTTCGGGGATCTTCTGCCCCGGATGAAGTGGCTCAACTTTGGCGGCGGGCACCATATCACCCGCCCCGGCTACCGCCTTGCCACGCTGGAACAGTGCATTACCGAAACACAGAAAAAGTACGGCGTGCAGGTGTATCTGGAGCCGGGCGAAGCATGGGCGCTGAACGCCGGGTATCTTGTTACCACTGTGCTGGACACTTTGCAAAATGGCGAGACGAGCCTTGCCATTCTGGACATGTCTGCGGCCTGCCACACCCCGGATGTGATCGAGATGCCCTACCGCCCGCCGCTGCTGGATGCCGGGGACCCCGGCGAAAAGCCGTACCTCATCCGCCTTGGCGGCCCCACCTGCCTTGCCGGGGATGTGGTGGGCGACTACAGCTTTGCCTCCCCGCTCACCGAGGGGAAAAGGCTCATTTTCGGCGATATGGCCATCTACACCACCTGCAAGAACAATACCTTCAACGGGATGCCGCTGCCGCCCATCTGGGCAATGGACGAAAACGGCACCTGCCGGGAGCTGGTGAAGTTCGGCTACAGCGATTTCAAGATGCGGCTGGGACGTGCAGCGGATTAAAGTATGACCCTTACGGCAAATCTGTATTCAATCAAAAGACAGTCTGTATCAAAACCGCCCAAAATGCACGCTGTTCAAGTACAGTTTCTTTTTATCATCTGACGAAAATTTTAAAAAATTCAAATTCAGCCTAGACAAGTTCCTTTTCATGTGCTAAAACAATGCTAAGAAACCCGCAACGATGCAGGATCTGAGGATCACTGCGCCGTTGCGGGTTTTTCTTGTTTTATCTGGGAAAGTGTTAAGAAATAATAGAGGAGGCAATTCTTATGAAAGCATTCATTTCGCGTCGTGATTTCCTGAAAGCGGCAGGCATCACCGCCGCAGCAGCAGCTTTGACAGGCTGCTCTTCTTCTGGCGGTTCCGCAAGCGGCTCTTCTGCAGGCGGCAAGACCATTAAGATCGGCGTGTTTGAACCGGCTTCCGGTGATAACGGCGCAGGCGGCAAGCAGGAAGTGCTGGGTGTCGAGTATGCCAACAGCCTTGCTCCCACCGTGGAGATCGGCGGTGAGACCTATAACGTGGAGCTGGTGGAAGTGGATAACCAGTCCAGCACCGATAAGGCCGTGACTGCTGCACAGGAGCTGGTCTCCAAGAAAGTCTCCATCGTGCTGGGCAGCTACGGCTCCGGTGTTTCCATTGCAGCCGCTCCCACCTTCCAGTCCGCTTCCATCCCGGCCATCGGCTGCTCCTGTACCAACCCCGCCGTGACCGAGGCCAACCCCTACTACTTCCGTGTCTGCTTCCTTGACCCGTTCCAGGGCTCGGTCATGGCAAACTTTGCAAAGGATGAATTCAGTGCTGCCAACGCCTACGTGCTGAGCATGCTGGGCGAGGACTACGGCTCCGGTCTGGCCACCTACTTCGTCAACGCTTTTGAGGATCTGGGCGGCACTGTTACCAGCGAGCAGTTCCCCGAGGGCACCTCGGACTTCTCCGCCTACATCCAGAACGCCATCAACGCCGGTGCAGATGTGATCTTTGCTCCCTGCGCTACCACCTACGCCGCCCAGATCATCACACAGGCTGCTTCTGCAGGCTTCGATAAGCCCATTACCGCAGGCGACACATGGGAGTCCAGCGTTATTCTGGATGCACAGAAGGGCACCAGCGTGCAGGTGTATTGCTCCACCTTCTTTGATGAGAACGATGATTCCGGCGCAGCCAAGGAGTTCGTGACCGGCTTCAAGGAGTGGCTGAACGCCGACAGCCAGAAGCTGACCAACAACGGCGGCAATGACATCGTGGCAGCTGTTTCTGCACTGGGCTACGACGGCTACATGGTGGCTCTGGAAGCCATCAAGGCAGCAGGCAGCACCGACGGCACCGCCATCCGCGATGCTCTGTACGGCGTAAACTACGACGGCGTGACCGGCAACATCACCTTTGACCAGACCACCGGTGATGCCAACAAGGATATGGCTTACATCAAGAAAGCTGCCGACGGCGCATTTGAGTTCGTCAAGACTCAGAGCGTGGAAGGCTGAACAAAACTTTAAACTCCCTCAGTCAACGCCTGATGGCGTTGCCAGCTCCCTCAACGAGGGAGCCTTTTTGTAGCTTTCCGACAGGTTTGGCTCCCTCCCTGAGGGGGCTGTCACCGGAGGTGACTGGAGGAGTTTATTTTATTAAAAGTTGTAAGAAATGGAGGGTTCCCCTTATGGCTGCAAAGTTTCTGCCCTATTTGCTGGCAGGTATCTCGGTGGGCGGCCAGTATGCATTGATCGCCATTGGCTACACGATGGTGTACGGCATCCTGCGCCTGATCAACTTTGCCACGGCGATATCTTTACCGTAGCCGGTTTTCTGATTT
>ENA-OQDM01000774-OQDM01000774.1-human-gut-metagenome-genome-assembly--contig:-NODE-774-length-16004-cov-1.255401_pt1 | contig 16004 bp, 17 predicted proteins | sample MGYA00242772_ERZ504605 | MGnify/ENA primary metagenome ERZ504605 (study PRJEB26092, sample SAMD00036348) | human gut metagenome | host: Homo sapiens | study: EMG produced TPA metagenomics assembly of... | reverse complement strand
TCCCCGTACAAGGGGATCACGGAAAAGTCCATATTTTCCACACCTCCGGAGCTTTCGGATGCGCTTACGGAGCATCTGATTTCAATCTCCGCCAAACGAAAAACGAATCTCAGCAGATTGAAAAATCAATCTGCTGAGATTCGTTTTTCGTTCTCCTTAGATTTTTTTGGAATACTCAACAAGCTAAAAGACAATCACTTGCCGTCGACCAAGACAAAACGTTTACCCTGCCATTCATATACGACAGGACGTAAAACCTTTTTCATACGCTCCGCCTCCTCCTTGTCCACTTCGCCGGGCTGCAAAACAAAAGTCAGCCGCATATCGTCCGGTTGCAGGGAAGCCGTCACAAAGCGCATGTCCTGCAAATGCTGCAGGCGTGACACTTCCTCCTTGTCCACCGAATCGTTCGTTTCCCAAAAATCGGCATACGCGGGAAAGGGTATCCACTTCTCTTCCGGCAACACGTTCCAATCCGGCGTGTAAAGGGTGACCTTCGTCTCGGTTACCGGCCCGGAATAAGTACGCGCCACGCAAATATAGTTCAGCGTATCTTCGGCCGGCAAAAGCTTCATCTCCACCCGGCAATTCGGCGTCAGTTGCAAGTCGAGATAGTCCACCGTCAACGCTTTCAACACGCTAAAACCGTCGAAACGGTTGCGCACTTTAGCCTCCATGTCGTTTTCTATGAAGTCGATACAATCCAGACGGTTGTTTTTCGTCATGATGCCCAACACGCTGTCGGGCATGGCGGCAAACACGTCGCGCATCTTCTGTGCCTGAAGAGCCTGGCCCAATGCCAACGTTATGATAAGAGGTAAAAAACGTTTCATATATCCATTTTATTTTACGGGCACAAACTTAGTCATTTTTATCGACATTCCGCGCCTCACACCTTATTAATAACATCTCTTCACGTTAACGGGAACCCAAATAGAGGAACACCATTCCGAGCAGGACCAACACCAAGTCCACCGCCTTGCTCTGCAAGTTCTTCTCGCGGAAAACCATGGCTCCGAACAGGAACGAAACGACCACACTGCCGCGGCGCACCATGGAGACAATGGAAATCATGGCACCGTCCAAGCTGAGTGCATAAAAGTAGACGAAGTCTGCCGCCGACAGGAAGAGCGAAATCGGAAGGATGCACCAATCCCACCGGAAAGGCGTGGTCTGCTTCCTGCGCGGCCACCATAACAAAAGCATCATGACGCCCATCATCACCAACTGGTAGAGATTATAACAACTCTGCACCACCATGCGGTCCAGCCCCACTCCCCCATTCTCAGGCGAAGCATCAGGTATTTGTCGTACAAGCCGCTCACGGCTCCGAGTACACTGGCCAAGACGATGAAATAAATCCACTTGTCGTGCCGGAAGTCGATACCTTCTTTTTTACCGCTCCGGCTCAACATGAAGAACGACAGCACGGCCAAGGCCACACCCACCCACTGATAAAGGTTCAACCGCTCGCCGAAGACCAACAGCGCACCGACGAGCACCATGACGGGGCGTGTGGCATTGATGGGTCCCACTATCGTCAACGGCAAATGCTTCATGCCGAAATAACCGAATATCCATGAGGAAAGCACGATGCAGGACTTCAACAGGATGTACTTCTGCGCTCCCCAATCGGTCGGGGGGATATAAAACAGGTTGTCGGTGTCCGTCACTCCCCAAGCCGAACCAAGGATGAACGGCAGGAAGATAAGGCTGCAAAACAATGTATTGAGAAACAAGACGGGAATCACCGCATTGCCTCTCAATGACTTTTTCTTGAACACATCGTAAAAACCCAATAGGGCGGCGGAAGTAAACGCCAGAATCAACCACATATCTCTTTTTCTTTTCCGTTTCTATTCTCTACCATGAAACATTTGTCCGGATAGGCCACATCCACTAAGAACAGGGCGTTCCCCGGCATGGACTCTCCAGCCCGGCAACGGTCTTTTCCTTCTATCACCGCCCGGAAGCCTTCGGCGTAAGCTTGCCCCGCCCCACCTCGACGAGCGTACCGACGATGGCACGCACCATGTTGCGCAAAAACGGTCCGCCTGGATTTCAAAACGCCATTCGCCGGGCGCAAGCTCCGTCCAACGGGCTTGCATGATACGGCAGTTGTTGGTCTTCGTGTCGGTATTCACTTTGCTGAAACTGGTGAAATCGGTATAATCGAACAATGCAGCAGCGGCTTCGTTCATCTTTTCAAAATCGAGCATCCGGTACAGACGGCAGGAATAAGCCCGCAAGAACGGGGACTTGCCGAAATGCAGGTAATAATGGTAGGTGCGCGACAAGGCATCGAAACGGGCATGTGCATCGGCTACCACAGGCACCGTCTTGTAAATGGAGATATCCGGCGGCAGCAGGCGGTTGAGCTTGTCCGTCAGCCACCTTCCGTCAATCCGGCGCACAGGGTCGTCGGCATACTCGAAATCGAAATGGGCTACCATCATCCGGGCGTGTACTCCGGTATCCGTCCGTCCCGCCCCCGTGATGGATACGGGCTGCCGCAAGAGGGTGGCCAAGGCTTTCTGCAACACCTCTTGCACACTGATACCGTTGGGCTGAATCTGCCAACCGTGGTAACTCGTGCCGTCATAGGCCAAATATAAAAAATATCTTTGTCATCCGTCCCTGATTTGTAAACGGATGCAAAGATAATGCTTTTATTTAGATTCTCACCGGTTTTTCCTTACTACCTATATCGTAACACCATAGGCTTTTTACACTATAAGTCCAAATAAAAGAAGTGGGAATCATCGTAAGGATAGTCATACTCAACCGGAAGTTCTTCTTTTTCTATTCTCCTGAAACCGGCCTTCTCGTAAAACAAATGCGCCCTATCCGTATTTTTGGGTGTATCGAGAATTATCCTTGAAAAACCATGTAGTTTCGCAAACTCCAAAAACACACCGTACAACTGCTGTCCGAGGTTATGCGGTTTCCCCCTATACGGTTCGTACACAAAGAATTTTTTCAATATACATAAGCCGTTTCCCTTATTCATCAAACCGATAGTCCCGGCGACCTTTCCGTCTTCCTTTGCCACCCAAAAATTACCTCCGTCATAGATATATTCTTCTTCGATATGAAGTAAATCCGACTGGTCTTCGACACCCACCAACGGACGGGTACCGTCATTCTGGCAATGTAGCACAAGAGCTATGACGCTTTCTTTATCGCACGTTGAATATGTTCCTATTTCTATCATCTTTATTGTTTAAAGGCACACCTATATACTTTCAGATTTGCTTGTATTGCGGGAACAAGTCACAAAACCCTCGCTTGTTAAATTGATAGTACATTTCGATACGTTCCGGCGTATCGTTTTCAAGCAACAGAAGAAGTTCTTTGGCAAATTCAAGCGTTGCAGAACCGTTGGCTGTTACAATCCTGTTATCACTGACTGCCGGCGTATGGACGTAACCTTCGAAATGGGTATAATGGTCTCCTCCCCAAAGCTTAAGTTGTTCCAAACCATTCCCAGTGTGCCGGACATGATTAAGGAAACCACATTTAGCCATGAACGATGCGGCATTACATATCGCACCTACCACCTTGCCTGCCTCAATGGCCTTACTGACAATCGGTGCGACTTTCTCTGCAACCGGTGCAGTCCATCCGAAACCGCCAATCAGCACCAACGCCGCATAGTCTTCAGGCATCGTGTCAAACGAATAATCCGGTATGACTCGGAATCCGCCTATCGACTTTACCGGCTCTAAAGTCGGAGCCACAACTTTATTAACATATTTCGGGTTCTCTTTCAAGGCAAACTCGTCGGAAGCAATGGCTTCTGAGAGATATACCATCTCATGTGCCGCATAATCGGGCAAAAGGACATATAGGACTTCCTTATTCATATAGTCGTATTTTCGTTCAACAGTATTTTTGCAAAAAGTACGAAAAATGCAGTTTATGCAGAACGACAGGAGGCTCTTTTTACTTCTTTTCAGCGAAATAAAAACAGTGGCAGTTTATTTTTCCTCTTTCTCATGAGCCTTACATCCAAAAGAACAATACGTAACGAAACGCCATTTTAGCAGACTCGTTACGTATTGCTCCAATGTATCATGCCGGTATGTGTTTATTTCACAATATAATAATCCGGCCTCAAACCCCTTCAGCGCATCTTTACGCTTAGCCTTACGTACCCAAATGCCGCCCAGGGTATACACATCCACCCACTCGTCGGGATTCTCCACCCGGATTTGCCGCACACCGTCGCCCGTACCGTAATCGCTCATCTGTATGTCGTCCACGTTGATTCGCTTCGAAGAGGTTCCCGTCACGCTGAACTTCAACCGCACAAGACCGTCTACGTCCAATTTGTAACCGTAACGTTTCCATTCTCCTTTGTTGAAAGCCAGATTATTTGCCACAGGCAGCCACGTCATCCCCCCATCCAAGGAATATTCCACAGTGAGCTTCACGCCCGTATCCTTCTCACCATACAGCCCGGCATAGAACCACAAAGAGTCGCACCCCTCCGTCTTGTCTTCCATCATCTCCAGTTCTGTCGTGACACCGGATTTGGCCTGCATACGCACGCTCCAATCACCGTTTTTCCTGTCGTCCGCCAAGTTGCCTATCAAGGTCTGCGCCATCCGCCACTGCGCGGCCACACACGTCACCTGGCCTTCCTTATAACTGTTTTTAAAACCGGTCTCAAAGGTCTCGAAAAACGCCTTTTTCTTATCCACTTCTCCCGAAAGGCTCACGATGATGTCTTCCGCCTCAGGAGTGGACAGCACCATTTCGCCTTCCGTCATCCCTTCCTCAGGCATTGCCCCCATGCGCACCATGAGACGTTGTTCCGTGCCTTCCACAGATGCCTTGGTACTCCATTCCTTACCGTCTGCACTCACTTCAAACGGAGCCTCTACCGTGGCTGTGGTCACATACTGGTCTACGCCTAAAGCCGTGACCGTCACTGTCTGCGGGGAAGAAACCCGTCCAGGCACAGACGTGAAATGCAATTCAGAAGCATCGGCCGTAAACACAGGCGTGACCTCCGGCATACGGACTTCCACCTCGTTGGAAACCATCGCCTCTCCGCCCTCTCCGTCCGGAAGACTTACCGTATAATAATAAGTCGTAGCGGGAAGCAGGCCTTCCACTGTGGCGGAAACACCTGTCAACGTTTTGGGATAGCCTTCAAGCATATGCTGTTGTCCACTCTCGTCCTTCGTATAGACAGCCAGCGTGTAATCCAATCCCTCTCCCATGTACATCCACGAAGCTGTAAATCGTTGGGCATTCACCGTACAAACCACATCACGGGCCGGATAGGCAGGAATACCGTCCACATACTCTACTCTCAGGGGATTCCGGTGCTCGAAACCGTCGCCTTTCAACAGGAGCACAGCCTCGTGCACCCCGGCTTCGGCAGTACGGCAACGTACCGTCAAGGTCACTCCCCGAACGATTTCGTCTTCCGTCAGTTGCGTCTTGTCCGCCTCAAAACCGGACTGTCCGAAATCTAAAGCCAGTCCTCCGGGTAAGTTACGCCCCCGAATGGTCAAACGGCCCTCCAATCCCTTGGACAAGGCTTGCAGACCGAAGTCCACCGTCTCCCCTTCTCCGGGCACAAACAACTCGGGGTTCGTGGATGTGCGGTCGATATAAAAAAGCATAATCCGTACTGTCTCCCCCAAATATAAAGAAGCCAACTGCGGATAATCCACAAAGGGATTACGATTTCCCTGAATACCGGACACGGCTTCGTTACGCTCACGTTCTACGTCGTCCACTGGGTCGGCTTCGCTCCACGCTAACAATAGGTTGCTCACCCAAGGCCGCAAAGTCGGATAACGGTTCTTCTCCACCATCAACAAACCTTCTGTCGTCTGCCACAAATCAGCGTAATCCTCATAACAAGTAGCCATATAGAAGTAAGTACGTGCAAAGTCTCCTTTCCATTCATCCGCCGGTTCCCACACAGTAATCAACGAATCCGTACGATAAGATACGGATTTCCCGACGCGGGTCATCCCATTGTCGAAAGCGGGCGTTTCCGTGACCACTCCAATCGGGTTGTTGCTTTTCCTCCCGTTGGCCGTTCCGTCACTGGGAAACAGGTTAAACAAATCACAGTAGGCATTGTTCACAGTATGTCCCCACCAACTGTTGGCAAAAGAATGCTCGATGTTCATGCCCTCCACAGCATTCAATCCGTTGAACTCACGAACGACGTTACTGTAACGGTCGCGCACCGTTCCGTCCGGCATACGGTCGGTCACGACAAAGCCCGACCAGGTATAGCCTTCGCCCTTACCACCATAGTCCAATACTCTCTCCGGCTGTATCAACTCATGAAGCGCGGTTTTCAACTCCGACTTCTTCAGCCCTTCCACCGGCCTGTAATAATCCTCCTGTCCGTAAGCCATCAGCCCCCAGAACGCAAGGCACCAAAATTCAAGTAATAACTTCCTCATACTTATGATATTTGCTCAAAAGCAAATATACAATAAAAAACAAAGAACAAGCATTATCCGGCATAAAAAATCATATAAAATCCTGTATCTGTTACAGTTCTTCGCTAAAGAAAGCCAAGGGTTGTAATTATTCTGCAATACAAAGAAGGAATAAAAAACGCCCCAACCTAAACTCTATACAGAAAGTTTAGATTGGGGCATTTTCACGTTCGTTTATTATAAGGCTTATTCAGCCACGGGCTCCGTAGCTTCGGGAGCCTGGTCTATAAGTTCCATGAACTGGTCCAACTTCGGCGTAATGATGATTTGCGTCCGGCGGTTACGCATCTTACCTTCCGGAGTGTCATTGGAAGCCACAGGATTATACTCACCCCGTCCGGCTGCCGTCAAACGCTTGGGATCCACCCCGTATGTATTTTGCAAAGCCTGAACCACAGAAGAAGCACGCAATGTACTCAAGTCCCAATTATTACGGATATTAGGCCGCGAAATAGGATCGGTATCCGTATTGCCCTCGATCAGCACTTCATACTCCTTGTAATCCATGATGATTTTGGCAATCTTGCTCAACGTCTCACCGGCACGCTCACTGATTTCATAACTACCCGACTTGTACAGCATATTGTCTGCCAAAGAAATATAAACTACGCCTTTCAACACCTGTACATCCACATCTTTCATTTCCTCACGGCTCAGCGAACGTGTCAAGTTGTTGGTCAGCACCATATTCAAAGAGTCAGACTTATCCTTTGCCTCCACCAACTGTTTGATGAATTTATTGGAAGCATTGATTTCGTCTACCAACTTCGAAATATTCACGTTACCTTGCGAATTCTGTTGGATACTCTTATCCAATGAGCCTTGCAAAGCTGCGTACGAAGCTTTCAACTCTTCATTCGCCTTCTGGGCTTCGGCCAACGCTCCTCTAAACTCTTGGATTTCGTACCGCAAGCCACCAGTTTCATTTTCGTATCCTGGTACGACTTGTCCAATTTGTTATAGTCCGTCTGTAACTGCGCATACTGTTTCTTAGTCACACAACTCGAAAACATCAAAGTTCCCGAGAGGAAAGAAAACATAAGAATCGATTTGTTCATAACCATATATTTTTTAAAGTTTATCCGTATTTATAATAAAAACGACCGCAATTTACGCAAATTCAGACGAATCCATTTTCCTTATTATATAAGTATAAGATTTCCCACTATTTTTTAAGAAAATACAACTTGCAATTATTCGCGCAGATACTCAGACATGGTATTCCGGAATATGTTCCCATAAAGGGCTTCATTGTAGACCGACACATGGGAACCCACAGTGTTGCGAGCCAACTTGTAATACAGATCACGCAAGGAAATCGAAGGATTGGCATCAATCGTCTCCTGAAAGGCACGGGTAAAACCATTGGAAAGCCAAATGTTCATTTCGTAATCCTGCACGTCAGCTTTCGATGTCTCACCGGCATTGGCTGCTGTCATGAATATGACACCGGGAATCCCTTTGCAAGCTTCTGCCATGCTTCCTCCGTAACAGGCTTCCAAAGCCACGAACATTTTCCTATAGTTTCCACGCTCATAAGCCTTCCGTATCATCTTACCCAACTGCTGTCCCCGCAACATCTCATATCCTTCTCCCCAATTCAACCCATTATACACACCATGCCCACTCCAAAACAGGAAAACATTGGTATGTTCGTCTCCCGTCACCACATAAGGCGTACGGCCTCCGGCCTCCCCCGCAAGGATAGCCTCCAAATCTTCCGGTTTCAAATCATCCAAACGGTAATCAATGCGTATCCCGTCATACACATTCCCACCATCCCGGTGCACGCGGACTACTCCCGGATACAAATTCTTGGGATTCCAGGCAATGTCATCCTCCGCCACCAAAATGATATGGTCGTCATCATAACCGTGACGTTTCATCAACTGGTACATGGCATACACATCCGCCTGATGACGGTAATTCGCCCAACCTTCGGAAGCCGCCACCAAAACGCACCAATTATGCCGTAAGGAAGGATATGCGGGATCTATCGCGTTTTCGTCAAAACTCTCCATCCGGGATGCCGCCCAGTTCCATCCGGCCAGTGTGGAAGAAGTCCGCCTGCTACCGTCCGTAGACAAATAATCCCACGTATGGAAACCGTCTTCCGGTGTATAACTCCAATGTGCATAAGTGGAATGAAGGACGGAAGTATATTTCTCCTCATCGAAATCCCAACTGCCGGTCACGCCCACCAGATTTGGATAAACACCTGATTGCAACAAAGCAAAAGCCTGCCGCATGTCATCTGCCATCCAACCGCCATCATAGGCCGCACGCCCGTCTACCACACGCTTCAGAGCCTCATTCAGGCCAGACTCCGGCTCCCATTGCAGGGCCGTCAGACCATAAGCCAAGAAGATCAGTGCGTCATCAGATGGGACTCGCCATTCAAGGGGTCATCCCCATATTTCACCTGATAAACTGTGGGAAAGCCGGAAACAGGATCCGCCGCCAAAGCCATTCCTCCCCAATTCAGTCCCGAAGTCAAACGTCCTGCCAAGGTCGGAGCATAAACCATGTCTGAGCAAATCAAATTGATACCCCTCAGCTTCCATTCAGGATGAATCCGCACCAAACTGTCCAACCACACGGCATCTTCCGTACGGGACGGTGCGAAAAGCAAAGTCTGGAATACATCGTCATGCCTTAAATCCTCGAAACGCGCATTAATCTTATCCAAAGCCACGACCATGTCCTCCGGTGTGGAATAGGTATAATTACCTTGTGACATCAATCCCAATTCTACAGCCTGGAAAGTAAACCAATCTATAAAACTTTGCCCTATAGTCATCTTCACGGGAAAGGAGATACACATTTTCAGCCCCGTCCATCAACGCCTGGGTCAGCATCACCTCACACTGACCTATGTCCGATTCGGACAAAGCCCACAGGAAATCCTTTCCCGCACAACTACGTTGCAATTCCACGGAAGAAGCCGTCGGAAGTATCAAGGTCTTTACGCTGTGCCCCGCAACAGACGGAAGCCATGCGGGCTGACGATGAATGATAAGGTCCTATCACGCTGCCACGTCCGAATCGGTAGCCACAGCCTTCAGATAGTCCTCCAAATCAGGAGCATTTTCATCTTTCCACTCCACTTTGAGCTTCACTTTCCGGGACAATCCCCTTTGAGCCTTTTCCAAATCCTCCATGGCCCAAGATACGACTCTCTCCCAACGGCTTTGGTTCTCACTAGGCATGACCACGGCTACACGGTATTCTTTCACCTCTGCCCCACGGCCCTGTGCTGCAGGTTCGTCCTCGCAGGCACCGCATACCGCACATACCAGTGCAAGGATGCCATATTTAATGCTTTGAAGTTTCATATTCCCTATCTTTTTCAACGGCCTCCGTGCGGCAAGCCTCTACCATCGTGGCCATATTATTATCCGACAATCTGGGACTGACCACGATGTCCACCCAACCGGAAGACAGACCTAACGTCTGGCTCACAGGCCATTCTTTGCCTGCCACCCAATCCCCCAAATACATTTCCATCACCCCGTCCATCTTACGGATGACCGAAAAGAACACGGCCGTAGTGATGGAAGAGCAATCCACATCCATCCCGATGGTCGGTGTCCAAAGCACCTCACGGGAATACCGGTACACCCCGGCAGCCGACCCGCCCAACAAAGGATATACCATCCAATAACCCTCGCCTATCCGGTCCAACATACGGTAAGCACTGTCGGGCATGGCAAAACCTTCATAACCGTCAGCCAAATAACAAGTACGGCAAAAACGACCGCCTTGGGCATAAAATCCATCCGAATAGCCCTGATGGCTTCTTCCAACACCGGTTCATCAGGCATGGCGGCCAACACCAATGTGGAATCCAACAGTTCGGAATCCTCGGAAGACAGTCCAACCACACTTCCAGCCCAATAGCTTACACCATACATGGAAAGATTGAACGTATATACCCCTACAGGATAGTCACACCCTTTCGTCTCGAACAGCAAGACTTTTCGATGGCCAAGCGGCCCTCCTTTCAGGGAGGGAAAATCACGGTATTCGCTTCCGGCCAACACCAACAGGTCGTTCTTCCCCTCTTTCTCCGGCTCCGCCAACCAGTCCTCGTAATCCTGCAAAGCCGCGTCAATGGACAAGGGGGTCTTCAAATGGAACTCCACCTCATCGCCATATACATCGAGGAAACGGCACACGCCTTCGAATATCTTGTCATTATATCCGTTGTCTCCCAATCCATTGGGACTGCAAACTCAAGGTAAGCCTCCACTTTTCCAACCCTAAAGAAGCATCGTCCGGTCGCCAGGTTCATCTCCCGAACAGGCCACCAAAAAGCATCCGCCCCAAACAAGCCACAATAGCCTATGAACACCCCACATCATACATCACCTGCGTTTAAGCTCATAACGGTTATTGTCAAACGCCCCATAACTAAAGTGCTTCATGGAACACAACAACAAATAACTTGGAAAGACGTTGTATTCTTGATGTATCTATATATTGTAACTCATAACTTTTCGCCCAAATTTGCCCTCCTGCATTCTTTAACCTTGTAACCATAGAACCAATACTCATGCCAATATTCAAACCACGCCCAATATTCCTTCACTGTCGTGGTCATATGAAACCCTTTTTCGCGCAATTTGTGGTCGAAAGCATCCCTCCGCCAATCCGAACCGGACAACACATCTTTGTAAGCTTCATCTATTTTATGGGGACGTGTGGAAGTTTCTTCTGTTCTCTTCCAATCGCTAAAACATCCTGCTTCAGTGTAGGCTGGAAAAGCCAACAACAGACGAGCCAACAAATCGTCGTGCTTGCTAGAATAATAATCATACAATACATTAAAATCAGCTTCCGAAGGGACATTGTAAAAATTAACAACCATCGTACCATCAGTAGCCATTTCATCCTTATCATCATTACTATCATAAGACCAACCTCCGTCCAAGGTAAACAAAACTCCATCCCTCCCTGTGTCATAACTGGCGATACAGACATAATAACGTTTATCTATTTTGTCATACAAGATATTACCTTTGGCATAAGGCGAACTGGCATTGTCGGGCCACAGCGTGGCAGGTATGAAATACAACTTGGTCATTACAGGCAAATCCACCAAATTGATGGTCAATGTAGCCAATGCCCCGTTATCTCCACCGGGAGCAAAAACAAGGCTTCCCTGTTCTTGTAAATCCACTTCCAACACCCCGTTGAGGTCTACAGGCTCATTCGTAGTCCCCAATATGGAAGAACGGAAAAACTCCGTGGCTTCTTCCAAGTCGTCCATGCCCACACTGAATTCCGTAGGCCGCGTCACATCAAGCACCTCTCCTATCTTAAAATCATAAGTGGCACTCCCATTCACGCTGTCCACCTCGCATAGGTTTTTGATGATTTGTTGCGCCTTCATAAAGCGTTCCCCCTCGGGGGTGGGTACCAATGGGTCTTTACCTTCCTGTGAAGTTTCATCCCCTTTCCCCACTTCTTCCTCTTCATTACAGGAAACAAACAGTCCAAGTCCGATTACCACATAACAAACTATCTCAAAATAATGCCAGATTCTCATATTTCCTCCATATTAATAATTAACTTCGCTCGTATTCCAAAAGAATTCATAATCGTCTTCCATGACCATGCGGTTCTTCAAATTGTCCGTACCGTCGCGTCCCAAATCAACCCCGGAAAGACGGAATGCCTCTTCGCTACCATTTATCTCTTCGCGGTAGTTCTCCACCTCTTCCGGCACAGACGTTTGCCAACGCCAGTTCGGCAAATCGGAAAACTCCTTATCCGTCGCCAAATAAAAATGTCCCAAGAACTTGCGCGTCTGGTAATAGTATTTCCCAGTCAAAGTCCCGTCAATGCCGATACTTCCGGGCCATTCATAACCCAATACAGGATAGGCTTCCTGATATGCCGTATTTTCGGTGGACTGCACCTCCAAGCGACCTGCGGTGAGGTAAAATTTCCCCGAAGGAAGATCCGGCACCGGTGTCACGACAAAACGGCCGTGATGCCATGCCACACGGTAGGCGCGTCCCTGATACACACAAAGCCCTCCCGTCCAATCCATCGTACGGCCATATATCGGATAAGCCACGCTCACAGCTTCGTCCTTGCTAATCTCCGGCACCCACTCCCGGCACACCGTAGCCACATAACGGCCTGCCGAAATGATGTTTACCACGTATGGCGTCTCCACACTCGTTTCCTTTCCCCCCATCTTGCACTGCACGGTATCGAATGAGGTAGGAAAAAACGTATTGGCAAAATGGTTGAACCCGAACACTTCACTCAAACGGGAAGCCGTCCCCACGGCACGGGTCTCCACAGATTTCGCCACTTCGGGGTCGGGTATCAAATCCCATATCGGGCAGACTTCCATATCAACCATCTCCACATTATTGCCTGCATAGTTATCTTCGTCATACTGTATGCTGCTTTCCCATTGTGCCAACAATTCCGGTTGCACCCGTGCATTGTTGAAGTCGGGATTGATTACGGCCTCGTTCAAAATGGAAATCCTGCCTCCTGACACATCCATACGGCTCTCCGCCGCATTGAAGACATCCTTGAAATTATAATTACTGCCTCCGACTTCATTTTCTTGAAAAACAGAGCTATCGTGTTTTCACTAAACAATCCCTCTTCCTCGTAAGTGTCGAAGCTTTGTTGGGAGACCGACACATGTAAATCCAACTTTCCTCCCAAGGTGGCAGATTGCACGACATGGGTTCCAAACCGTACGAGGAAAGAATCCCAACGCCATAATGTCCGACGGATGGCGGGACAAATCCTCAATGGCCTTACGGAAACTGTGTGTCAGAAGCTCCGGATATTCTTTTACATAATATTTCAACTTTTCTGTTTCCAGCGAACGTACACCTTTAGGAGATATGTAAGACGTGCTCACATAAAAGTTATTTTTGTTGACCAGCTCAAACACGTCTATCGTCTTCTTCAGTGAGCCTTTGTAAAGGATTAAATCGGCCTCTATCCCCGCCTCAAGCTCCACGCTGTGCACATAATCCGACAAACTATAACCCGACGAGGTTACATAGTAGATGGCATGCTCATAATCAGAGTTAAGCAATTGGTCATTCTCTTTTTCTTCCACCTCCATCAACTTCTGGAGGTTGATTACCTGGCTCATCACGCTATTGAAAGAACATTTCTCGCCATTATACCCTTCAAAGGAATAACCCACGCCATAATTCCGGATCAATCCTTTGTCGATGGCATCACGCGAAGTTTGGTCACGACTTTCCTGCTCCACGGTATAACATTCCGTCCGCCCGTCAGCCAATCGCAATTTAAGGATTCCGCAACGGTATGTCTCCTCATCATTCTGTTCCAAATACAGGTAGGGCTTACCTTCCTTTCGGACAAAAGTCAGGAATCCTCCTTCCGTTTCACCTGCCATGACATCGCGGACATCCACCTGTAACTCACGGTAACCTTCCGTTCCATCAAAGATAAAGTCTGCCAGGGGAACATGGTCTTCACCTCCGGAAAGCTTCGGGACTTCTGGCAAAACTTCCTCGGAACAAGCTGCCAACATCCCACCCATATATATGCACAATAATATTTTTCGTATCATTTCTTTTCTGTATATTTAAAGTTGGACGAACGGAACAAACGCACCGGATAAAAATTTTCACTTGCCGATCTCAATGTCGTCGTGCGTAACAGGTAATCCGGAGTCAACACCAATGCCGAACCGATCTGTCCTTCGCCCTTGCATGCGATAACACTATATTCATTTACATAATGAAAATCAAAAGAACCCAAATACTTGTCATCATTCATGATGTCATACACTCCATAAAAACCGTCAAACTGCGCATCGAAACCGCTCAATTGCCCTTTGAACAGCACCTTTGGATTTTTATACACATAATTGCGTAAATTCATAATGTCATCAGTCTGGGGCAGATACCACTTGTCTACTCCAATAAATTCCTCGTTCATGCTCCGATAAGTAGGATCTATTACACCGAAAGTATTAGTATAATACCTATTCCCATCGAATATTTCATTCACCGTAACATTGCTATATTCGTCATCCGGGTCGTCCGGCTCCCCCAAATAAATGCTGTGCTCCAAATTAGCACGCAACCAGTAACCCGCACCGATCTTCACGAAGGGCAAGCGGTCCGTCACGTTGTCTATCAACACGCAATAGGCATCTTCACCGTGATGCCCCCATAAGACACTCCCGCATTCATGTCATTTAAATAGAGGTTACCATTAACATAATACAATTTCGTGATTTTATCCGTCAGCCCCATACCGTCTATGGGGTTCACATAAACTAACCCTCCTTCAAAAGCGATGTAGGAAGGAGGATTACCCTCTCCATCCCCAAGGAATATTCCACGGTTCAGGTTCGGCGACCCTTTCACCAAAGGATACATCACCGTAACCCTACGGTCTACCCGGATATCCGCACGTATTCATGGCAAATCTCTGCCACCGGTACTTTCCCGTGATACACCACCTTCACCAAGGTTGCATCATCCCCTGTGTCGAAACGGAGCATCCCGTCATTCAACTCAATCATGCAGTTATCGCCCTGCATGATATCCTTGTCATAATCATAATTGCTCTGCTTGGAGATTTCTTCCACCCGTTCGCGGATAAGACGAGCCAGTTCCGGCTCAAAAAATACCCATATCGGTAAAGTCGTACATCCTACAATGGTCAACCGTTTACGCAACTCCGCATCATTACGGTAATCCCCCTCCAAACTGTTCATCCAATCAGAGATCAAGTGTTGGTCTATTTGGCTCTCATTGCTAAAATTCTCGATGGATTTTCGTATTTTCTCCACACATTCATTTTCTCCTGCCCGGATAGTAAAGGACTTCGAAGCACTACAATCCGTAGAAATACTGGCATCTATCCGAGAAGTTTCTGCCGAAGACTGTATCTTGCCATACACATATTTCGTCCGCATTTCCGTATAGGTCTGCACGTCCGTCACTTCTTTCTTCTGGAAATCCACCATGTACTCTATCATCCCACCTAAATCAGCAGAAATTACAAGATGTGTCCCGAAATCCTTAAGTAACCGGTCTATATTTTCAATCGTAGGATCATTCTTGACTTTCTCACGCTGCCGGTTAAAAGCCTCTGAATAGATGTCCTTCCCCTCGTTTGCCAGATACAGCAATCCCGCTTCGTCCAAATAACGTGTAGCCACGACTTTGGACAGACGGGAGTATCCATAACACCGCTCTTCCACAGTCGAATAGTTATTGGTCTTCACAAATTTACCTACGGTCTTTTTCGAACCCAACAGATTGCTTTTCTCTTTTTCCTGAGCCTCTGTAAAAGTCTGGGCCAACTCGTCAAGTGAATAACCTGAATATGTTTCTATTTTCTCATAGCTTCGGTTATCCTCTTGAATGAAATTGTCTCCCAATTCTGCCTCATACTTCAACAACTTGTTATAATCCAAAACCGGAGCCACCAAACTATTCTCACTCATAAAATCCTGCAATATATTGTATCCCCATCCCACACGGAAGTCTTGCG
>ENA-OQDM01000773-OQDM01000773.1-human-gut-metagenome-genome-assembly--contig:-NODE-773-length-16037-cov-1.045757_pt1 | contig 16037 bp, 21 predicted proteins | sample MGYA00242772_ERZ504605 | MGnify/ENA primary metagenome ERZ504605 (study PRJEB26092, sample SAMD00036348) | human gut metagenome | host: Homo sapiens | study: EMG produced TPA metagenomics assembly of... | reverse complement strand
CCGGTGCCGGGGATGTGATCGTTCTTTTGGAAGGGGAACATTCCTGTATGACGGCACGGGGGATCAGAAAACCGGGGACGCTTACAAGGACGATTTCCGCATCCGGACGGTTCAGGACAGACGGGGATTTGCGCAAAGAATTTCTTTCCCTGGCGAAGTAATGGATGCCGGTTCCTATTCGTGGTTCGTTTCAAAGAATAAAATTTAATTGTTTATTCATTTTTGGTATAATGCGGATATGAAAAAGATAAAAAAACAACTGCAGATAATTTTATATGTATGGGTATGGCTCCTTTCTTTTTCCATGGCGGACGCGGCGGAGGCCATTACTGATGAATACTGGATAACGACGGCGGATCGGGGGAAGATTGAACAGCGCTACCGCAGCCTCGGTATATACGAAGTGGCAAAGAAGACCGTTTCAAGAAAAGAAGAACAGTACGGAAATTATACTTACCGCGTGTGGTATCCGAAACGGCTGGAAACGGAAAACAGGAAATGGCCCATGGTATTTCTTTTGAACGGGACGACCTCGACCTGTGATCTTGATGAGCCGATTTTTGAACATCTTGCCAGCTGGGGTTTTATTGTCGTGGGCAATACGGACAGGAATACGGGACTCGGGTACTCGGCGGAATGGGGACTGGAACTCATGGACAAGCTGGCGGCGGACAGAAAAAGCGTGTTTTTCAAAAGATTGATGAGGAAAATCTGGGGATCGGCGGCCACTCCCAGGGAGGCGTCGGCGCGGTGAAAACGATTTTATTCCGAAAAGGCGGCAGACGTTTTAAAACAGTCGTCACTGTTTCGGCGGTGACAGAATCATTTGCGGACAAATTAAAAATGAACAGCTGGAAGTATGACGCTTCTGCAGTCAATGTGCCATGGTTCATGGTGAGCGGCGACAGGCTGGATGATCGTCTCATTACACCGCTTCCGGATATGGAGAAGATATTTCAAAAGGCAAAGACAGCGATGGTCATGGGACGGCGTTCCCATGCGGATCACAGCCATGTGCAGGCCGAAGCGGACGCTTATGTGACGGCATGGTTCCGCTGGCAGCTGGCAGGGGATCGGTACGCGGCAAAAGCATTTCTTGGAAAAGACGCGGAGATACTCACAAATAAGGGGTGGAACCATACGGCAAGAAAGAATTTATAAGAGAGGCGCAGAAAAATATTTTTCTTGCGGGGAACTCTCTTTTTTTGTACGATGAAGTTAGCGAGGTGTGTGATGAAAAATAAAGAAGAGACTGTTTTAATTACTGCCGTAGACAATGGAAGCACGGTAGAATTGGAAATCAATACGACGCTGCCCCACGAAGAAACAAAGGAAATGCTTGCCGGCGCGGTATGTGCCGTTTATGGCATTTCTGATTTCCATGAGGGGGATGTGGCGTCCTTTTTGGAAGCGCTTGCTGATGAATACAGAAAAGAAGAGAGGTCTCCCCATTCTCCCCTGGTGAATTGAAGCGGGAAGCGCTGTACGGAAGAATCTCTCCTGCATGGTTCCCGGGGAAAGGAATCGGCGGTCCGGCGGCGGAAAAATTTGAAAACCGGCGGTAATCCGCTGCTGATGGCACGCGGTAAAAGAGGAGGCGGATCGTGGAAAGAAAAGAATATCTTGAAAGCATGGGTGTCCGGGCGGCCCGGCGCGCTTTCTTTTCCTATACGACCGAGCCGGAGGGAAGCTACAGCATCCACCGTGTATTTATCCGATTCCTCGAAGTGAACCGTATGGATATGGACCAGGCGGAGAAGCCGAAGGCGGCCGCTTTCCTTACGGATTATATTCTGCTCCGTATCTATGTGGCGAAGTATGTCCTTGCCGGATATGCAGAAACCTATGCGCCGCTTTTGGATTTGTTCCGAGGGTTTGAAAAGGGTGGAAAAGAAATTCTCCCTGTTTATGGAACGGGAAACGGCGCCCGGCCATGGCGCGGAACGAAAGTTTCTGCCGTCTGATCTGCGGAGACGCTATGATGAGCGCGGCATGCGGAAGACTATTGAACTTTTTGACAGTATCTCACGGAGGTATGAAGAAAGGGAAGACACGCCGGAACGGGTTATGAAATGTATCGTTGACGAATGCCTTTCTACGATCGCCATACGGAATGAAATATCTTTATCGGCGCCCTCCTTTTGGTTTTTTACCAGAGAAATGAACGGGTACATCAGGTATCTGAACCGTTTTTACAGCGGCCTGATTCCGCCGGCAATTCACGAAAGAATAAAAGCGCCCATGATGGAAGAAGAAATACGCAGTGATGCTGATGAAGAAAGCGGCGGTTTTAATTATGAACGCGCGGCATACATCATTTTTGCCATTGCCGGTGTGATCTGCGCCCTTATCGCGGCAGGCTCAAGATAGTTTTGCGGCTTTTTTTGAAATATGGTATATTGGGTGCAGCCATGCGTGGCGCTTAACTGAAGAATAACGTCAATGGAGATGGATATGCAGATAACAATTGCAGGCGGCTGCGGTGATTTCGGACGCAGCTGCTTTTTGTTGAAGGAGGGCGCCACGCTTTTATCGTGGATGCGGGAACTTCGACGGACGGACTGGACCGGGTACCTGATCTCACAGCGGAGCAGGTTGCAAGAGCAGAATACCTTTTCGTCACCCATTCGCACCGGGATCATACGGGGGCGATCGGATATTTCGAGTCTCTCGGCTTTGCGGGATCCGTGCTTCTGACGAACCAGACATACCGGCAGATGAAAGAAAAACCAGGGAATACGATGATTCTTGATTCGACAGCGCCCGAACTGGAATTGGAACGGGATTTCAGTTTCCGCTGGGGGCGGAGCGGCCATTGTGCCGGTTCCGTGTGGTACGATATTTCCTGTGAAGGGAAAAAATTGTTCTTTTCGGGGGGATTACCGAAGCGATGACTCTTTTTATGTCTGTGATGATGCGGAAGGGAAAACGGCGGATGTGGCCGTCCTTGATGCAGCATATCCGGGCGATCGTACGGGGGCAGATATGCGCCGGTCGGTTCTTGATAAAATATTGGAATTGGTGTGGCGGGGAAAGCCGCTCCTTCTTCCTGTGCCGCATTTCGGCAGAGGGCTTTCCATCGCGGCATATTTCCGTAATAAAGGAAATATGGAGATTCCCGTGCATATGGCTCCCGGACTTTATGACGAATGGCTGCGTCTGGGGCGGAGAAAATACTTTGCCCGCCGGGAAGTGCTTGCCCTTCCCAATGAAACGTTTTCTTTATGGGACGGAAAAACGATTCATGACAATGGGGTTTATTTCCTTGCCGATGCCCAGCTGTCGCGGTCAGAGAACAGGAAACTCATTGAGCGGCACCCTGAACTTTCACTGCTCATGACAGGCAGCATCCATGGCTACGGCAAAGCGAAAGATTATTATGAAAGCGGCAGGGCGGAACTTGTCCTCTGGCCGAACCATATGACGGAAAAGGAAATGTGGGAGCTTGCCGGGAAAAATCATTTCAGAAAAATTATTCCTTATCACAGCACAGACCGGAAACCGGAGTCTGATGTATTTTCTTTATAAGAATGGAAATTAGTTTTTGGGACAGTGTTAAGTACAGGGAAAATTATTTTACACTTGAAATACGTAATAATACGTATTATGATAAGCGTAGATAAAGAGAGAAATGCAAACCATGAAAACTTCTGAACTGATAAAGATACTAAAAAAAGCAGGATGTTATAAACTGCGCAGCGGCGGCAGCCATGATATCTGGATAAGTCCCATGACTGATAAAAAGTTTCAAGTCCCCCGCCATGGAGCAAAAGAAGTAAAGACAGGATTAGCAAACGGAATTTTAAAAGATGCGGGGATAAGAAAATGATTTCTACATCAAAAAGGAGGTAATCATTTATGAAATATGTATACCCGGCTATATTCCATCCGGAAAAAGAAGGCGGATTCTCTATCTTTTTTCCTGATATAGAGGGATGTTATACACAAGGCGATACGATGGTGGAAGCGGTAGAAATGGCGGAAGACGCATTGAATTTGATGCTTTGGGATAAAGAAGAAAACAAAGAACCGATTCCGCATCCTTCTATGCCGCAGGATATCCGTCTTGAAGATCCATCTGACTGTATCGTCTGGGTAAGTGCCGATACTTTTAAATATCGTAAAATGCATGATACGAAATCAGTCAAGAAAACGCTCTCTATTCCCCGTTGGCTTGATACTCTGGCGACAGATAATAATATAAACTTTTCAAATGTTCTGCAAAATGCTTTAAAAAAGCAATTGGGAGTTTAAAGTTTGAAAGAGAATTAAGTATTAAGGAATACGAGGATCCTTTTTAAAATGTAAAGATTTGCTGTTTAAAGGGCAGCGGAGCAATAATGGCTACGGCCTGTCAGATTGACTGTTTTAGTGTAGTTTATGGTTTTCCGTTTTTGTTGGAAATCCGTTGGAACAGGCGAAACATACTGGAACATTTTGAAACACGGTTGATAAAAAACATGATATAATGAAAAAAATAAAATCCTTCAAAAGAAAAGAGAGGCGGGATTTCTATGTTGAAATATAAGAATATTCTTGTTCCTTATGATGGTTCTGCCCACGCGAAAAAGGCGATGGCGCAAGCTGCGGATCTGGCGGCTGCAGGCGAGGGTACGAAGCTTTACATTGTGTCCGTGTGCAATATGGTTTCCGCCATGAGCAATTTTGACCAGGTATCCATTGCGGAAGGCTGCCTTACTTCCAAGCTTTCAGAGGATCTGGAAGCGCAGTGCCGCCGCGATTTGAAAGAAGCTGCCGCTATGGTTCCTGAAGGCGTGGCGCATGAAACGGTTTTTGAAATCGGTTCGCCCGGACCGGTCATTCTCAGCATTGCTGAAGATAAAGGGTGCGACCTCATCGTCATGGGAAGCAGGGGACTCGGTCCGCTGAAGGGCATTTTCATGGGATCGGTTTCCAGCTATATCGTAAGCCGGGGCAAGTATCCCCGTGCTTATCGTAAAATAATTTAAGACTCGGCGGTGGTGGAAACGAAATTCTTTTCATCACTGCTTTTTTATTGACAGGCGGGAGTTAAGTTATGACTCACTTTAAATGGCTGAAAAAGGAAGTACCCCGTTGGGTGAAGGAAGAAATTATTACCCGTGAAGCGGGAGATTCTCTTATTTCTTTATACAGGAATGAAGAACGCCATTCTCATGGCGAAGGGCTTTTCGTGCTGGCTGCCGTATGTTTCCTCACCGGTCTGATTTTCATCTGCGCCGGCGTATGGAACGGTCTTTCTCAGGATGAGCAGTTTATGATGGCCCTTGTGCCTTTGGTGCTGTCCATTCTTATTATTGCGGCGATTTTGTGGCAGGATCGTCCTGTGATGGATCGAATTCCGGCAGAAAGCGTCCGCTTAGAAGAAGCTGAAAACACAGCAGAGCTGCTTTCCGGGGGAAACAGGGGGGAACGGTTTCTGCCGGAAGCGGAATCGAAGAAAATACCGCGGCGGGAAATAAGGGAAAGATCTGTCTTCTCTTCTTCCTTCCGTTTCTTACCGCCACCGTGTGCCTGATGTTATTCGGGAGGCGGCCGGTGTTTTTCATGGCGTGTCGGTCTTGTGCGCCGTATGGATGGTAAATGAGTCTTTCAAGCTGTCGGGGGATTGGTTTGTTCTTGCAGCGGTGTCCTGCGTATTCCTTCTTCTGATGAGCTGGGCGTTTCCTGCGGCAGGACTCGGTATGGTCTATATGGCGTCGTCTGTTCTTGTGTACCGTTTATCACCGTACCGGGGATGGCCGGAAGCGGCGGCATGGGTGTTTCTTGTTTTTGCGCTTCCCCTCTTGGTGCGGCTTCTGGGAGAACGGCGTCATAAAGCGGTCGTCTGTTACTCATGGTTTTGGGCGGTCTGCGTACTTCTCCTTATTTACTGGACCGCGTCCAACCTTTTATGGCAGACAATGTTTTTTGCTCTTGCGGCGGCGCTTACCTGGATGGCAGGCAGCATGCTTTCTTCCTGGGGCGCGGCGGCGGAAGCGCTTCGTCTCTTTGGCGGCGCGGCCGTGTTCGGTGTTCTGCTGGAGGGCTCCTGGAGCTCTGTATGGACGGGCATTTCGGGAAATTGGACCTTATGGATTTTGTTTTTTGTCATTCTTGCCATTGACGCTGTCCTGCTTACCCGGATGGGTATCAAACGGGACCGGCTGGCTGCCCTCGGAGGTCTTACGCCTTTTATTATGCTTGTGGCGGCATCCCTTGCCGTTTTTGAAACAACCGGTGTGTCTTCTGCCATCTTTGTATCCATCTTTGCCGCTTTTCTTGCCGTGGCAGTTATCGGGAGAGGGTACCGGAGCGATTCCAACCTGCTGAAATGGGTCGGCGGATGTCTTCTGGCCGCGGCAGGTGCTGTGCGTGTCCTTGATGCGGCGCTTTCCTTCGGGCAAAGAGGAATATTCTTCCTCGTCATCGGCGCGGCTGCTATCATTGTGTGCTGCCTGACTTTCCTTCCCCATGCCGTGAAGAAGATAAGGCGGAAACCGGGAAGGAAGACTGTACGACGGGATCGGCAGCCGGCAGCACCTGCGGATCAATCGGCGTTCTTGTCCGATCTGCCGAAAAGGAAAACGGAGGAAGGAGGGGAACGCCGTGAATAGAAAATACAGTTTGCTTCTCGTCCTGATCACTGCTATTTTTGAACTTGCCTTTTTGGTATGGACAAGGGCGGATTACCGTTCCACCCTTCTTGACGGAGAGGAATATGAGGTGCCGGCGGCGATCGAATTCCAAGGGAACTTTTATGACAGGAATTACATAGCGGTGAACGTACCCATAACGGAAACGAAGTGGGAAGGAGAGCGGGAACCGGAAACAGGAGAAACGATTTACCTGGTGATCCGTAAGGGGCAGAAGGGAGCGCTTATCCTTGATCATGCCCAGCCTGCCCAGCCCAGCGGAAGTTATATCAAAACGCGGGCACTCCGCATCATGGATGGCACCGTATATTTCAATTTTCCGGCAGACCGCATGTACATGGCGCCGGAGCAGCTGAAGAAACTGTCCGTCGTGGAACTTTCCGAACGGGTACAGGTGCCTGAAGACAATGGAAAAACAAAAACAGCCATGAAGAATGAAATTACGGCACTTGTCAGGGTGAAGGACGGACGTGCTGCTATTTCCAGAGTCCTTGCCAATGGCGGGCCTGTGGAACAGATATTTACAACCGTCGGGAAAAATTTATCTGTGAAATACGCGACCAGCAAAGACGAAAAAAGACCAGTATAATGAAAAAAGATTCTTTACCGCTGCTGATATGGATAAGAACGGTAAAGAATCAGATAATTAATCGGAATAAGGAGGCAGCGATGTACTTAATTCTTATGCGGCATGGGGAAGCTGTTCCCCAGACGGAAGATGTGCCGAACAGAGAAAGACGGCTGACAAAAGAAGGAAAGAAACAGGTGCGGACCACATCGCGCATGCTTGCCCGATTTTTGAAAGACCGGCCGCTCCGCATTTTCGCAAGCCCTTTTATGCGTACCCGCCAGACGGCGAGGATTTTATCGGAAGAATGTTTTGCCGAAGGGCTCCACCTGACGGAAGAACTTTTACAGGACGATTTCAGGCGGATTGAGAATCATCTCATGACGGACGGAGGACCGCTGGCCTTAGTGGGACACCATCCTTTCCTCCAGTCCTACCTTCTTGAAGCGGCAGGTGCGGGTATTCAGCCCGATTTGGCATCCATCTCCGTTGTTGACTATGATATGGCGTGGAAACAGGGAAAACTCATTGCCTATTTCACTCCGGCTTTGAAAAAATTGAAAAAGGAAGACTGATGAAGAAACTACTTACTATTGCCGGTTCAGACTCCTCCGGCGGTGCAGGGATACAGGCGGATTTAAAAACCTTTGCTGCTCTTGGCGCCTACGGCATGAGCTGCATCTGCACACTCACCGCGCAAAATACGACCGGTGTTTCCATGGTGGTGAATACTCCCGTGGAGATGGTGACCGCCCAGCTGGAAGCGGTATACAGCGATATTCCTCCGGACGGAGTCAAAACGGGCATGCTCAGCACCCCTGCCATCGTTTCGGCAGTGGCGGAATTTCTCCGCGGACACAAAGGACCGGCAATTGTCGTTGATCCTGTCATGGTTGCCACCACAGGCGCCGTCCTTTTGGAAAAAGAAGCCATTGAAACGTATAAAGATATTTTGATTCCTGAAGCGGATCTTATCACGCCAAACATTCCCGAAGCGAAAGTATTGTCAGGACTGGAAATAAAAACGGAAAAGGATATGGAAAACGCGGCGGAAAGAATAATGGAATACGGCTGCCGAGCGGTTCTTGTGAAAGGCGGGCACCTGGTTCATGATGCGGTAGATATCCTTTTTGACGGGAAACAATTTTATCGTTATGAAGGAAAGCGAATTAAGACAAAAAACACCCACGGTACGGGCTGCACGCTTTCCGCAGCGCTCGCCGTCAAACTGGCGGAAGGGGAAACGCTGACGAAGGCTGCTGCGGAAGCAAAAGAATATCTTACCGGCGCTATCGAGGCGGCAAAAGACGAAACCATCGGACAGGGCAGCGGCCCGGTTCGTCATTTCTGGCTTTATGGAATAAAAGGGGAGATAATATGCATACTTTTTTTGCGTACCTTGCAAGAATGAAATATATACAGCGCTGGGGACTTATGCGGAATTCCTTTCCGGAAAATGACGCGGAGCATACCTTGCAGACCGTCATGATTGCCCACGGACTTGCAGTGATCCGTGAAAAATTTTCATGAACCTGCGATGCGGAGCATTGCGCCATGCTGGCTGTTTATCATGATGCGGAGAAGTTTTACAGGCGATATGCCCACTCCCGTGAAATATTTCACAGAGGATCTGCATGATAAATATAAAGAGATAGAAGATAAAGCAAGAGGACGCCTTTTGGAAACGCTTCCCGACGAATTGAAAGACACCTACCGCCCCTATATTTTAGACATGGAAAACGATCCTTTATGGCCGCTGGCGAAATCGGCGGACACGTTGTCGGCATACCTGAAATGCGCCGAAGAAATACAGGCGGGGAACAGCGAATTTGAAGAAGCTTTCCGCACAACGGAAAATAAATTAAAAAATCTGCACCTGAAAGAAGTGGACTGGTTTCTGGAACACTTTGCCGGCAGTTTTGCTCTTACTTTAGACGAGATGAATCGAATGTAAAATAAAAAAGTAAAGTGTATTTTGGAAGAGGCACTTTACTTTTTTATTCAGCATATGTTCATCCTGTATTCTTGGAAATATTGAATGTCCTCAGTATAAATGAAATAATGGCAGGCAGCAAGCGGCGGATTTCGCGAGCAAAATATGCTTTCGGATAGGACAGGAGCTGAGAATATGACGCCGAACACTTTTGGCGGAAATAGAAGAAAGAAACTCTTTTTGCAAAGAGCGGTGAGAAGTTTTTTGATTTGATATGCCGTTCCTGAAAAAATGCGGACATTCTTTTTTGCTTCACGGATTTGGGGAAGATTGCCGGGAGAAAGGTTTTACTGGTGCATCGGTACGCGTTTTTTATATTTCATTCCTCATGTATAATGGAATGGAGTAAAAGTCAGGATCAGGAAAGCAGCCGCAGCGGATAAGGCCGATTATAGACAGAGCATGGAGGGAATCATGACAGAAGAAGAGTACCATCGGATTGCACGAAGAGAAAAAATATTTTATGCCGTCCTTATTATCGCGTGGTGTTTTGCTTTTGCGGTCTGGTTCACCATCGGATTTCCCAAAGCGAAGTGGGTGCTGATCGGCGGAGGGACGCTGATATACTTGTATCTGAAAAGCACCTTCACCGGACTTCCCTGGTCGAGGCGGCTGGTCAAACCGGATCCGGCGGTGAAAGCGAAGGAAGAAGTGCAGAGTGACGAAGATTTTCCTCTTGTTTCAGAAACGGAAAGAAAAGGATATATAGCGCTGGCGGGACTTTGCCTGACGGAAGAAATGCAGAAGAAGTTGGCACCCTTTTTTGGAACGCTGAAAGATTATTCAGATGCGGGGCCGGATTGGGAATATGGCAGCACGCTTCATTGTGTGATGGAATACATGGAAGAGAGTCATATTTTTTTCCTGATGGGGCTTGACTGGAAGCAGGATGTGGAAACGCTGGAATGGCGGATTGAAAGCGCGCTTACGGGGAATTTCGGCATGTCTGCCGACCTGCCGGATTTCAGAACGTATGGAAATAAGTCTATTTCCGCCCCTTCTGTTTTTGCCGACTATGACAATGCCCTGCGGAGGGAAGGATTTCAGCTGGGCTTTATAGACGTGGAATGTGATGAATACGTCATATTTGTCCATCGGACAGCGGATAGGGACAAGGCGGAAGATGCCGTACAGCGGATTGGATACCGATATAAGGAAGTGGCGGATCTGGCAATATGAAAAACAGAAAATCGGGAGACGCCGGTATGAAATATGATCAGGCACAGGTCAGAATCCATGAAGCATACACGGTGGCAATCAGGGATCTGGGTGTTCATGGAGAAGGGATCGGGAGTGTGGTCGGGTTCACCGTATTTGTTCCCGGGGCGCTTCCCGGAGAAACGGTCACCGCGGAAATCACTCTGCTGAAAAAATCTTATGCCCTGGGGAAACTGCTTTCCATAGAGCAGAAATCCCCTTTCCGCGTGGTGCCGGAGTGTCCCGTTTATGAAAACTGCGGCGGCTGCCAGCTTTCCTATCTCACCTATGAAGGGCAGCTCGATATGAAATACCGCCGTGTAAAAGATGTGATAGAGCGTATCGCCGGCGAATCGGGGAAATTGGTGAGGCCCGTGCTTCCGGCGGCGCATCCTTTCGCGTACAGAAATAAAATGGCCGTACCGGCAGGTCTCGTAAAGGGGAAATCGGCGCTCGGCTGCTACCGGCAGGGAAGCCATGACATCATACCGGTTTCCTCCTGTGCTATCCAGAAAGAAGAAAATAACCGCCTGCTCCGGTTTGCCCGGCGGTTTATAGAGAAGTACGGGATTTCCGTCTATGATGAAAAGACACGGAAAGGAAGCCTGCGCCATGTAATGGGGCGCGTGGGTGATGGCAGAAAGATCATGGCTGTCCTTGTAACCGCTTCCGAAACCCTTCCGGAAGAAGAGCGGTGGATAGAAGAAATACAAAAGGAACTGCCCGAAGTCGTTTCCCTCTGGCACAATATCCAGCCCAAGCCGGGGAATACGATACTGGGTGCGAAAATCCGACACCTCTGGGGCAGAGAAACGCTCACTGCCTCTCTTTGCGGACTGCAATTTGAAGTATCCCCGTACTCCTTCTTTCAGGTGCATAAAGAGCAGGCAGAAATTCTCTATGAAAAAGCATTGGCATACGCCGATCTGAAAGGCGGAGAAACCGTCATAGACGCCTACTGCGGCACAGGCACCATTTCCCTCTGCCTGGCGAAAAAGGCAAAGCGGGTCATCGGTATAGAAATCGTAAAGCCCGCCATAGAAGACGCCAAAAAGAATGCGAAAAAGAACCATATGGAAAATACGGAATTTTACGCAGCCGACGCGGGAAAACTCATGCCGCAGCTTTACCGGCAAGGACTGGTTCCTGATGTGATCGTCATGGATCCCGTCAGAGCAGGCTGCAGCGGAGAAGTATTAAAGGCAGCGGCAGGCATGAAACCCAAGCGTATCGTCTATGTTTCCTGCAATCCCGCCACCTTTGCCAGAGATGCGAAGATTTTAAAATCGGAAGGCTACGAAATCAAAAAAATCCAGCCGGTGGACATGTTTCCCCAGACCATGCATGTGGAGACAGTGGCATTGCTGATACGAGGAAATGACTGAAACGTGAAAACATGTCGGAAATAGAAAGGTTTCAAGCATTTACCCATTAACTTATGAGGACAGTGGTTTTCATCCGGTTATTTGATGCTTCGTCCAAAATCAATTATAATTGGTCGAAAAAATTATGATGGACGAATGAATATCTTAAGACAGGGAAAATACATGGCATCGGACGAAAAGTGTTTTGAGGAAAAGATTTTTATTGGAGTATGCGCTCCGCTATGCCATGATGTACTCTGATAGCGAATGACTTCTATACAAAACAAGTGAATTTGGATAAAAACTATTGCAAAGATTCGTATTAATAATCTTGTGTTATTTTGGAACATAAGATCAGTAAATTTACGTACTGTTCTTCCGGTATTGTCATATATGGTAAAATAATACTTGTGAAGTGTAATTAAATTTATATTGTTTTAGACGAGGAGATTATTATGGGATTGATGGATATCGTTAAGAAGCTTCTGACCGGTGCGACAGATGAGGAAAATGCAAGAAATAAGGCGAGGATGAGAGAGCTTTTCAACGAGTGTGTGCCGGAAGGGGATCAGTATACGCTGATATACTGCCATATGGAGGATTTTACGGATGCAGTCGTAGTTAAGGTCACGACGCACAGTAATTTCATCGTAGGATATAAACCGGGAGAAGTGGTCGTAGTGCCTGTGGACGCGGAGCTGAAAGGGCATGAAGAGCCGGTTGTGTTCAATAAAGAGAATGGCGGACAGATTAAGTCCACCCTGGTGGGGTACTGCACCGCATCCAAGCCGGATGTTACGTTCCAGTTTGAACCGATTACTTATGAACCGGGAATCAAACGCGGTAGCAAGTATGCCGTATCTGTCACGCAGTCCCATGCGGAGGTATCTGCTTTCAGGAAATTTTTCAAGCAGGGGTTGTAATTTTAGGACGGAGAGAACCCGGACTGTGGGATAGGGAATCTGTTCATTCCTATTCCATAGGATCATAAACTATGCAGTGATAAAAGGGTCAGACGTGTTCACCTTTAGGTGCAGCGTTCTGATCTTTTTGTATGTTATAAATCGGTGAAACGATTCAGGACAAAGCGGTCGGTATGGAAATTGTAAAGGATTTCTTCTTATGCTATGTTTGCACTGTGAAAGACAAGCATAGAATCATAAGGGAATTGATTGCGGATACAAAAAATCCGACACAATAGCATATGCCGGAAGCCGGATCAAAAATGAATTTAAAAAGCCCGTCAGTCAGGGATCATCTGCAGATCTTCGGTGATAGGGTTTCTATACGAGATCTTTTGCTTCGCCTATCCGGACATTTCATTGCAGAAGACACAACAAAGAAAAGTAAAATAATAGAATAACAGACGCTCGTTTCTGCTATAATTAAAGAAATATAAAAGGAACGAGGTCATTATGAAAACAATATGCGCAGCGCTCGGCATGGCCGCTTTACTCACTTTTTCTGCTTCAGCAGATACACTCACTCTTCCGAAAGGACACGTGCTGGATTTTGGAGATACTGTCGATATTCTTGACGGGAGACAGACGTACTTTGGAAAGCAGATGAAAAACTGGGCGGAACACGAAGCAGTTGAAAAGGAGTCAAAACCGCAGGCAGCTGCTATCGGCATTATCGGCGGTGCTGACGGTCCGGCAGCTGTTTACCTGGAGTCCAAGTTGACACCGGATGTATCCCGCCTGGCGGCGGAAGCTTTGGGAGAGCTGCGGGTGTACCAGCTTCGGGCAAACACGCCGGAAGCTTTTTACGAATCCCTCGTGCTCTCTTTTTCCGTGGATCATAAGAATCCGGAGAAAGAGAAGAACGGTTTATCACCCTTCGTGAAACTGATGGGGAAAGAAATGACAGGCACGGCGGGCAGCACTGCAGCGAAACAGGCAGCATCTGATAAAAAGAACGCTGCCATACCGTTTGCAGGCAAAATGTGGAAAGAAGCTGAAATCGGAGAGCCGTATAAACAATTTCTGGGGAAAAAGGGGATCCGTCTGTATGTGAGCGGTGAGGCCCGCTGGAAAGAAAAGAAATCACGCGGGGGGAAAGTGTACCGGCTGGCAAAGGTGAAAGCCGGATTATACACTGGCGGCTGCCTGATCCCCTTTTTTGCGGAAGGGCTCATCTTGGAAGATGGTGACAGTACGACATACACACTCTTTGCAAGTGATCAGAAATCAGGGGCATACTTTGCGCCTTATGTAGAAAAAGCGGCACGGGAGATGAAATGATGAAGATGAAAATAATGCTGGCGGCTTCGATTCTTTGTGCCATGACGATAACGTGTGCGGGAGCTGCCGATATGACAGACAATATGGGAAACATGGCAGGCTTTCCGCCGATTTCAAGCATAAATATTCCTAAAGATGATAATATCGTTTCCGCTGTATGGAACGGCATTGTGCAGGAAGACACGAAATCTTTCTTTCAAAAAGTGAAGTTTCCAAAGAATACCGATTTTACTCCTCTTGGAAAGGATGGAAAATTCGGACTGCTTACTGTGACGGAAGAAGGAAACAGCGTGCCCGCTTTCGTCATGAACTGCGAATTTGCTCCTGTGGTCGGTAAAGAAGCCATGAAAGATGCTTTTGACGCACCCCGTCTGTCGGGGAAATCGGTTTCCGAACTGTATGGCTGCAACGTGGCTCTTTTGGGCATGGAAAGCGTATTGAATGGTATGTTTCTGGAAATGGCGAAGCGGATCAATGAAAAGCCTGAGACGGATCCCAAGATTCCGTTCAACATGCTTGGCGTCAGTTTCCTGAATGTGGAGCAGATTCACCGCGCACAGGACAGACCCCGTATTTATACAAGCGGTGTGCGTGCCGTTTTCTTCGTCGACGGATTTGCCGTTCCCGTTTACGGAAAAGGCTATGTGATGAAGTACGGCGATAAGTACCGTCTTTTTTCTGTCCTGACAACGGACTCCGCCAATGAAATGGTGAAAAAAGCGGCTGACCGCATCGCGGCGGCATCGGTGAAGTAGATATTATCCTGTTTTTTCTGTGACCGGATTTCATCGGCAGGGAATACAGAGGAAATCATAAATTTTTCCAAAAAATTTCACAGATGGCAGTGTGTTCAAAAAGGAGAAAGGAAAACGGCGGATGATAAAATGCGTCAGAGGAATTTGCTTATAAGAAAAAGCTATGGATTTATACGTCTGTAGACCCCGTAGCTTTTTCATTTGTCCATTTACAATTATTTTTTACATGGGAAAGTGTATCACTCATGCTGCATCTTAAAAAGAAAATACTATTCTCAATAACGGCTGCAATAATACTTGGCAGCATGCCATTATCAGGGAATGCCCGGGAAGCAGAACCTGCAATAAGTGGCGTTTCTCTGCAGCAAGCACCGGATCAGACGGATGTTTCTGCAGCCGGTCGTACAAAGTACGATGGCTATATCTGGCGTCTCGATGCAAAAGACAGGGATCAATTGCCGCGCAGATTTCGTACTGCGAATTCTGCGTTCCGCTCTCATGTGGATGTCAAGAAAACAGGCAAAGGATTTACGATGACCCCCTCGCGCAAGGGGTTGGATCGTCTGAACATATCCGGCAGTGCGGAGTTCTCTGTCGGAGAGTTTGAGAAGCTGGTTTCCGTACTCAAGAAGCAGGCGAACGGGCCAATTTATATTGTGGATCTACGGCAGGAAACGCATGGTATATTTAATGGGAATGCCGTCAGCTGGTTCGGCGCGCGCGATTGGGGCAATATAGGAAAGAACAAAACTGATGTTTTAAAAGATGAGATGAGGCGCTTGTGTGCAGCCAAGGGGAAAAGCCTCATTGTGACGATGCTCGATGAAGGGAAGAAGTCGATTGATCCCAAACTTATGAAGATTAGTTCGGTCATGAGTGAAAGGCAGATGGTGGAACAAAATGGTCTGTATTATTACCGCATTGCGGCAACGGATCATATCTGGCCGTCGCCTGAAAATATTGATGACTTCATCGCCTTCATACGCACACTGCCCGATCATGCGTGGCTGCATTTCCACTGCCAGGCGGGCAAAGGGCGTACTACGATTTATATGGCTATGTATGATATGATGAAAATCCTGATATATCACTGGAGGATATTCTCTCGCGCCAATATCTTCTTGGCGGAAATTACATTGCTTATGAAATGGATAAGCCGAAACCGAATCAATGGAAAGCCGCTTATTATCATGAGAAAGCAGCTATGATTGCAAAGTTCTATCAGTATGTGCAGGAAACCCATGCCAATCACTTTACCATGCGCTGGAGCCGGTGGCTTAAA
>ENA-OQDM01000772-OQDM01000772.1-human-gut-metagenome-genome-assembly--contig:-NODE-772-length-16047-cov-2.270603_pt1 | contig 16047 bp, 16 predicted proteins | sample MGYA00242772_ERZ504605 | MGnify/ENA primary metagenome ERZ504605 (study PRJEB26092, sample SAMD00036348) | human gut metagenome | host: Homo sapiens | study: EMG produced TPA metagenomics assembly of... | reverse complement strand
TGTACATCACAAATGCGTATCAAGGATCTGTTCTTTCAGTCCAAGGTACTTTTGCAAAGTATGTAAAGAGACTTCTCTTCATCCTCTGTAAGTACTTTTTCCCTCGGAATGATATCTTCTGCATTTTTCTTAGGCTGCATAGAATCGATCAGCTGTTCCATTTCTTCTTCTTCTGAAACCGGTTTTTTTGCTTTTTTCGCAGGTTTGGATTTCTTAACTTCTCTGACAGGAATCTCCATTGTCTCTGCATTATCAATATCATTGAGGAAATCCATTCCTTTCAGCAGATCATCCTCATCTTCATAACCGTCTTCTTCTCCGAAATCTTCATCATCTTCCATCAGAGAATCAAATTCATCTGTTTCCGGTTCTTCCTGATCATTCTCATCGGATTCCGTTTCATCCTGTTCCGGCTCGACTGCTTTTCCTGCCGGACCATTCATAAATTCATCCTCTGCACTCTGAAGATCTTCTTCGGACATATATTCTTCATCGTCCTCCGGAACAGTTTCCTGAACCTCTTCAGCTGGTTTCTTTGCCGGAATCGGTCCTTTCGGAATTTCAATTCCCTGGGCAGACGCAGCTGCAAGGATCGTATCTTCAAGATTAAATTCAAAATCATCTGAAGATGCATTTTCTGCACCTGGCAGGCAGATATCCGGTGCTTTTGGAATTTCTATTTCTTCAGGATTATCCAAATTCATATTCTTCATGGATTCCGGAATTTCAAGCTCCGGCATTTTCATTTCAATCGGCTGTTTTTCTGTATTCTCAGCCGCTTTATCTTCCTTCTCAGCTTCAACATTTTCAGCAGGCTCAGCTGCTTCCAGAGTATCCTCTGATTCCAGTATCTCCGTATTTTCTCCGGCAGTCGGTTCTTCCGGACCGCTCTTGATCTCCTCTTCGGTAACCTGCTCGATCATTTCTTCCATATTGCTGAAAACAGACTGTCCTGGATTCTTAGGCGGATGGATCACTGCATCTTCCGGCTCAAGTTCCGGAACATTCACATCAGTCTCATCAGAAGAAATGTCTTTGATAAGTTCCTCCTGGACTTCTTCCTGAGCTTCCTGTTCTTCTTTCATGAAATCTTCTTCAGTTTCTTTCTTTTTGTTTCCACTGAAGATATCTCTGATACCTTTCGAAATTTTTTCCTGAAGACTTTCTGCACTGTTGACATCTCTCTCATCGATTGCTACGCTCTCTATCACAGGTCCGTCCTCTTCTGCAGTTTTCACTTCCTGCGCAGGCTTTTCTTCATTGATAGAATCCGCATCTTTTACAGGTGTAAGTTTTGGAATAAACTGACTGTCATATTTTTCTTTTTCTTCTCCCGTCAGCATTCCCATTCTGTTCTTGAGATCCAGTGCCTTCATAACATATTTTCCGTCACTGAACCAGAGAACCATTTCATCACAAAGACTCAGACACTTCTGAGTATCTCCATTCTGATAATACAGTTTTGCCAGTTCATAAGACCAGCGCTCTGTAAATTCTTTTTCTTTGTATTCCTCCAGGATCTTGATCTGTTCATCCAGAGAAACCTGTTTTTCCTTGCAGATTTTGTACTTGAGGATATATCTGGTGTTATCATTTGGTGCAACCTCCAGAAATTCCTCATAAAATTCTTCTGCTTCAGCGATATCCTTCATCTTGAGGGATACTTCAATCAGGCGGTATAAAATATTTTTGCCAATCGGTGCTCTGTGATAAGCCAAAAGGAAGATTTCCTTACTGTCTTCGTATCTTTTATTTGCTGCATAGATTTCTCCAACAACGCATAAGGTACGAACATTCTTAACACGACGCCAGTCAATACTGTCTACCACTTCCATAGCATCCTTGTAATTTTTCTTTTCTACAAGGCGATTTATTTCTTCGAGTTTGATCCGAAATTCCTCTTTATCCAATGCATTCACCAACTTTCCAATATTAAAAACAGTGTAACATATGCCATAATGCTTGTCAAAATGTGATAACCACAAAAATGCTTTAATTTACAGGGTTAAACACTTCTCCTTTTACTACTTTGAAAACTTTGTTGATATGAAACTGGTGGCTTACAAAATCATCCAGTCCCGTACAAGTGATCAGCGTCTGTATATCATGAATGCTGTCCAGCAGATATGTCTGTCTGTTGCTGTCCAACTCTGAAAGTACATCATCCAGAAGAAGTATCGGCGTATCTTTGATTTTTTCTTTTACCAGATAGATTTCTGAAAGTTTCAAAGACAGGGCCGCTGTTCTCTGCTGTCCCTGTGAACCAAATTTCCGGATATCGATCCCGTTTACCATAAAACACAGATCATCTCTGTGTGGACCGGCAGATGTCATTTTCATCCGCATATCACGTTCTCTGTTTTTTTTCAAAGTTTCTTCAAAGCATTCTGACTCTGTACTCGGTTCATAAATGACCTCAAGATGTTCTTCTCCACCCGTCAGATTACGGTGGATATCCTGAATCACATCATTCAGGTCTCTGACAAAATCCCGCCTTTTTTCAATGATCTTCTTTCCGTACTGCAACATCTGAATGTCCCAGATTTCCAGTGTTTCCCGTAAAGAAGGATTCTGGTAAAGATCTTTCAGAAGACGGTTTCTCTGATTTACGATATGATTATATCCTGCCAGATTCGTCAGATATATCTGGTCAAGCTGGCATAATTCCAGATCCATAAATCTCCTTCTCTCACCAGGTCCGTTTTTGATGATATTCAGATCCTCCGGTGAGAAAAAAACAAGATTTACGATTCCAAATAATTCCCTGGCTTTTTTGATCGGCAATCCATTAATTGCCACGCCTTTTGCCTTATTTTTACGAAGATGCATGTCGATCTTATAAGAAAGCTCATCCTTTTTTACCATCATTCGAATATGAGATTCTTCCTCTCCAAAACGAATGATTTCTTTGTCTTTACTTCCTTTATGTGATTTCGTTGTCCCACAAATATACACAGATTCCAGAATATTGGTTTTACCCTGCGCATTATCTCCATAAAAAATATTGGTTCCTTTATCAAAATCCAGCTGCAGATCCTGATAATTTCTGAAATTCTTAAGTTCTATCGATTCTATATACATAATTATCTGATGACTTTGATTTCCTGATCTTCAAAAGTGATCACATCACCTCATAAACCTTACGGCCTCTTCGCTGGTCAACTTCACCATTTACCTGAACAAGACCATCCTGAATCGCATACTTTGCTTCCACTCCGTCTTCTACGACTCCGGCAAGTTTCAAAGCCTGTCCGAGTTTTATAAATTCATCTCTGATTTTGATTTCCAAATCATTCACCTCTTATCTGGACTGATTCTATTTTTATCTATTCTGATTCTGACTGATATTTACCGGCAAGATCAGATATGTGTAGTTTTCTTCATCATCTCTGATAAAACATGGTGCTTTCGGGTTCATCAGATACATATGAATTACTTCATCATCTATAACTTTCAAAGCATCGATCAGGAATTTCGGGTTGAATCCGATGAGAATATCTTTACCATCTTTTTCAATATCAATCTCTTCATTCATGGAACCCATAGCAGAATCGATTTTCAGTTCCATGCTGTTGTCTTTGATCTCAATTACGATTGGTTTCTTATCACCTTCTCGTACCAGAAGTGTTGCTCGGTCAATACAGTCAAGGAATTCTTTTTTGTTTACGCTGACTTTTGTATCGTAATCACTGGAAAGCATCTGATCAATGCGGAAATATTCTCCTTCGATCAGTCTGGAAACAACCATGGTCTGGTCAAATTCAAACAGAATATGATTTTTTGTAAAATAGATACTTACCTGATCATCAATTTCACCGGACAGGATCTTGCTTATCTCACTTAATGTTTTGCCTGGAACAACGATCTTGCGATCTGAATATTCTTTTTTCAGAGGCATCTTCCGGATAGAGATACGATGACCATCCAGAGAAACAATTTTCAGACAATTATCTTTTATTTCAAATAATTCTCCGGTCATCAGGCGGTTATTTTCATTAACTGCAATGGAAAAGATTGTCTGACGAATCATTTCTTTCAAAGTAAACTGAGAAAGAGTCAGTGATTCATCTTTTTCAATAACCGGAAGATATGCAAAATCTTCGCCTGCTTTGCCCGGAATTGTAAATTTGGCTTTTTCACAGGTGATCGTAGCTACGAAATTGCTGTCTGTGGTAATGGTTACATCATTATCCGGAAGTCTTCGAATGATTTCATAGAAGATTTTTGCATCAAGAGCAACCATACCTTTTTCTTCAATATGGCCCTCAACGATTGTTTCAATACCAAGTTCCATGTCATTGGTAGTAAATTTGATCTGGTTTGTTGTTGCATCCATAAGAATACATTCAAGAATTGGCATTGTTGTTTTGGATGGTACAGCTTTCAAAGATATATTTACGCTTTTTAAAAGATTATTTTTTGAACAGATGATTTTCATGATGTGTATAACTCCTTTCCTGTTTCAGAATTGGCTTTATAAATAAAAATATATAAAGAAATCCGCCGTAGCCGCCTTAGGGGGGTGTGAATATGTGAAAAAGTCTTTCAAACCTTGAAAAACGGGGATTTCTTTACTGTATAACTCCGTGTATAAACGACTTTCAAAGTTAAAATTGTGTGTGGAAAAGTCTCTTAACCTTGTGGATTAATTTTTTTCCTTAACGTATCAATGGAGTTTTTGAGGTTATCATTTGTCTTTAATTCGTTCTCAATCTTTTCTATCCCGTGCATAACTGTGGTATGGTCACGGTCTCCCAGATTTTTGCCGATTGTTTTGAGCGAAGTATCTATAATATCACGGCACAGATACATTGCAATCTGTCGTGGCATAACGATTTTGGAGCTTCGTTTATTGCCGCAGAGATCTGCAACTGTTACGTGATAATGCTCAGCAACTACAGAAATAATGTAATCTGGAGTGATCACCTTCTGTTCATCCGGTGAAATAATGTCTTTTAATGCCTGTTCGGCAAGTTCCAGGGTTACTTCTTTCTTTTCCAGTTTGGAGCTGGCCATGACTTTGTTGAAAGCACCTTCCAGTTCTCGGATATTGGATTTGATATTTGTTGCGATATATTTGATGACTTCTTCGCTGATATTATAGCCTTCCAGTTCTTCTTTTTTATGAAGAATAGCCATTCGTGTCTCATAATCCGGAAGGGTGATATCTGCGATCAGCCCCCATTCGAATCTGGAACGGAAACGTTCTTCCAGGATTTCCATATCTTTTGGCGGTTTATCAGAAGATATGATGATTTGTTTTTTCGCACTGTGCAAACTGTTAAAGGTATGGAAAAATTCTTCCTGTGTAGATTCCTTTCCTATAATAAACTGAATATCATCGACAAGAAGAACATCGATGTTTCTGTATTTTTCACGGAATTTGGACATTGCTGAGTTGTTTCCGTTTCGGATCGTTTCAATCAGTTCATTGGTAAATTCTTCACTGGTAACATACAAAACTTTGCTGTTTTCATCGTGCTCAATAATATAATGAGCGATGGAATGCATAAGATGGGTTTTACCAAGACCGGCACCTCCATAGATAAACAGTGGGTTGTATGTATCTCCCGGAGATTCAGCAACTGCAAGGGCTGCGGCCTGTGCAAATTTATTATTGTTACCGACGATAAAGGTATCAAAAATATATTTGGGATTAAGGTGAGCTTCTTCACAGCGGCGGTCAATATCGGTAAGACCTGTTTCTGCTGCAGCATTATCATAAGAAGAAACTTCTTTTTTGGGTGCCTCATCAGGAGATATGAATTTGACTTCGCATTCATCCATGCCGGTTATTTCGCAAATAGTAACCTGAAGGAGAAGCTTATACTTCTTATTAAGAAGGTTTATTAAAACAACCTGTTCGGAAGGAACAAGAATTGTAATCACATTATCCTTGACATCATAGACTTTTAGCGGCTTCAGCCAGGTATTAAAGGCAACATCGCCTACATCGTAATCTGCTTTAACGGTCTGCAGAATTTTATCCCAATTTTCAATCACTTTATCCATGTTTCTATCTCCTGGTTTTTTGAAAGTTTATAGTATAAGTCAAAAGACATAAATATCCTTTATATATTATAATAAATTCGCGTGATTAGCAACGGTTAATTGGGGGTATAAAGGGGGAAAATTCACATGTTACGGGGATAGTTTTCCACTTTGTCCACATGTGTATAACCATGAAATGGTGGATAAAACTCCATAAGTTTACATAACATTGGAAATAGTGGAAAAAGAGCTATGGGGATTGTGTATAAGTGTATCCACACTGAAAAAGATGTAAAATAAAGGTCTTTTTGAGTATGTTGTGTAAAAAACAGTCGAAAAATGGGGATAAAAACACAGGAAAAATTAGAGTTATCCACAAGTTATCCACAAAAAGTGGATAACTTTACGTTAACCATAACTTTCCACATAGATGTGTGGGTTAATCCACAATTGGCTGAAATGCTGATATTTCTTGAGATTTTTAATATTTTGGCTTGACGAACAGGGTCATTATGAATATAATTGAAATGATGTTCTAGGAAAATATTACGAATACGCTATAATAGATAAAGGAGGTGCTTTACCTATGAAAATGACATTTCAGCCAAAGAAAAGATCCAGAGCTAAAGTTCATGGATTCAGAGCTCGTATGAGCACAAAAGGTGGCCGTAAAGTATTAGCTGCCAGAAGATTAAAAGGAAGAAAACAGTTATCAGCCTAAAGATATAAGACCGCAGTTGATGTGGTCTTTTCTTCTATAATGAAAAAAGGAGGATTCGATGAAATATTCAGAGTCCTTAAAGAAAAACAGAGATTTTCAACAGGTTTACAAGCGTGGAACATCAAAAGCAAATCGGTATCTGGTGATGTACGTGCTGCCTAATCAGCACATGATGAATCGTCTGGGAATATCAGTAAGTAAAAAAGTAGGGAATAGTGTGGTTCGCCACAGACTCACCAGGCTGATCAGAGAAAGCTATCGTTTAAATGAAGAAAAATTTGACAGAAATCTTGATATTGTAGTGATCGCCCGTAATTCTGCAAAGGACAGAAGCTATCAGGAGATTGAGAGTGCCTTTATGAATCTGGCACAGAAGCATGCAATTGCAGGAGGAACGGATGAAGAAACTTCTTATTAAAATGATACGACTCTATCAGATCTATATTTCACCGATGAAGAGAACAAAGTGTCCTTATATTCCCACATGTTCTCAATATGGTTTGGAAGCAATCGAAAAATATGGTGCGCTTAAGGGAGGATTACTTGCAGTATGGAGAATATTACGCTGTAATCCTTTTTCTCATGGAGGATATGATCCCGTACCATAAGTGTAAATGGAGCATGAGCCGTCCGTCGTGACGGTTTACTTCATAAGATTATCCAGGAGGAACTAGAAAATTGGAAAGTATGATTTTGGCTACTAAGAGTGGTACCCCGATCATTGGTCAGATTGCAGTTGTAATGGGATGGATCATGAATGCAATCTACAAGGTTCTGGAAGCCGTAGGAATTCAGAATCTTGGCCTTTGTATTATTATTTTCAGTATTCTGATCTACCTTTGTATGACTCCTCTGCAGATCAAACAGCAGAAATTCTCCAAGCTGAGTGCGATCATGCAGCCTGAGATCCAGAAGATCCAGAAAAAATACCAGGGTAAAAAAGATCAGGATTCCATGATGAAGATGCAGGAAGAAACACAGGCAGTTTACCAGAAATATGGTGTATCTGCGACAGGAAGCTGTGTTCAGCTGGCAATCCAGATGCCGATCCTGTTTGCTCTGTATCAGGTAATCCAGAACATTCCGGCTTATGTTGGAAGTGTTTACAATGTATTTAACGGTGTCTGCACAAAAATCCTTGCAGTAGACGGATTTACAGATATCATCAACAACTTTATCACAGACAACAAGATGACACGAGTAAGACAGGTAACTGAGAATGCAGATTCTATCGTAGATTTCCTGTATGCGCTGTCTCCGTCTCAGTGGGAATCCTTACAGAATATCAGCCAGTTCTCCGGATTTTCAGATCAGATCAGCAAGACTGCTTCTGAAATCCAGAAAATGCAGACATTTGGTGTGCTGAACATTGCTGACCAGCCACTGAGTTATATCAAAACGGGATCCCTGATCCTTATCATCGCAGCTCTTGCAATTCCGCTTCTTTCCTGGGCTACACAGATGCTCAACCTGAAGCTTATGCCACAGGCAGCGACGCAGAATGGCAATAATGATAACAATGCCATGGCAAGTTCCATGAAGACGATGAACACAGTAATGCCGCTTATGTCAGCATTTTTCTGTTTCACCTTCCCGGTAGGTCTTGGTATTTACTGGATCGCAAGTTCCGTAGTAAGAAGTATCCAGCAGCTGCTGATCAACCGTCATCTGAACAAGATGAATATCGATGACCTTGTTAATGAAAATATGAAAAAGATGGAAGCCAAGAGAGCAAAAGAAGGACTTCCGCCGCAGAAGATTACAAATCAGGCTCATCAGAGTGCCCGAAACATCAATAAGATTGAAAAAGGCATGAGTGTACTGATGAAGCAAATCGTGCAAAAAAAGTAGAAGAAGCTTACAAGAATGCATCTCATGCAAAAGCCGGAAGTATCACAGCCAAGGCAAATCTTGTAAGAGATTTCGAAGAACGTAATAAGAAGAAATAAGGAAAGGAAGGTCGGGTTTTTACTATGGATGAATATATGCAGTTTTCAGCCAAAACAAAGAACGAGGCAATTACAAAGGCATGTATTGAACTGGGTGTATCCAGTGATCAGCTTGATATTCAGGTAGTCAGCGAAGGAAGTTCCGGATTTTTGGAATCGGAAGTAAACCGGCAATTATCAAAGCTCGTAAAGTATATGATAATTCTGAAGAAAAAGAAATCGAAAAAATCGTTGATTCTGTTAAAATTAATGCTTTTAAAGAAGATACCGTAAAAGAAACACAGAAATCTGCACCGAAATCCGTTTCCAGACAGAACGATGTGAAACCGGAGACTAAGACAGAAACCGCAAAAGCATCAAAAGAAGAAAAACAGCCGAGACCTGCAAAAGAAAAACCTGCAAAAGAGAAACCGGTAAAAGAACAGAAAGAAAGACCGGCGAAAGAAAAACAGGTAAAAGCATCAAAACCGATCGAAATCATTACAGATCCGGAAGAAATCAAAGATATTGAAGAGAGAGCACTTGTATTCCTTCGCGATGTATTTGGTTCCATGGATCTTGGAGAAGTTCAGATCACTTCAAAATACAATACAACAGACGGTTGTCTGGAAGTTGATTTTGAAGGAGAAGATATGGGCATCCTTATCGGTAAGAGAGGACAGACACTGGATTCTCTCCAGTATCTGACAAGCCTTGTTGTAAATAAAGGCAAATCCGATTATATCCGTGTCAAACTTGATACAGAGGATTACAGAAGACGTCGTAAAGAGACTCTGGAAAACCTTGCAAGAGGAATTGCCTACAAGGTGAAAAAGACCAGAAAACCTGTTGTACTTGAGCCGATGAATCCATATGAAAGAAGAATCATCCACTCTGCACTGCAGGGAAATAAATTTGTTGAAACAGTCAGTGAAGGTGAGGAACCTTACCGTCATGTAGTTGTTAAATTAAAAAGATATTAATATATGAATCTAAAAAAGATGTTATTCTAGGTGAAAGCGTGAATAACACGTCTTGACGTGTGTGCTTACCTGGGGTAACATCTTTTTTTAGATAGAATACCAGGGTGAAAAGTTCTAAATCCACATGAGCTTGCGTAGCACGGAACAATCCGTAGGTATTCTAAATATTAGAATAATATCTGCGCCAGCAGATATATCCTTAGGAGGAAATATGGACGCAACAATTGCAGCAATCTCTACAGCAATGAGTGCTTCAGGTATTGGTATTGTCCGTATCAGTGGCGAAAATGCTATGGATGTGATCGCGAAGATCTATCGTTCCAAAAACGGAAAAAAAGATATTCATACAGTCGTCAGCCATACCATTCATTATGGATTTATCTATGATGGAGAAGAAGTTGTAGATGAAGTACTGGTTATGATCATGAGAGGACCTCACACATATACGGGTGAGGACACCGTAGAAATAGATTGTCATGGCGGTGTATATGCCATGAAACGTGTTCTGGAAACTGTCCTGAAAAATGGTGCAGTGATCGCAGAACCGGGAGAGTTTACAAAAAGAGCATTTCTGAACGGAAGGCTGGATCTGTCTCAGGCAGAGGCAGTTATGGATGTCATTCAGGCAAAGAATTCCATGGCACTCAAAAGTTCTGTCGAACAGTTAAAGGGTTCTGTACAGCGGGCTGTTAAAGAAATTCGTGCAAGACTGCTTCACCAGATTGCATATATAGAAACGGCACTGGATGATCCGGAACATTTTGACCTCACAGACTATCCACAGGAACTGCAGAAAATTGTGGAAAAAGAGAGTGAAAATATCAGTGAACTGTTGAAAACAGCGGACGATGGAAGAATGATACAGGAAGGAATCAAGACGGTTATCCTTGGAAAACCAAATGCAGGAAAGTCATCTCTTCTGAATTTTCTGGTTGGAGAAGACCGTGCGATCGTTACAGAAATTGCCGGAACGACAAGAGATATTCTGGAGGAATATATTTCTCTGAACGGGATCACGCTTCGCGTGATCGATACCGCTGGAATCCGTGAGACAGAAGATGTTGTCGAAAAGATCGGAGTAGGTAAGGCAAAACAGATGGCGGAAGATGCAGATCTGATCCTTTATGTTGTGGATTCTTCGTTGCCGCTGGATGATAATGACCGCGAGATCATGGAATTACTTTCCGGACGGAAGAGTATTGTGATTTACAATAAAACAGATCTTGAGGCGGCTGTTGATATTGAAGAATTAAAGGCTAAAACAGGAAGCCCGGTCATTCCGGTATCTGTTGTGGAAGAAACCGGAATCAGTCAGCTGGAGGATGAGATTAAGAGGATGTTTTTCCATGGAGAGCTTTCCTTTAATGATGAGGTATATATTACAAATGCCCGTCATAAGGCCGCACTTGAAGAATCAAAGGAAAGCCTGAAGCTTGTAATGGACAGTATTGCTATGGGAATGTCTGAGGATTTCTTTTCCATTGACCTGATGAATGCGTACGAGAGTCTTGGACGCATCGTGGGTGAATCTGTGGGAGAAGACCTTGTAAATGAGATTTTCAGCAAATTCTGCGTTGGTAAATAAGAAGGGAAGATAAATAATGGAGACAAAAACACTGGAAAAAACCTGTGATATTGTTGTAGTAGGAGCGGGACATGCAGGCTGTGAAGCATCACTTGCCTGTGCACGTCTGGGGCTGGATACAGTAATGTTTACGGTAAGCGTAGACAGTATTGCCTTAATGCCATGTAACCCGAATGTCGGCGGCAGCTCCAAGGGACATCTGGTAAAAGAACTGGATGCGCTTGGCGGAGAGATGGGAAAAAATATCGACAAAACTTTTATTCAGTCAAAGATGCTGAACAGTTCCAAGGGACCGGCAGTTCATTCACTGAGAGCACAGGCAGACAAACAGGCCTACAGCACAGAGATGAGAAAGACTCTGGAAAATCAGGAAAATCTGACCATTAAACAGGGAGAAGTCACAAAGCTTCTCGTGGAAGAAGGCAAAATTACAGGAGTGCAGCTTTATTCAGGTGCAGTTTATCACTGCCAGGCAGTTGTACTCTGTACAGGAACGTACCTGAAAGCAAGATGTATCTACGGTGATGTCAGCAATTATACCGGACCAAATGGACTGCAGGCGGCCAATTATCTGACAGATTCACTCAAAGAGCTTGGAATCGAGATGTTCCGCTTCAAGACAGGAACACCGGCACGAATTGCCGGAAATACGATCGATTATTCCAAAATGGAAGAGCAGTTTGGCGATGAAAGAGTAGTTCCATTCTCATTCTCAACGGATCCGGAGTCTGTACAGATCCAGCAGAAGTCCTGCTGGCTGACTTATACAAACGAAAAAACGCATGAGATCATCCGTAATAATCTGGACCGTTCGCCATTGTATTCCGGTATGATTGAAGGTACCGGACCGAGATACTGTCCATCTATCGAGGACAAGGTCGTTCGTTTTGCGGATAAAAAACGTCATCAGGTATTTATTGAACCAGAAGGACTTTATACGAATGAAATGTATATTGGAGGTATGTCCAGTTCTCTTCCGGAAGATGTACAGGATGAAATGTACCATTCTGTTCCGGGACTGGAACATGCAAAGATTGTTAAGAACGCCTATGCAATTGAGTATGACTGCATCAATCCACGGCAGCTGTATCCGACGTTGGAATTCAAAAAGATCAAAGGCCTGTTCAGTGGCGGACAGTTTAACGGAAGCTCCGGATATGAAGAAGCAGCAGCACAGGGGCTGATTGCCGGAATCAATGCAGCCATGGAGGTAAAAGGCCGGGAACAGCTGGTTCTGGACCGTTCCGAAGCTTATATTGGAGTACTGATCGATGACCTGGTTACAAAAGAAAACCATGAACCGTATCGAATGATGACAAGCCGTGCAGAATATCGTCTTCTGCTGAGACAGGATAATGCAGATCTTCGTCTCCGTAAAAAAGGATATCAGGTTGGTCTGATCGATGAAGAAACATATCAGGCAGTTCTTCGAAAAGAAGAGGCAATTCAGAAAGAAATCGAGCGTACCGAACATGCAACGATCGGCGGAACACCGGAGGTCCAGAAATTGCTGGAAGAAAAAGGAAGTACACTTCTGAAATCCGGAACAACGATTGCAGAACTGATCCGCAGACCGGAACTGAACTATGAAGATCTGGCACCAATTGACAAAGAAAGACCGGAGCTTCCATGGGATGTGAAGCAGCAGGTAGAGATCAATCTGAAATATGAAGGATATATCAAGAGACAGCTGAAGCAGGTAGAGCAGTTCAAAAAACTGGAAGCAAAGAAAATTCCGGAAGACCTGGATTATGAAAAGGTTGGCAGTCTTCGTATCGAAGCAAGGCAGAAACTGGAAGAATACCGTCCAATCTCTATTGGACAGGCATCTCGTATTTCAGGCGTATCTCCTGCGGATATCTCTGTACTGCTGGTTTATCTTGAACAATACAGAAGAAATTCAAATTCCTGAGAATAGGAGGATATAATATTGTCTTATGATCTGAAAGTACTGGAGCAAGGGTGTGAAGAACTCGGAATTGCTCTGAATGATACACAGAAACAGCAGTTTATTGCTTTTTATGAATATCTGGCAGAAAAAAACAAGGTCATGAACCTGACTGGTATTACCGAGTTTCAGGAAGTGCTGGTAAAGCATTTCCTGGACAGTCTTGCCTGTGTGAAGGCAGTAGATATGACAAAAGTCAGCAAAATTATGGATATCGGAACAGGAGCCGGATTTCCGGGAGTACCACTTAAGATTGCGTTTCCGCATCTGGAAGCCTGTCTTCTTGACTCATTGAAGAAGAGAGTTAATTTTCTCGAAGAAACCTTTGCTCTTCTGAAACTGGAAAATATTACTGCAATTCATGGCAGGGCAGAAGAATTTGCCAAAAATAAAGCATACCGTGAGCAGTATGATCTGTGCGTATCCCGCGCGGTTTCCAATCTGGCTACGTTGTCTGAGTACTGTCTTCCATATGTAAAAGTGGGCGGAAATTTTATTTCTTACAAGTCTGGCACGGTTCAGGAAGAACTGCAGCAGGCAGAAAAAGCAGTTAAGATCCTCGGCGGCAAGATTCAGGATGTGGTTTATTTTAATCTTCCGGATTCTGAAATCCAGCGTTCTCTCGTTGTGATCGAGAAAATGAAACCAACACCGGGCCGCTATCCGCGTAAGGCAGGAACACCACTGAAAGAGCCTCTTTCATAAACAGAAACTGTTTTTAGAAAAACTATTTCAAAAATACGTTTTATTTTCACAAAATCATCACAGATTTATCCAATTTTTATCACAACTTCCTCATAGAATATTTTCAGAGCAGACGTTAAAGCCGGCTCATGATGGAAGATGCTTCCAGGTACCCCCTATCTCTGTTTCACCTGGAGGCATCTTTTATTTTGTAAATATTTGCAGAATACAATATTCTGTTTAAAGAAAAAGGAGGAGAGACTTGTGATTGAAGTAAACAATCTGGTCAAACGCTATGGAGACCATACGGCAGTTGACCACCTTTCTTTTAAAATTGAGAAAGGCAAAATCTACGGCTTTCTGGGGCCAAACGGAGCTGGTAAATCTACGACTATGAATATGATTACTGGTTATATAGCATCTACGGAGGGAACGGTAACCATTGATGGTCATGACATACTGGATGAACCGGAGCAGGCAAAAAAATGCATCGGCTATCTGCCGGAGATGCCGCCTCTTTATTTCGACATGACAGTAGGCGAATATATGAATTTCGTTGCTGATCTCAAAAAAATCCCAAAAGATCAAAAAAAATCCATGGTAGAAGAAGTCATGGAAATGGTAAAGATTACCGATATGAAAAACCGTCTGATCAAGAATCTGTCCAAAGGTTACAGACAGAGAGTTGGACTTGCACAGGCAATTCTTGGTTATCCGGAAGTAATCATCCTGGATGAGCCAACCGTAGGTCTTGACCCGAAACAGATCATTGAGATCCGTGATCTGATCAAGAGCCTTAAGAAGAAACATACGGTTATTTTAAGTTCGCATATTCTGTCAGAAGTCAGTGCTGTCTGCGATTATGTATTGATCATTTCTCATGGAAAACTGGTTGCCAGTGATACACCGGAAAACCTTGGTAAACTTGCAGAAGGTTCCAATACCTTAAATCTGCTTGTGAAAGGTGATAAAGATCATATTCGTATTGCACTTGGACAGATCAGTGATATCAAAGATATTAAGATAGAGGATGCAAAGGAAGAACATGCATGGAATGTAATGCTTTCTACAAAAGAGGATATGGATATCCGTGAAGAGGTGTTCTTCAAAATGGCAGATGCACACTGCCCAATTTTGGAAATGCAGTCGAAGAAAGTATCTCTGGAGGAAATCTTCCTTGAACTGACTGAAGATGATAAGAAGAAAAAGAACGAAAAAGAGACAGACAAAAAGGAGGGGGAAAATAAATGATCGCAGTATATAAAAGGGAGCTGAGAAGTTACCTTACTTCTATGATCGGTTACCTGTTCATATTTTTTATCCTGCTTCTGACAGGTATTTATTTTTCAGCATATCAGCTTGGAGCAGCATATCCTCGTTTTGAGTACACATTAAGTGCACTGACCTTTGTATTTCTGATCAGTGTGCCGATCCTTACAATGCGAGTTCTTGCAGAAGAACGTAAACAGAAAACAGATCAGCTGCTTCTTACAGCACCGGTGTCTATTGAAAAAATTGTTTTTGGTAAATATTTTGCACTGGTTACGATCTTTGCGATTCCGATGCTGATTATGTGTCTGTATCCACTGCTCATGACAAAATTCGGAACAGTATCTCTGGGAGCAGCATACACTGCGATCCTTGGATTTTTCCTTCTGGGATGTGCAAATCTTGCAATTGGTGTGTTTATTTCCTCATTGACAGAAAGTCAGGTAATTGCGGCAGTACTGACATTTGTTATTCTGTTTGCTCTTTATATGATGAGTGGAATTTCCTCTTTCTTCTCAGAAGGAGCACTTTCTACCTGTGTTACATTTGGACTTCTGATTCTGGCAGCAGCGATCATAATCTATACAATGATCAAAAACTTCCTGATCTCAGCAGTCATCTGTATAGTTGGGGAGATCGCACTTGTCATTGTTTATGTTGTAAATTCCAGCTTTTTCTCAGGTGGAATCCAGAAAATTCTGGATATCTTCAACCTGAGCAGCCATTTTGACAATTTTGCAAATGCAATCTTTGATGTCAAAGGCATTTTGTATTTCCTGTCTGTGATTGCAGTCTGCCTGTTTCTGACTGTACAGTCGATTGCCAAGAGACGTTGGAATTAAGGAGGTGGGAGACAAATGAAATTTAACGGAAAAACTGAAAGCAAAGAAAGCAGATAAGATTGAAAATCCGGCAAAAGAGACAGCCAAAAAAGAAAA
>ENA-OQDM01000769-OQDM01000769.1-human-gut-metagenome-genome-assembly--contig:-NODE-769-length-16121-cov-2.139615_pt1 | contig 16121 bp, 13 predicted proteins | sample MGYA00242772_ERZ504605 | MGnify/ENA primary metagenome ERZ504605 (study PRJEB26092, sample SAMD00036348) | human gut metagenome | host: Homo sapiens | study: EMG produced TPA metagenomics assembly of... | reverse complement strand
CCGCAAAAAAGGCACCAGCTGAGCTGATGCCTTTTGTTGGCGGAGATGGTGGGATTCGAACCCACGGTGCCCGGTTAAGGACAAAACGATTTCGAGTCTTTGAAATTGTTGGATGAAGCTGGTTCCTCGCGGCTGTCATTGGCAGCTGAGGGCATTCTTGTAACCTCCAAAAAGGCACGTCACACCGCAATTTGCAGGCAAAAATCAGCCGCTTTTTGCGAAATGACGTTAGAAAAAGCCTTTTTCACACAGGCCGTCAGCGGCTGCATTTCAGGTGTAGTTGTGTTAGATGTCCGTTAGAAATATGCAGTGCTGCCGTTGCTGTGCCAGCTCACAGCAGGCTTCCCTGTCTGAACGCAGCGTTTCCCGAAAGCCGGGAAATGCTGCGTTTTCTCTTGCCCGCATTGGGCTGAAAGGGAAGCCGCCATGTCAACATTCCGCGTCAATAAAAATGTCAACTACACCGTCATGAGCAACCACCACCTGCAGGATAAGAGGCTGTCCCTGAAAGCCAAGGGACTGCTGTCCTATATGCTCTCCCTGCCGGACGATTGGGATTACAGCCTGAAAGGGCTGACCGTTGGTTGCAAGGATGGTCTGGACAGTGTACGCACCGCTGTTCTGGAACTGGAAGAACACGGCTACGTCCGCCGTCAGAAAGTTCGCAATGCCAAAGGGCAGATCATCGACTACGATTATCAGGTTTATGAATCGCCTGTTGAGGACGATCCTGCCGTTCCCGGCAAGGAAGGCGGGCCGTCGGACCCGTCCGCAACCAAAAGCCCGAAAAGCCGCATGAAACCTTGTTCTTCACCATTTTTGGATTTTCCAAATTTGGCTGAGCCCAATTTGGAAAAGGCAACGCAACAAAATACTAATAAACAAAATACTAAAAGACAAAGTACTAATCTATCAGGGCCGACAGGCGAATCCGCAGATTTTGACCAGATGGAAGCACAGGTACGGGAGGAGTTTCGGGAACGTTTGGAGATCGACACCCTTGCCCAGCGGTACGACCCCGACAAGCTGGAGGAACTGCTGGACAACATTGTGGAGATGTACTGCTGTCCTCGGCAGACTCAGTACGTCGGCAAGCAGCCGCAGACCACCAAAGCCATCCGGCTGCGGCTGGACAAGCTGACCAGCCAACACATTGAGTACATCTTCGATGTGATGTCCAACACCACCCAGCCTATCAAGAACATCATGGCCTATCTGCGCACCACCATCCTGAACGCCCCCCACCACGATGGAGCACTACTATCAGGCGCAGGGTAACTGGCTGACCGCGCAGAGCCGGAAGGAGTGAACACCGTTTTCCACAAAGACCGCAAAACACGTTGAAAGTACAAAGGAGAATTTCCATGAAGAACACGAACGCCGTCCGCACCGAGATCCATTACGCACAGGTTGGGGAGTATCAGCTGCCCCTGTTCACCCTGCCGCAGACCGATGATACCGAACTGCTGGGCAAGTATAGTCGGATGCGGCTGGCCTATCTCAAGAATCAGCGTCCTGTGCTGTACAGCCGGATGTTGCTGAACGGCACGCTCTGGCCGCATTTGCAGGATGTCCAGAAAACAGCCTGCGAGTGGCTGGAACGCACGATGACCACTCTGTTAGACAAGTACCCTGCGCCGGACAAAGAGCGCGCACAGCTTCTCTGGGTGGCGCACATGAATGGGCTGAAAGCGCAGGCGGAGGAGGTGGTGGTGAGGGAAGTCGTGTATGCAGAATGAAACCACGATTCATCTTGTCTATCCATCCAAACATGGTATAATGGAACAAAGGAGCGTGATACCATGAGCCCAATCGAAGTCCCTGCAAAAATCCAGTTGGTTGAAAAGCGTGAAACACGGACGAGCCGTGGAATGCTCTCAAAGGGCTGGTATCATGTAGATGATCAGCTTGTTATGGTCAAGGGCAACTCCATCACAGAGGCCGGAACCGCTGGGTATGAGCCGTATTCTGAGGTGATGGCATCGCTGATTGCACAGGTGCTGAATTTGCCCCATGTAGAATATACGTTGATGCCTGCCAAACTCTTTCCCGACATTCAGACCTATTCCTGCGATGTGGTCAGCGTCTGCCCCAAGTTCACAACGGACGATGAACAGCTGTATCATTTTGCAGACTTGGCTGATGCCCATTTCCTTGCCAGCGGTCGAGCCGCTTCACCGGAAGCATTGTTCCAGTATGCGATAGAACTATATGGTAAGAAGTGGCTTTATCAAATGCTGGCATTTGACGCCTTTATCGGCAACGAAGACCGCCACGAAAACAATTTTGATGTGATCGTCCGGGATGGAAAAAATTATGCTCCGCCTATTTACGACAATGGCGGTAGTCTGCTTGCGTGGGCAACGGATGAAGAATTGACTGACACGAAGCTCCGTTATCAGTTCGACAAAGCCAAACCGTTCCGCAGTCACCATGCCCAGCAAATCAAGATGATCGATGAGCCTGTGCTGCCAACGCGTGACTTGGACGAGTTGTATAGTGAAATCATTCAGTCCATCTCGCCTATTCTTGCATTGTTGAGCGAAAAAAGAGCATCTGCGATCCGTCAATACCTGAAATACCGTCTGCACTACCTGAAAGCCGCCATGGGGTGATAAAATGGCCTATCTGAAATTGATGATGGATGAAAAAGAAATTGCCCACCTAAGCGAAGATGGGCAGTCTCTTTGCGCAAATGAGGGCGTGCCGCAGTACAGCCTCCCACTGAACCTTTTCATCGGTGACAAACGTGAAGTTCCATTGGTTGATGTGGTGGTTTGGGCAAAGAAACGAATCTTTCCGAAAAATCGGATGGACTGCAAGGAAATTCTGAAAATGATGGGTCTGCCGAACTACAATGCATGGGAAATCGTCAAACGCACCAACGCCTGCCTGATGGAAGACCCCTATTGGCTGCGATTCAGCGAGGATGAAACCTTTGAGGACACCACGCGCGGACGAGCCAGAAGAATCATGAACGAAAATCAGAAAAACAGCTGATAGTAATTGGTATCAGTTGACAAGTATAGCAAAACCCACAGGTTGGATATGAGTACCAGCCTGTGGGCTTATTATTGGGATTCAGTCTATAATATAAATTTCAATAAGGAATCATACATTGTTAAAAATCAATGTGTTTAGCAAACTATTGTATTCCTCACTGGAAAAGTCTGATCCAGAAAAGACTTTCAAACAAACAGGTTCTATACATTTAGATTCATCTAAATCTAACAGAGCCATTTTTTCGTTGATAGCCATTCGGTAGAAATCCAATTGCTCTATACCATAATCTGAATCTTCAGGACCGGCCAACAACTTTCGGCACATTGAGTAATCCCATAGATACTCGCCAATCTCGCTTATTATAGACTTTGCAAGATTATCTTCTGCTTTTTCAACTATATATTTTTGCGAAAAGCATCCTAACATTTGCGGTGTTACCTCTACAGGATATATAGATGTCCGATTTTCTTGTACTTCTGCCGATGGAGATTCCAAAGCATTTTTCACATAGGCAAAAAACTGTTTTGGAATGCGATAGGCAACATTTTCTATTTCTCCCTGATTTGTCTTAAAAAGCACCTCTAAATAATCAAATTTGGAATTCAAAATTTGCATTCCGCTAATCAGCAAAGCATTCCAAGCATCTTCGGAACTTTTATCAAATCCACCAATTATGATAGGATAGTAATTTAATATTCCGGCATAATAATTGTTCTCTGGAAAAATCACAGAATAAAATTCAGTCAAGTCAGAAAGCCCTTCTTGAATTTTTTGCCTTTCTTTAGTGCATCTTGCCTTATACCAACCATCTATTGTGTACTTGTTAAAACCTTTGTTCATCGGGTTGTCATAATAATAGTAACATCCCATCATAAGGCGGCTAACATTCACTTTTTCTAACTCACACAATTGTAAATGCTTCGTTTTTAACGGAGTGTCGAATACTATTTCATCAAAGAATTGCTGAACATCTGATAGCGCGCGCTGTGCAGCCAAAATATTAAACATTGCAAGCTTCGCATTTTTTGGGTCTCTTTTTAAGAGTCCGGGAAATTGTCCTGTGAAGTTTGTTATAGACCAAAAATATTTTCTTTTTATACCTTGAAATTTTCTTACACAGGGAACATCTTCTTCAAATGGATTTTCTTCTCCGGGATATTTTCTTTCATTATTTATGAGCTTCTGATATTCACTATAAATACAAATGCTCTTTCTGATTGCACTTTCTTTTAGTTTTGGACTTTCCGCTTTGGTTAAACACTCACAGTAATCGTTCGCCATTGTACAAATATGGCTTCTAAGATTAAACCAGTATTCTATCCAGTCTGTCACCATTTCAAATTCGTAATTGCTAAGAATTGTTTTATTCCATAAAGATGTTAAATGCTGATGGAACATTATCACTACGTTCTCAATTGGCATTTCTTTATGTGCATCATCCGGAACAAAATAATTTTTCAGCATCTCGATTTCTGGTTTTAATGCATCTGTACAATATTTTTTGAATATCGGGAGCATCCGACAAAGTTGCTTGATTCTTGAAACGCTTTCTTCATTCGCATTTCCAATTTCACTTAAAGAGAGTATATACTCAACATGGATAGCATCTGAAGTTTCATCAACGTAGACACTATGTGATTTCGTCATGTGCTTATAGTACGTCAAAATTTCATCCATATTTTGAGAAATATATGCTCTATATGCCGTTTGGTTGCTACAGAACGAGAGATACATGAGTCTCGCCATACATTCCAAAGACATCCTATCAGACTTTTTCCATACCTCATTTAGTGGTATTTCTGCCACCAAGCCAAGTTCAGAAGTTATGTCATAAATCCATTCTGCAATTTGGGAATAGGATTCAAGATCTGTAACTTGTTCAAAAGAAACAGTCTTGGCCCTTTGGTAAAGCGTGCTGCAAAATCCAAAGATAAACATTTGCGGCAAATCACAGTCAGGTATTTTATCTCGAAGTCTTTGTAAATATTTTCCGTTGAGACTATCTGGATGTATTTTTTGCAGATTATCAAGCGTTTGCACTGAAACGCCAAATTTATCAAATGTCTTAAATGGACATTTTTCCATTGCGATAAGTTCTAGTCCAAAATGAGCATTTGCATCATCAAAAAAATCTTTGTTATCCCGATAATACTGTAAAACATCCCCCGAAAAAAGACCTTTTACTGCCCGAAGGCATCCGGACAGATCGTTTTCGTCCCACAAAAAATCTAGGACCTCTTTGAAAAAAGCACTCTTATTTAACGAAAATTCGGGAATATGAGAAAATAGTACTGCATAATCCTTCTTTTCGACCATTTTAATTACAGAAATTGCCGTGTTTTCGAGGGGAACAAATTCATGTAACTGATTTACAATATGCCACGAACGGATTGGATGCAGTCCTTCTACATAATTATCATCTGTGTTGAGATGAATTAAAAATTCCGACTCTAGATTTTTTAACAGTTCGCCAAAATCTGCTCCTGCATAATCTTTTTGACTGCAAAAGAGATTTCGGACAGTAAGCTTTACCCCACAAACATCAGCAAAGCATACTTTACGCAAAATGTCACATTTTAGCTGTCCAAATGAAGACTGCCCAAGTGCTTTCATCTGAGCTGTAATTCGTTCAGAAAGCATCTCACCATGAGTCAGCAAATAAACATACTCTATTAAAAGTTTCCGTTCGGCAATTCGATTCCACTCTCGTTTCCAATTTGTTATGCTGGGGTGCAGATTTCCTGTTTCTTTTAATTTTTGGAAAATATTTTTTGCTTCTTGTTCTTCTAATGTCGGGACTATAATATTTATTGAGCGGATATTGCTCAAATCACCACTATAATTGTACCAATCAATTTCCCTTGTCGTAAGAAGAACCTTATAATTAGTTGGTAATTCAGCTTGCAAAAGCTGCACAAGTCCATTCCACTTTTGTACTCTGCCATCCAAGTTGTCAATCAAAATCAGAAGCTTCTCTCCAAGACGTAACCGAGAGTTAAAATATTGAACGGTATTGCCTAGCTGTTCATTGTTATCGCATACAGTCACTTGATAGACAGTATATTCATTCTGAAGTAAATATGCCGATCTTAATGCGAGTGTTGTCTTTCCCTGCCCGCTGGAGGCTTTTATTACAGTCACTATATTTTCTTGTATAGACGTTATAATTTTCCCCTCTAGCATTGGACGTTCTACCGGAAGATTTTTTGCTATATCCGCAGGAGTTGCTTTTTTTCCTTCATAGAAATCATTCTCATGTTCTGCTGCATTTTTTGAAAAACTAAGTTTTCTAATCCAGCTATGCGCTGGATTTTGAGCCCCTTTGCTAATGTCCATCTTAACTGCTTCAACGCAAGAAACCAATTCTTTTCTTGTTATTAAATCGCGATTCTCCATTTTTTTAAGGCAAAGGATTTTTATGCTATTCACATATAATTTGAGATTATCTGTACTGATATCGTGGTATTGAATTAGTGCCTTTTCTATTTCATCTTCAAAAATTTCTTTTTTAAGTTTTCAAACGACAGCCTAGACAAAAAATCTTCAAAATTATATTGGCTCCAATCCCATGATGTTTGGCTCTCTTTAATTTTTTCAATCACTTCTTTCCAATATTTAAGAGAAGCTTCATCTAATTTTCCCTCAAGAATTTTCTTCAAATTTCCATTTGCAACTGGGAAATCATAGACCATCTTAAAATATCTGTCTTTATCAAGAAGATATGCCTCAAGAAAATTTTGCAGAACATCAGCCAAAAAGCTTGCGTTTTGCCGATTGACGGAGTACTTGAGCTGAATATGTGTAATTTGGCCGCCGTCTTGTTTTTCAATTCGGTCAACATCTTCGATGCCTTCAAGTTGAAAGATTGTATTCTCATTCTGGTTCGTCAGCATCAAATAACAAGCATACAAAAACTGGTAGGTATATCCTCTAAGCGCAATTTGACCACCATCTCTTGATTCTTGAAGGCTCTGAATACTTTTCTTCGGAGAAATCGGCTTTTTCTTCTTACCTTTACCCATAATTTTACCTCTCAGCCACAGCCTCGGTTCTGTTTACAGTTCCCTCAGCAGCGTCAAAAACTCATCAAAGCGATATGCTCCCTCCATGTTCAAATCTTTATTCTGGAACACCATATAATAGCGGTATGCCTGCTTGCCAGCGGCATCCTGCCATGCACGACCCAGACGAATTTTTTCTCTGGACTCTGCATTTTCCAGCTGGTCGCCTTTGGTTTCAATCAGCAAAATCTTTCCGCTGGTCGTGCGGACGATAAAATCCGGGTAATGGTTGCGGAAGCCGTTCAAACAGAACGAGAACTTGTTACGCTCCGGGTTGCGATGCCACCAGCGGATATTGTCCATGTTGGTCATTGCCAGAGCCATTTTGTATTCCAGACCATCCATCTTGCCCTCAGTCTGGTACAGGCTCTTGCTCATTGAAGAAGTGCTATCCGGGAGGGTGATATACTCCGTCAACTGAAAGCGGGGTTCACATACGATTTTCTCCGTTTCCAGCCACTTGTAGAAGTTTTCCCGTGCAGTTTCCTCTTGAAGCTGCATGACGTATGCACGAATTTTTGCTGCAAAGTTAACAGGCATCCGTTCCAGCGCGTCCAGCTCTTCGCGGTTCATATTATCCACGATACCATCGACATAACGCCGCAGTTCATTATCATCCACCGCGTTCATCTTGCAAAGGCTCTTGTGGATAATATCCTTGCAAATACGCAGTTTATCCTCGCCCGGAAGCAGTGGAAACTGCCTGTTCATGTACTGCTGATAATCATCTTTCAGCTTGGAGATACGCGGTGTCGTGGTATCGCGGTCTTCCAAATCGACCTGCGCCAAATCGTCGTCCAGATGGCCGAAGTCGATTGCGCTGGGTTTTCCCTTCAACGTAAAGTTGCTGAGCAGGTTTTCCTTTGAGAGTTCTTCGCTGTCGTACAGCGAGAAAAGCGATGGCTGTACTTTTAGGCAGAATTTCGGAAGTTTGAGGGTGTGAACATCCTCCAAAAACTCCGGGTTTACATGAGAGGTATCCACTTTATCCCGCACCTCCAGCGGCAAATCGCTTAACGGGTCATTCTGGTGCTGCTGCATAGCAACATCAAAATCGTTCTGTTCCTTTTCAGAGCGGTCAAAAATATTCTGCACCGAGGGAGAAACACTTGCCTTTGCCAAGGTGCTGCCCAACAGTGTCGGGTCGAAATCAAAAAACTCTTCCTCTTCCGCCGATGCCGCGGGCATTGCTTCGTTTGTCGGCTGTGCCGGGAAGATGGTCTGCTCCACTTTGGGCAGCGGCTCGACCGGGGCAGCTTCTTCCTGCACACGGTAATCGTGGTCCGTGAAGCCTGCGTTATTCAAGCCCTTGACGATGCCGTCCAGCGTACGCTTGAAGTCCGCAGACGAGGTCAGAACATACGAAGTATTCAGGATCGGAGAAGAATGTTTCCGGGTATAGGGCAGGCGCAGAATACGCCCCACGATTTGCTCCACATCCACCTGACTGGTGCGGTTCGCCAGCGAAGCAAGGATATACGCAAAGGGGCAGTCCCAACCCTCTTTCAAGGCATTGACTGTAATGATAAAGCGAATCGAACACTTTTCCGACAGCAAATCCACATTTTTTAACTCGTTGATCTCTGCCGTCTTGATGGCAATTTGCTCTGCTGGAATGTTGGCTGCAATCAGGCGTTGGCGCAGTTTTTCAAAGGTCGTTGCATTTTCTGTGCTCTTGGGTTGCGCCTGAAACAGCACGATGGGGCGAATGTAGCTGCCGCCCTTTTCGTAGGCATCTTTTGCGTGAATTTCCAGTGTCCGCTGCATCTCGATGGCATCATGCAGCACATCCTGCTGGCTGTTGCGATTCATCACGATGACAGGCAACTTGACCATGTTCTCGCGTTTCAAGTGAATCGCATCCACAATGGAGATGATGTTGCTTTCCCTAGTGGGCGTTGCCGTCAGATCCAGCACAAAGCAGGGATTGAAGTTTTGCAGCATCTGCTTGCTCGGGTTACTGCGCGCATGGTGGCTTTCGTCCACAATAACCAGTGGATGCAGCTGATTAATGACCTGCATCAAGGCGGTCGGATCGGTATCTTCCAGCGGCATATCAGGTTCGCCCAGTGCATTTGCCAGCGCAACAAGGCTGCTGTTCTCCTGCTTGGCCTTGAGCCGCTCCTTCTTGCCACGGAACGAATCGTAAGACAGCACCATGATGGAAAGCTGCTCGTTGACCGCAGAGATATTGAAGTGCTGCCCCATCAAAAGCTGTTCTTTGGTATACACTTCTACACGGCTGCCAAAGGCAACATCAATTTTCTGGCGGTAAGGATGTGCAGGGTCACGCAATGCAGCCAAGGTTTGGGTCAGGATAGCATCTGACGGAACCAGCCAAACCACTGCACGGCGTTTTACCACACCCAGTGCGGAGAAAATCGGCTCGATGGCATTTTGCAGCCAAAAATGTTTTGCCGCCGCCCGTAGGAACTTTCAGGCAGACATTCGGCACACCGGGCAGAAGATTCTGATACTTGGGCATTCCGCCAAATCCGACTTTTACATCTTTCTCCTGCCAGAGCCGAGTATAGGCCGTTTCGATGTTCTTTGTCTGCATCAGGATTTCCAGATAGCGTTCCAAATCCCGAATGACGGCTTTCTGATAATTTTTCAATTCCATAAGAGCCGTCCTCCTTACACCCGCGCAATGTCGCGCGGAATTTTCTTAAACGTAATACCAAACCGCAGCAAATCACTCTCACTCAATGCACAGCGGTCAGCATAAATCAGATAGTTTTCCGCTTTTTCCGGAATGGTAGACAAAAAAGCATAGTCCAACACGCACATCTGGTCTGGCTCATAGTAGAAATAGTAAGCGGTGTGGTTGTTCTCACCGAGAAAATATGGGCTTTCGTTCTGTTGATTCACCGCAGGTTTCTTCGTTTCCGTATACCAGATGTAGTCACGGATTTTGTCTGTGCCGATGCTTTCATTCAGGTTGCCATCCGGCAGAAGCAACCGCTCGCCCAGTTCGTAGTAACTGAAATTGCCACCAGTGCCTTCTACGGCGTTCTTGTCTTTGCCATAGCCGTTGATCACACGCTTCACACGTTCGGCAGTCGTAGTATCGGCGTAGTCGCCCATCTCCACCAGAATAAACTTGCGGTGTCCTCCATCCGCTTTGTTCATATTCAGCACCGCATGGGCAGTTGTGCCAGAGCCGGCAAAGGAGTCGAGGATGATGGAGTCCTCATCGGCGGCAATGTGCAAAATCCGTTCAATCAGACGAGATGGTTTAGGGGTGTCAAAATTTGAATGTCCATTAAAAATTGCAGCTAGTTCTACCGCAGCCTCACCAGTGTGTCCCACATCAATATGCTGCCATAAATTTGTAGCAACCCGTCCAGCACTATTATCCAAATACTGCTTTCGACGTATGCCGCCTTTACCATTTGCCGTAAAATACAACAGCGGCCATGCCTTCTCCTTTTTTTTACCTTGCTCATACCGCACTTTGGCTTCTTTCTGAGCTTCTTCAAAAGATTTTTTCAGCATGATTGCACTGATTTCTTGTTGTACATTTTTATCTGTGCCGCAGATTTCACATCGTCTTTCGTAATCGTCGATTGAGCGCAACTCATATTCCGTCCACTCATTCATGCACTCCAACATTTGAGACTGACCAAAACTCCAGCAGCGACCACGGGGAGGATACATCAATTCTCCGGTTATGGGATGCTGAATTGCATAAACCATCCCTTGATGCGTTGCTGCGCCGGGTGCACTAATCGTGACAGATGACCACTCTCGTTCATCTCCATCTTGGCTCCCATAAGATTCATTCATGTCAGCTGTTCGTTTAAGACGACGAGGAATCCATTGAGGATTCTTTGAATAAACCAAAATGTACTCCACTTCGGCAGGGATGCCCTTTGAATCATTTCGTTTAGAGTAGGTGCGCTGCCAAGAGATGTTTGCAACAAAGCAGCTTGTGCCAAAGATTTCATCACAGATGGATTTCAAGTTGTAAAGCTCGTTGTCGTCAATGCTAATAAAAATCGCACCATCATCCGCCAGCAACTTCTGCAGCAGCATCAGCCGAGGATACATCATGCAGAGCCACTTGTCATGGCGTGTCAAATCCTCGCCTTCTTTACCAACGACTTCGCCCAGCCACTTTTGAATATGCGGATCATTGACATTATCATTGTAGCACCACTTCTCATTGCCAGTGTTGTAAGGAGGATCGATGTAGATACACTTCACCCGGCCCTCATACTGCGGCAGCAGAGCTTTCAGGGCTTCCAGATTATCGCCGTGGATAATCATGTTATCACTGCCGTTGTCCTCGGTGTGCTTGCCCATTTCGTCAAAGCTATACTGACGCTCCAACACACGGAACGGCACTTCCTGATGATGATTGACAACTTTGCTTTTTCCGATCCATTCCAAAGTAGGCATGGTGTTTTCTCCGTTTCTCTGTGAAAGTTCTTTCACGTTTAATAATAGCAAGTTGGGCGGCAAAGCGCAACGGTTCCGGCAAAGAAATACAAGTTTGATGAACAACAAAAGCGTTTTGCAAAAACGCGCAGCCTGCATCCATCGGATGCAGTTCAAGGGTTTGGGTGTCCCCAACAAGTATTTTTGCAATGCAAAAATAGCAGATGTATATACGTCTGCATTGCTTGCCACTGCTATGAACGCCTTTTGAATTGCAAAATGCTTGTTCCGTTGCTATACTGGGCTTATCAAAATTTTTCGGGAGGACGTCGCAGTGACCGCACAGACAATGCAAATCGGGAGCAGACCTTGCCGCATTTACGGCGAAGCCATGCGGAATACCTGCTGCTCCAAATGACAGGCGGACATGAGCTGCAAAGCATGGATGACGAAGTGGCTGCTATTGCACAAAGCAACCGAAAGTATCTGTTTGCGGCCATCCCAGCGGAAAGTTGGAACGATGAACTTTCCCCGTGGAAAGCCCCTGCCGTGTGGGGAAAGCAAGGTTTCGGTGGCAATGCTGCGGACACCCTGCGCTTTCTGACAGAGCAGGTCATTCCGTCACTGAAACAACAGTTTGATCTCCCGGAAAACGTCAAAATCATTCTGGGCGGCTACTCGCTGGCGGGATTGTTTGCGCTGTGGGCCTCCACCCAGACTGATCTGTTCTATGGTGTCGCCGCCGCTTCGCCCTCGGTGTGGTTTCCGGGTTGGATGGAATTTGAACAGCAGCACCCGATACAGGCGCAGCGCGTTTATCTGAGCCTTGGCAACAAGGAAGAGCACACGAAAAGCACCGTCATGGCTGTGGTGGGGGATAATATCGGCACTCTGCACAGTCAGCTTATAGCGCGCGGTGCAGACTGCACCTTTGAATGGAACAGCGGCGGGCATTTCAAAGACGCCGATTTGCGTACCGCAAGAGCATTTCGGTGGGTGATGGAGGAAAGCCGATGAATATTTTGATCGATGCAGACGGCTGCCCGGTCGTCGATCTGACGTTGCAGATTGCAAAGCAGTTCGGCGTTCCTGTCATCATCCTGTGCGACACCTCCCACCAGATCGAGCGGGAAGGTGCGCAGACGCTGGTGTTCGATAAAGGGGCTGACAGCGTAGACTTTGCCCTCGTCAACCGGGTAAAACCGGGAGATGTGGTTGTGACGCAGGACTACGGGCTGGCGAGTATGTGCCTTGCCAAGTGCGCCCGGGTGCTGAACCAGAATGGTCTGGAGTACACCGCCGACAACATAGACTCTCTCATGCTACGGCGTTATGAAAACAAAAAACTCCTCCGTGCCGGAAAGCACCCCAAGGGAAGCCCAAAGCGGACGAAGGAGCAGAATGTCAGGTTTGCGGATACGCTTGAGAAGATCTTGAACTGCAACCATTGATACATACTTTTGGAAGGCTGGAGAAATCCAGTCTTCTTTTTTCATAAGTTCCAATTGTGACTTTTTTGTTAATTTTCAAAAGCATTGCTACGTTTTGGCCTTTCTCGATGCCTACCAATTAGAGGGACAATTTTTCGGAAGCCTTAAATTTCGAAGATTTTCTATAAAACTCTGTTCTTTGAAAACAGAATAGTTCAATCGTCCGGCACTTCACAAAAGGTACTTCTGTAACTCGCAGCCCGGTCATAACGAAGACGGGGTGGCTGAAATGCCAATGGTGCGGTGTGAATCCGCTGCCGGACGATTCCCCACTCCTAGGGTGCCGAGGGCGAATATGGGAGACCTATATCATATTGACGCAGATGGACTGTAAGCCTATCTGCGACGCGAGAGTTGAAACTACTGTCAGCTCTCTTTACATTGCCACCTGACCGCAGGTGACACACTTTTTGACATTATGAAGGCTTCTTTTAGGAGTTCACTTTTGTCCGCTTATTACAATTCGGTTACAGAATCGCCTTGGATGCTATGGAATGACCTATTTCAAAGGTTCGTATATAGAGGCATCTTTTTTCAAGACCACTTTCAACTTCAGGCACTGCAGTTGTTGCAAAGTTCCACCCTCCATCGGTCGCCCCATGGACCGACGTTATTTTAACCGAGTGGCCACATCAACTATATTTTTCAAGAACTTTTCAACAAATTTCTTTTTCGGGTTATATTTTGGCCTTTTTCGTCGGCTACCAATTAGAGGGACAATTTTTTCGGAAGCCTTAAATTCCGAAGATTTTCTATGTAACTCCGTTCTTTGAAAACAGAATAGTTCAATCGTCCGGTACTTCACAAAAGGTACTTCTGTAATTCGCAGCCCGGTCATGACGAAGACGGGGTGGCTGAAATGCCAATGGTGCGGTGCAAGCCCGCTGCTGGACGATTCCCCACTCCTAGGGTGCCGAGGGCGAATATGGGAGACCTATATCATATTGACGCAGATGGGCTGCAAGTCTATCTGCGATGCGAGAGTTGAAACTACTGTCAGCTCTCTTTACATTGCCGCCTGACCGCAGCCTTGCTGCAAAGGATATAACCGCAGGTGGCACACACTTTCGACCTTAAACTACTTATACAGAAGGAGTGCCTATGAAGTTTAACGATGCCTATTCCCAGATGTTTCCCGGTTACCCCGATGCCGTCAGCCTTCAGCAGGCTGCGGAGATGCTTGGTCTGAACCGCCACACGGTCGGGGAACTGATCCGTTCCCACCGCCTGTTTGCGCTTAAAATCGGCCGCACCTACCGTATCCCGAAGCTGAGCGTGATCGAGTTCCTGCTCACCGGACAGAGCACCTTCCCGGCTGGAAATCCGCCGCTGGATGTGGTATGCTGTGGGTGCAGCAACGGACAGCACGCCTGTTGACCCAAAGGAGGTTTATGATGAAACTACAGGGTCTGTCCAAGAGAAAAATGGACGTTTCTATTTCGTGGTCAATCTTTATGATGCCAATGGCAAGCGAAAGATCAAGTGGATCTCCACAGGTCTGACCGTCCGGGGCAACAAGCGCAAGGCAGAATCCATGCTCCGGGAAGTATTGCTCCACTATGATGAGACCGGGGAGCTGCCCACAGGGCGGGGCGGAGCCTACGAAAAAGTAGATGCTAAAACCGCCAAGCCCTTGCCGCAGCATCTCCAACCCGTCAGCAAGTCGGAGATGCTGTTTCTGGACTATCTCAACGAGTGGGTGCAAGTCCACAAGGCATCCATTCAGCCTGCAACCTTTATCAGCTACAATCGGATGATCACCGGGCGTATCACGCAGTATTTTGAACCGCTGGGCTTGAAGCTGTGCGAGGTCACGCCGCAGGTGCTGGATGAGTTTCAGGAGAAGATCTTGCTGGAGGGCTACACCACCAACACGGTCATTCACTACCACGCCATCTTCGGCAAGGCATTCAAGGATGCCGTCCGCAAGGATTATCTGGAAACCAACCCGATGCTGAAAGTTGACCGCCCGAAGAAGAACAGCTTCCGGCCCAACTTCTACTCCAAGGATGAAGTCCAGCAGCTGCTGGAAGTATCGCAGGATGACCCCCTGCACCTGTGCATCCTCATTACAGCCTACTACGGTCTGCGCCGCAGCGAGGTGCTTGGGCTGAAGTGGTCGTCTATCGACTTTGAGCGCAAGTCCATCACCATCAATCACAAGGTGACGGAACAGTTGGTGAACGGCAAGTACGTTCCTGTGGTCAGCGATGTGATGAAGAACAAGACCAGCTGCCGCACCCTGCCGCTGATCCCGGCTGTGGAAGAAGAACTTCTGAAGCAGAAGGAAAAGCAGCAGCTTTACCGCAAGCTGTTCAAGAAGAGCTACAGCACTGAGTATCTGGATTTCGTCTGCACCGATCAGGAAGGCAAGCTGATCCGTCCAAACTTCGTGACAGAGCACTTTGATTGGCTGTTGACCAAGTATGGGTTGAAGCATATCCGTTTCCACGATCTGCGCCACAGCTGCGCCAGCCTGATGGTGATGAACGGCGTATCTATGAAGCAGGTTCAGGAATGGCTGGGGCACAGCACCTTTTCTACCACCGCTGACATCTACGCACATCTCGATTACAAAAGCAAACAGGGGTCTGCTGGGGTCATTGCGAACCTTTTGGGAGAATCCAAACTCCCCAAATAATTATGGATTTATCGTTCATGCATAAAGCATACTGTGATGAGGCAGAAGCGGTCTTTCTCTGCTTGATGCAAAAGAAAAAGTCGCAGATTCGTTTGAATCTGCGACTTCTGGCGGAGATGGTGGGATTCGAACCCACGTGCCCGATTAAGGACAAAACGATTTCGAGTCGTTCTCGTTACGACCGCTTCGATACATCTCCAAGTATATTTCATGGCAAATTTACGATTTGTATATCGCAAATCGGCCTTGAAACTTGGAACAGTTGCTGTTAGAATATTGTTAGAAAACGCATCGTTCAGACAGGCTTTGAAGCCTGTCAGGACATCAAAATTGACGTTCCCTCGTGTGATATGGAGACATCCGGCGAAGCATCCACTTGGATTTCGAGTCGTTCTCGTTACGACCGCTTCGATACATCTCCATATATTAGCCTTTACAGTATAGCAAAAAAGCGGTTTTCCGTCAACACTTTTCTCCCGTTACGGCACGGCACGGCTGCAAGCCATACGCAGCCGTGCGTTTTGCGTTTTTGGGGCAGAAAGC
>ENA-OQDM01000767-OQDM01000767.1-human-gut-metagenome-genome-assembly--contig:-NODE-767-length-16126-cov-3.929933_pt1 | contig 16126 bp, 13 predicted proteins | sample MGYA00242772_ERZ504605 | MGnify/ENA primary metagenome ERZ504605 (study PRJEB26092, sample SAMD00036348) | human gut metagenome | host: Homo sapiens | study: EMG produced TPA metagenomics assembly of... | reverse complement strand
CTTGGATGGGAACGTTTGGGCGCGATTTGCAACGATGAACAGGCCGACGCCGCCACTAACACCTTCTGGGATTCCGTGGTGCATCACCGTTCCGTAAGCATCGGCGCGCATTCCGTGTCCGAGCATTTCCACCCGACGGACGATTTTTCATCCATGATCGAATCGCGAGAAGGTCCGGAAACCTGCAATTCGTACAACATGTCGAAACTTGCGGAACGACTGTGGCTGCGTTCCGGCAGCGCCGACTATATCAACTTCTACGAGCGGGTGCTGGAAAATCACCTGCTGTCCACCATCAATCCGAAGCAGCCGGGATTCGTGTATTTCACGCCGATGCGATCGCAGCATTATCGTGCCTATTCCACACCTCAGGAATGCTTCTGGTGTTGCGTCGGTTCGGGATTGGAGAATCACGCCCGATATGGACGATTGATTTACGCGCTGCAGCGGCCGGCTGCGCAGGATTCGGCTGATTCGGCTGCTGCTGGTTTTGCCAGTTCTGCCGCCGAGACGGGCAATACCGTTTCAAACAATGCCGAGGTGGAAGCCACGCGCCTGCTGGTCAATCTGTACATCGATTCCACCTTCGACTGCCCGGAGCAGGGTCTGCGCATCACGCAGCGCGCCGCTCGCATTGAGGATGGCGTCGATTACACGGTGACGTTCACGTTGGAATCTACGGCCGAGCATGTTCCCGATACTCCCGGTGGTTTGCGGGAAACCACGCTGTTTCTGCGCCGTCCGTGGTGGGCGGAGCATTACGGTGTCATGGAGGCCACATGCGCCGTCTGCACGCTTGATCCGGCACGCACCAACGATATTCCCGAAGGATATCTGCCGTTGCGTCTGCGCTGGAACGGCGTTGCGGAAGTGGTGATGCGGTTGCGGCCGCGGATCACCGTCGAGCGTATGCCGGACGGTTCGCCTTGGGTCAGTTTCATGAAGGGGCCGAAGGTGATGGCGCTGGCTTCGGATAGCGACGATATGGACGGCGAATTCGCGGACGCCGGCCGTATGAGTCATATTGCCACCGGTCCGTTGCGTCCGCTCGTATCCATGCCGATCATCAACGGCAATCCGGTCAAGGCGTGCGCGCAGGTTTCCAGACCGTACGTGCATGGCCTCACCGTTGCCGCGACGGACGTTTCCGGCCGTACCATGCTGTTCGACATGCATGAGTTCAGCAGTATGCATGGCTGCCGGTATTCCGTGTATCTGCCGGTTGCCGACGATGGCAACGTGTGTGCGTTGCGCGCGCAACTGGCCGATATCGATGCGCGTCAGGCCGCTAGCGAGCAGACCGTTGTCGACACCATCGCATGCGGTCAGCAGCAATCGGAAGTCGATCATCGGTATTCGGGCGATAACGACATGATGGGTGCCGACGGCACGTTGCATTGGCGTCGCGCGTTGGCTGGTGGCGAATTCCAGTATGCGATGCGCGGGCGTGGTCAGGCGCATCGTTTGGAAATCGAGGTGATTGCCGATTCCGCGGAAAGCGACGGTGAAAACGCGGCGTATGAAGTGACGCTCGACGGCCTGCCATTGCAGCGTGGCGAGCATCGTCGCATCGACGGCGATCCCACGGCAATCGACGTGTATCCGCTGCCGGATGCCATAGAAACTGCGGAAACCGCGGAAAATATTGAGAATACCGGAGAAAACGACAATGCTGACGACGCTGCGATCGTACGCATCTCGGCTTCGGCGCATGACGGCGCGAAAATCACCGCCCTACGATTGCATAAGTAGGATTGCAGCGATGAAAATCGCGATATGGCAGACGACTGACCGTCCGGGGGCGTCTGCCATGGCGATCCGGTGATTGGAGGATGCTGATACGCATTGTGGCGGCAACGATGGTATTCGTTGCCGCCACAATGTTTTTGCGGTTGCTTTGCCGGTTGCCGTTCCGGCTGGCGTCGGTTGCCGTCAATGAGTGGGTGTCTTGCCTGCCGCCGACGGTCGTTGCGACGGTTATTGGGCTCCGTTTGACTGGTCGTCTCCGGAGTTGTCGCCACTGCTGTTGCCGCCGTTGCCGCCGTCCCCGGAATTGTCTCCGCTGCCGTCTCCGCTGTTGCTGCCGTTGCTGACGGTTCCGCCGGTTCCGGAATTGTCTCCGTCTCCGTTACCGCCGCTGTTCTGATCGCTGTTTTGCGTAGGATCGGGTGTGGTCTGCTCGGTGTTCTCTTCGGCCTTCGGCATCTCCTGATTCTGCCGTGTCTCGGTCTTCTGCGCGCCGGTGCCCCATGTGCCGTCCGGGCCGCCGATCTTGCCGTTGTCGGTCGGTTCGGTGAAGGTCAGCACCTCCTGATTCTGCAATGCGAGCGACATGAACTCCTCGAACAGATGCGACGGGTAGCCCGTGGAGGAAACGCCATAGCCTGCGAACGATGGCACTTCCTGCGCGCTGCCGTCTTCCGCAGGATTCCAAATGGCCCACACATTGAGCAGCTGCGGCGTGTAGCCCACGAACGAAGCGGCCTTCTCGTCGTTTGCGGTACCGGACTTACCGGCCACCTGACGTCCGAGACGTGTCGAAACGCCAGCCGCGGTGCCATACGTGGTGGTGCCCTGCATGGCCTTCTGCACCAGATGGCAATCGTTCGCATCGAACACCTGCTGGTTCTCCTGAGCCGTCTTGTACAGCTCCTTCGAACCGTCGGACGTGAGCACCGTGTCGACGATGTGCAGCGTGTTCTTCACGCCATCGTTCGCGATGGTGGAGTGGCCTTGCGCCAGATCCCACACGGTAATGCCGTTGATGCCCAGAATGTTGTAGGTGGTGTCTTCGGCGATGTCTTCCTCAATGCCCGCCTGATGCGCGATCTTGGCGAGATTCGCGGCGCCGAGGTGCTTGTTGACCTCCATGAACACCGTGTTCACCGAATTCGCGGTCGCCTGATAGAGGTTGATATACCCGTAATTGGTGTTCAACGCGTTCGGCACCTGCGCGGTGGTTCCCGGCGTCGTTTCAAACGTCAGGCCGGAATTGCCGTTGAAGATGGTGTTGAAATTCACACCCTCCTGCGCGGCTCCCAGCAAGCCGAACGGCTTCATGGTGGAACCCGGTTCGAACGTGGCCTGCGTGGCGTTGTTGAGCTGCTTGGTGAGGTAATCGTTGCCCGCATACATGGCTTTCACGGAACCGGTCTTCTGATCGACCGCAATACCGCCCACCTGAATACTTTCCGGCATGCCCTCCGGTCGGGTGTCGCCGACCTGCTGAATCTCGTCCTGCATGTCCTTGTCGAGCGTGGTGACGATCTTGTAGCCGCCGGTTTCCAGATCATCGGCGGTGAACGCCTTGGAATTGACCAGTTCGTTCTTCACCGTGGTCAGCAGATACCCGTTCGCGCCGGCCATCTGGTTGCTCTGCTGTATTTCCGCCACGGCAGGGAACTGCGCTTCCTTCTTCTCCTGGGCGGTGATGTAGCCGTCTTCCTTCATGATGCTGAGCACGCGGTCGTATCGCTTTTCGGCCTGTTCCTGATTGACGGCCGGATCCCATGAGCTCGGCGCCGGAATGATACCGGCCAACATGGCGGCTTCCGACAAGGTCAGATCGCTGGCGTTCTTGTTGAAATACGCCTTCGCCGCCGCCTGAATGCCATATGCGCCACGACCAAGATAAATCGTGTTCATGTAATTGCATAGCACCTGGCTCTTATCTTGTGCCTGCGCGATCTTGATGGCCAGGAACGCTTCCCTCAGCTTGCCGGAATACGACGTGGTTTCGCCCAAATAGTAGCGTTCCGCATACTGTTGGGTGATGGTCGAACCGCCCTGACGGCTGCCTGTGGTCAGATTCGTATACAGCGCTCGCGCGATGCCATACAGATCGATGCCCTTGTTGGTGTAGAAGGAACGGTCTTCCGACGCGACGATGGCATTGCCCACATAATCCGGCAAGACCGCACAGTCGATGATTTCGCGGTTCTGTTCCGCGTAGCTGCCAATTTCCGTAGTGCCGTCGGCATAGTAGACGGTGGTTTTTTCGGCGAGGGCGAACTTTTCCGGTTCGGGGATTTCCGTGGTGATATACATGTATGCGAACAGGCCGATTCCTGCCGCGAGCAGCGCTGCGAAGATGCCGAGTACCCACTTCAGCACGAGATGCTTGCGCTTGTTCTGCTTTTTCTGAGGTCCGTTGGCGCGGTGCGATCCGTGGTTCTGCGGCTTGGGCGCGCTATGGGATGCGTTGCTGCGATTGCTGCCGGCGCCGCCGCTGCGGGCGCTTCTTGAGCGTGAGCTTACGCTTCGTGTGTGTGAAACCATAGGTTCCACCGTAGCTGATTGACTTGAGAAATCAGGTGAAAATGGGGTGAGTTTGCCCTTGGGAGGGCATTTTTTGCGCAGCTCTTTTACAAATCGACAGTTTGTGGGTCGTTGTCTCAATATCGGCTTATTTTCAGGGTTTTATCAGTTTTTCAGGTGCCTTTTCGCTGTTTCGCAGGTATGCTTGAAATTTGGTACCTGTGAAACGCATATATGCATATATAACAGAGGAGTCGTTTACAGATGAGCATTCGTGTAGCTATCGCTGGCGTTGGCAATTGCGCTTCTTCGCTGGTGCAGGGCGTTGAATACTACAAAGACACGAAGGACGAGGATAAGATTCCCGGTCTGATGCACAACAATTTCGGCGGATATCGCGTGCGTGACATTGAATTCGTCGCCGCATTCGATGTGGACGCGCTGAAGGTCGGCAAGGATCTGTCTGAAGCCATCGAGCGTCGCAGAACAACACGATCAAATTCGCCGACGTGCCGAATCTGGCGTCGAAGTGCTGCGCGGCCCGACCAACGATGGTCTGGGTGAATACTATCGCCAGATGATCGAAGAGTCCGACGCCGAGCCGGTCGACGTGGCCCAGGTGCTGCGCGACAAGAAGGTCGACGTGCTCGTTTCCTACCTGCCGGTCGGTTCCGAGCAGGCCGACAAGGCATACGCTCAGGCCGCCATGGACGCCGGATGCGCGTTCGTGAACTGCCTGCCGGTGTTCATCGCATCCGATCCGGAATGGGCTCAGAAGTTCCGTGACGCCGGTGTGCCGATCGTCGGCGACGATATCAAGTCCCAGGTCGGCGCCACCATCACGCACCGCGTGCTCGCCCGTCTGTTCGAGGATCGTGGCGTGCGTCTGGACCGCACGTACCAGCTCAACGTGGGCGGCAACATGGACTTCATGAACATGCTGCAGCGCTCGCGCCTGGAATCCAAGAAGATTTCCAAGACCCGCGCCGTCACTTCCGTGGTGCCGCACGATATGGATCCGCATAACGTGCATATCGGTCCGTCCGATTACGTGGCATGGCTTGATGACCGCAAGTTCGCGTTCGTGCGTCTTGAAGGCACTACGTTCGGCGATGTGCCGCTGAGCTTGGAATACAAGCTGCAGGTGTGGGATTCCCCGAATTCCGCCGGTATTGTGATCGACGCCGTGCGTGCCGCCAAGATCGCGCTCGACCGTCATCTGGCCGGCCCGATTCTGGCTCCGAGCTCCTATTTCATGAAGTCGCCGGCCGTGCAGCACGAGGATGGCGAGGCCCGCCGCTTGGTGGAGGAGTTCATCAAGGGCGAGGTCGAAGGCAGCGAAGAGCAGCTTGACGCCGATGTCGCCGCCGCCAAGGCAGCTGGCAAGGATGTGTGGCGCGCCTGATTTTTAGTTCGCCTGATATGAGGAATCCCCAATCTACCGTCGGTGGATTGGGGATTTTTAATTACGATTTGGAAACGATGCGTATCGTCACTTCTTGAGAAGGGGTTCGACCTGTTCCTCGTACGCGGTCAACGCGGTGTCGATCACATTGTGCATGTCGTAGTACTTGTACGTGCCCAAACGGCCGCCGAACACCGTCTTCGGTTCGGCCTTCGCGAGCTCCTCGTACCTCGCGTACAGCGCCTTGTCGGCCTCGGTGTTGATCGGATAGTACGGCTCGTCGCCACGCTCGGCGAAACGGCTGTACTCCTCCCATACCACGGTCCTGTCGGGATTCTGCGAGGCGGCGCGCTCCGGATTGAAGTTCTTGAACTCGATCGCGCGCGTGTACGGCACGTCCGCGTCGGAGAAGTTCATCACCGGGCAGCCGAAATGGTCGCCCTCGTCGTAACGCACCTCCTTGAAATCGACCGTGCGCCACTTGAGCTCGCCCAGCGAGTAGTCGAAGTAGCGGTCCACCGGGCCCGTGTACACCACCGGCACGCCGGCCGCGGCCAAAGCCGCCTTGTTGTACGGCTGGGACCCGTCGAAGAAATCGGTCTCCAGGGTCACATGGATGCGCGGATCGTCGATCATGCGCTCCATCCACGCGGTGTAGCCGTCGGCCGGCAGGCCCTCCCACGTGTCCTTGAAATAGCGGTTGTCGTAGTTGAAGCGCACCGGCAGGCGGTTGATGATGCCCGCTGGCAGGTCCTTCGGATCGGTCTGCCACTGCTTGCCCGTGTAGTTCTTGATGAACGCCTCGTACAGGGGGCGGCCGATCAGCGAAATGCCCTTGTCGTTGAGGTTCTGGGGATCCTTGCCCGCCAGCTCGCCGGCCTGCTCGGCCACGAGCGCCTTGGCTTCGGCGGGCGTGTAGTGCGCGCGGAAGAACTGGTTGATGGTGCCCAGGTTGATCGGCAGGGGGTATACCTCGCGTCGTGCGTGGCGTACACGCGGTGCACGTAGTTCGTGAACGAGGTGAACCTGTTCACGTAGTCCCACACGCGCTTGTTGGACGTGTGGAACAGGTGGGCGCCGTACTTGTGGATCTCCGCGCCGGTCTCCTCGTCCATGTAGCTGTACGCGTTGCCGCCGATGTGGTCGCGCACGTCGATGATCTCCACGCGCACGCCGAGCCTCTCCACGGCCTGCTGGGCCACGGTCAGGCCGAACAGGCCCGCGCCCACGACCACCAGATCGGGATATTCCACCGCTTCAGTCATAAGAACAACCTTCCGAACTTAAAACAAACACACAATATTCGTGTGCGATTCCTCATCAAGCATACCCGTCCGCCCTCCTTAACGCGGGATGCTCATGGGGAAGCGGCATTTTGACGTTTGATTTCCCTGTGTCGCTGGTCGTGGGGCTGGCTGCTTCACGGATCATGGCATGGTCTGTGTGGTTCGTGCGCGGCCTGTGGCGCGGGTTGCGCTGCGGTTCGTGCGGCTTGCGGCGCGGTTCGGTCCGGGCATGGTGTACACTGGTCTTTGCCTCCGCGTGGCGGTACGTCACCCAACTCCCCCAGGGCAGGAATGCAGCAAGGGTAAGTGGCCTCTTCCGGGTGCGTGGAGGTTTTCTTATATCTTCATGCCATTCGCGCATACCGTAGAGCCAATGCCGTATTCTCGATGATTATGACCGACGAATTCAAGCCAATCATCCGAGACCCGCACAAGTCCGCGAATATGCTGGAACAGCCGGTCGCGCCCGTTCCCGTGCCGCAGCCGCCGTCTGATCCGATCGAACAGGTGCTTTCCCCACGTGAAGTGAGCGAAGGGCTTGCCAAAGCCGATCCGCTGACCCGTCATCCGCGCGTGTCGAGCATTATGCTCAGCGTGGTGTTCGGTCTGCTGCTGCTTGCCGCCGCGGTGGGCGTCTGGTGGTTGGGCGTGCGCACGATGGAAGGCCAAAGCTATGAAGACATGGTCTGGTCGAAATTCGATGCGGCCCTGCCGGGATGGCTGGAACCGGTCGTGCATGTTTTCACCATTTCCACCGTTGTAATCGCAACAAGCGCGATTATGTCGATAATCGCCCTCGCCGTACTTATCGTAAGAAAACGATGGCTGTTGATTGCTCAACTGGCGGTATTCGGCGGAATCTGCTTTGCCGCAGCAGAGTTGCTGAAGCCGCTGCTGCCACGTCCGTACTTAATCAATCTGGAATCAAATCCCAATAATTCCGCGCCTTCCGGGCATGTCATACTCGCCGCCGCGGCAGGAGTGATCCTACTATGCGCCGTGCCTCGCGTATGCCGTGCGCTCGTTGCCGTGATCGGCTGGCTGTATGCGGTACTCGTCGGATTGTCGGTGATTGCGGGACAGTGGCACCGGCCGACCGACGTGATCATGGCGTTGCTGATCGTCGGCGGAGTGGCAATGATCACGCTTGCCGCGACGTTTGCGAACGGCATGGATGAGCCCGGTTCGCGTGCGTCGTCGCCTTCCGTGCAGATCGTCGGCAGCGTGCTGTTGACGTTCGGCGTGCTCGGCACCCTGTATGGCGCATACATTATTTGGCAGATTCAGCCGGGACTTGCGATGAGTGCGGAATGGACGAATTCCGGTGCGCACCTTTCCACGGTGATTCTGACGGCTTCCGTTGCGTCGTTGGTGTTCGGGCTGGTGTTGACCATGCGTCAGCTGACCGCCTCGCCATTGACGAAACTTGGGCTTGTCGGCGCACCTCCGGCCCCTCCGAAACGCTGACGGCAAAACGTACGATCACGCCGAAAATTTCCGGCACCGGTCGCTCGCGCCACACGGACGGTTTGCCAACTGCATACGGTCAGTGAGTATTATTGCGTTGCAAACGCTAGTAATAAGGAGTGGCTATGGCTACCGGCAGCAAGCTCGTGATCGTGGAGTCTCCCACCAAGGCCAAGAAAATCGGTGGGTATTTGGGCTCCGAATATACGGTGATGGCCTCGGTCGGCCATATTCGAGATCTTGCGCAGCCGAGCCAGGTGCCGGCCGCCGACAAAACCAAATTCGGCAAGTTCGGCGTTGACGTGGAAGACGGATTCAAGCCGTACTACATCGTCGACGGCAACAAGAAGAAAACCGTGTCCGAGCTGAAAAGCGCGTTGAAAAAAGCCGACACCCTGTACCTCGCAACCGATGAGGATCGCGAGGGAGAGGCCATCGCCTGGCATCTGGTACAGACGCTCAAGCCGAAAGTGCCGGTTAAGCGCATGGTGTTCCACGAAATCACGAAGGAAGCCATCAAAGCGTCGCTTGACAATACTCGCGACGTTGACGACGACATGGTCGACGCCCAGGAAACCCGCCGTATTCTGGACCGCCTGTACGGCTATGAGCTTTCTCCGGTGCTGTGGCGCAAGGTTGGGCCGGGTCTTTCCGCGGGCCGTGTGCAGTCCGTCGCCACGCGTTTGATCGTGGAGCGCGAGCGCGAGCGTATGGCGTTCGTGCGTGCCCCGTATTGGGATGTCACCGCAACGTTGGAGGCGCCGGATGCCGATGGCAATAATGTTGCGTTCGAGTCTCGTATGGTGTCGTTGGGTGGCCGTCGTTTGGCTGGTTCCAAGGATTTCGGCGCCGATGGCAAGCTGACTGCGGCCGGTGCGAAGGATCAGGTCGTGCAGTTGGACGAGGCGCAGGCTTCCGCGATTGCGCAGGCATTGGAATTTGCAACGTTTACTGTCGCGTCGATGGAAACCAAGCCGTACCGTCGCCGTCCGGTTCCACCGTTTACCACGTCCACCTTGCAGCAGACCGCCGGCAATCGTCTCGGCATGAGCTCGCGTCAGACCATGCGTGCTGCGCAAGGATTGTACGAAAACGGCTATATCACCTACATGCGTACCGATTCGGTGACGCTGTCGCAAGAGGCGATCGCAGCCGCACGCGAAGCGGTCGTCAAGCATTTCGGCGAAAACTATCTGTCGGACGCGCCGAAACAATATGCCACAAAGACGGCAGGCGCGCAGGAAGCCCACGAATGCATCAGGCCGGCGGGCGCGAAATTCCGTGACCCTGCGGAAATCGCAAGCAAAGTGCCGGCCGACCAGCTCAAACTGTACACGCTGATCTGGCAGCGCACGCTTGCCTGCCAGATGGCAGACGCAACCGGTTCCACGGCGACCGTGCGACTGTCTGCACCGACCGAATCGAATGGGGAAGCCATGTTCCAGGCTTCCGGCACTGTCATCGAATTCCCTGGCTTTATGAAGGCGACCGGTGAAGGCCGCCGCGCATCCGCCGAATCGAAGAAGGGCGATGCTGCTGGAAGCGTTGAACAGGCTGCGCAATCCGGTAAATCCAGCAAAGCGGATAAGAAGTCGGATGACAATGTGTCGCTTCCGCCGATGAATCCGGGCGATGCGCTCGCCGCGGTGGCGGTTGGTGCCGACGGACACGAAACTCAGCCTCCGGCGCGTTACACCGAAGCGTCGCTCGTGAAAACGTTGGAACAGAAGGAAATCGGCCGCCCGTCCACGTATGCGAGCATTATTTTCACGATCATCGATCGCGGGTACGTGTATGAGCGCGGTCGTGCGTTGATTCCGTCGTGGCTCGCGTTCTCCGTGGTCAAATTGCTGGAAACGAAGTTCCCGCGGTATGTGGATTACGAGTTCACTGCCGATATGGAAAGCGGTCTTGACCAGATTGCGAGCGGTCAGGAGACCGGCAGGAATTGGCTGACCCGCTTCTATTTCGGTTCCGGTGAGGGTGCCGCGCAGTCTGCGGACGAGGCGCATGCCGGCTTGCAGCAGCAGGTCGCGCAGTTGGGTGAAATCGACGCTCGCGAGATCAATACGATCGAGATCGGCGACGGTTTGCATGTGCGCGTCGGTCGATATGGCCCGTATTTGGAGGATATGAACCATCTGGATGATGAGGGCAATCCGAAGCGTGCCTCGCTGCCGGATACGCTCGCTCCGGATGAGCTGACGGTGGAAGTCGGTCATGATTTGATCGAGAACCATTCCGGCGGTCCGCGCGCTCTTGGCGTCGATCCGGTTTCCGGAGGCACCGTTGAAGTGCGTAATGGTCGTTTCGGGCCGTATGTTGCGCTGGTGATGCCTTCTGCCGATGCCGGCGATGCTGGTGATGCTGCCGGTGGCGCTAGTGAGAAGCCGAAGCGCGGCAAGGGTGCGAAGAAAGCCGCTGCCGATCGCCCGAAGATGGCGTCGTTGTTCAAGACGATGAGTCCGGAATCGTTGACGTTGGATGATGCGTTGCGTCTGCTGAGCTTGCCGCGTGAAGTCGGTTCGTATGAAGAGATGGATGCGCAGACCGGTGAAGTGCAGACGGTTACCGTGCAGGCCAATAATGGTCGTTACGGTCCGTATTTGACGAAGACCGGTGCCGATGGCAAGTCGGATACGCGTTCGCTTGCTTCGGAAGATGAGATTTTCACGGTTGATGTGGATAAGGCGAAGGAACTGTTCGCCCAGCCGAAGTATGGCCGTGGGCGTGGCCGTGGCGCTGCGAAGCCGCCGCTGCGCGAATTGGGCGTCGATCCGGAAACGCAGAAGCAGGTGACCATCAAGGAAGGCTTCTACGGCGCGTATATCACCGATGGTGAGACGAATCGTACGTTGCCGAAGCAGTATGCTCCTGAGTCGATCGAACCGGCCGAGGCGTTCCGTTTGCTGGCTGAGAAGCGTGCGCAGGGCCCGTCGAAAAGGCGTGGACGTAAGACCGCCGCCGGCAAGGGCGGGGCTAAGAAGGCTGGTGTTGCCAAGGCTTCTAAGACTTCCAAGGCGGCTTCCGTCGATAAGGCTCGTGCCGATCGCCGTGCCAAGGTGCGCGAGTTGGCCGATAAGGGTTGGGCCAACACCCGTATCGCCAAGGAGATCGGTTCCACGCCGACCACGGTGAAGGCCGATGTGGAATGCTTGCCGCCAACGAAGGCTACACCCGTCCCGCCGTAGTTCCCGCCCGGTGATGAACAGTCCGGTGGACTGTTCGTAGCAGTGAGCAGCGGTAGCGTTGCGAACGCCGCAATGTAGAGTGATGAATATGCAAGGCATATTCATCTCCTTTGAAGGTGTAGACGGCGTCGGCAAAACCACGCAGGTTGAACGGTTGCGTGCGTACGTTGAGGCGCAGGGGCGCGAATGCGTGGTCACGCGCGAGCCAGGCGGTACTGTGCTTGGCGTGGCGATTCGCGAGTTGCTGCTTGGCGGCGTGGAAGGTTCCGATGCGGATATCGCTCCGCGTGCGGAGGCGCTGCTGTTCGCCGCTGACCGTGCCCAGCATGTTGCCGAGGTGATTCGCCCTGCACTGGAACGCGGTGCCGTGGTAATTACCGATCGGTACCTTGATTCTTCTCTTGCATACCAGGCTGGCGGCCGCGAATTGACGGCAGGTGAAATCCGCGACTTAAGTATGTGGGCAACGTGTGAGCTATTGCCGAATCGCACGTATCTGCTGGATCTTGACCCTGTGCAATCGCATGCACGACTGCAGCATGATGAAGATCGCATGGAGTCTGCAGGAAACGATTTCCAACGTCGTACACGGCAGGCGTTTCTTGACTTGGCAAAGGCGGAATCGCAACGCTTCCGCGTGATTGATGCCGGCCAATCCATCGATGAAGTATGGGCGCATATTCAGTCTGATTTTGCGCAAATCAGTCAAATGAAAACTTTCCAATCGGAGGCCGCCCAGTGAGCGTGTGGGATTCGATTGTCGGCCAGCAGCAGGTTGTCGAACAACTCAAAGCCATCGCAAGTGGCGATCCGAAAGCCATTGCGCAATCCTGGCTGATTTGCGGCCCTCCCGGATCGGGTCGTTCCAATGTGGCGCGCGCGTTTGCTGCGGCGTTGGAGAGCCCCGATCATGGTCTTGGCGACGAGCCGACCAAAGCCGCGCAGCAGGTGCTTGCCGGCACTCACCCCGACGTGACCGTGCTGGCCACCAACAAAGTGACCATCGGCATCGACGAGGTGCGAAACATCATCACTACGTCCGAGCAGATGCCAAGCACTGCGCCGTGGCGCATCATCATTATCGAAGATGTCGATCGCATGCTGGAACGCACCACCAACGTGTTGCTCAAGGAGATTGAGGAGCCGAGTGAGCATACGATTTGGCTCTTGTGTGCGCCGAGTGCGCAGGACGTGTTGCCGACGATTCGCTCGCGCACTCGCATCGTCAATCTTGCCGTGCCCTCCACGCAGGCGGTGGCTGCATTTCTGGAGCAAAATGGCGGATTCGAGCCGAAAATCGCGGTGCGTGCCGCACGTCTTGCGGAAGGGCATATCGGCATCGCGCGCTTGTATGCGAAGAATGAGCAGGTGATGTCTGACCGCGACGAGCTGATTGTGGGCGTGCTTGGATTGCGTCGCGCGTCGGATGCGGTGCTGCTTGCCGGCAATCTTATCGACAATGCGAAGGCGCAGGCCGAAGCGGAGGTGAAGGTCAAAGCGGCAGAGGCGGAAGCTGATTTTCGCAGAGTCAATGGGCTTGGGGCGAAGGATCGTATTCCTCCGAAGCTGCGTGGCGCATACAATGCGATTGCCAAAAAAGACGAGCTGAAGCGACAGACCACGCGCCTTACGCGTGACGTGCTCGACCGTGCGTTGAACTCGATTGCCAGTGTATACCGTGATGTGGCTGTGTTGCAGAACAATGCCGAAGATTCGGTTGGCTTGATTAATTTGGAGAATCGTTCGTCGATCACCGATCTGTCGGTGCGGCTTACGCGTGGGGGAGCGGTGCGGCGGCTGGAGGATATTGCCGTTGCGCGTCGCCGTCTGGCCGGCAATGGCAATCCTGTGCTGGTCTTTGAAGCTCTCTTCTGCTCCCTCATCGCCAGCTAGGGCTAGCGGCGTTGGCACATACTGTTTTCCGAGGGCAGATTCTTCCAGCGGGTGGGGAAATGGTTGTTTGGCTGTATGATTCTGGCTTGCTATCGTGCGATAACTGCCGGCAAAATTGCAAAAATTGCGATTTAGCGCTGGCAGTTGGTGGATTCGCGGACGATGAGTTGCGGCGCGAGTGAGATGTGCGCGGGGCTGCCGGGGGCGTCGTTGAGTAGGCGTAGCGCTTCGGAGACGATTTGTTTGAACGGCGGGCGCACGCTGGTCAGCGCCGGCATGGGTGGTGCGTGCAATCGGCGAATCGTTGTAGCCAACCACCAGCACATCTTGAGGCACGTGAAGCCCGAGCGAATGCAACGCCACCATCACACCGAATGCGATCGAATCGTCGGCACACACCACTGCCTCCGGCTGCACGAGCGGCTCGGAAAACAGTCGCATGGCGCAGTCGAATCCGCGCTGCACGCTACGGTCTCCGAACTTGTTCCATTCGGTTTCGGTGGCAAGATGGTGCGCTCGCATCTGCGTGTGGAACATGGCGAACAGTTCCGCCGATTCGAAGGAGATTTCCTTGCCGGCCATGTATGCCACGGATGCGATGCCACGTTCGGCCAAATGCCTGATCACGATTTCCATGGCGGCGTTTTCGTCGATGCTCACCATGGATGTGCGGGATGAGCATCGACGGCCGCCCACCTGCACAATCGGCAGTGTGGAGGCGTAATGTTCAAGTTCCTCGGAAAGGTAGGCTCCCCAGGCGGGCAGTACGATCAGCCCGTCAACATGGCGGTCCACCAACGATTCGATGCGTTGGATCTGCGTGGCCTGATCGCCGCCGATGCCGAGCAGCAGTTGCTGCGAATCCACGTCGATGACGGGTTCGATTTCGTCAAGCAGTTGCGCGCAGAACGGGTCGGTGGCGGTTGGAATCACCAGTCCGATGGTGTTGGTGACGGTGCTGCGCAATGCGCTCGCCGCATAATTGACCGAATAGTTGAGGTGTGCCGCGGCGGCTCTCACACGTCGTGCGATGTCGTCGTCTTTGGTGCGTTTTCCGGAAAGCACGCGGGAGACGGTGGCGATGGAGACGTTGGCCAGCGCGGCGACGTTCGTGATTGAACTGTTCGCCGAAGTAGCCGAAGCCGAGGCGTTGTCGGTTGTGCGTGCCATGCTCTCCTCCCAAAATCATTCGAAGTATTGGATTATTCGAATTGCTGCCGTGTCTCAATCGCGTATTCAGGAATAAAACAGCCACCCGTCGAATGCGGCAGGTGGCTGAAGCAAGTATCGCAATCATGCATATGGAATTGCGATCGCATTGCGATTTCGTAACTGAAGATTGTTGAATATCTTGCGAAATCCTCGAAAATCTTCAGAAAAGAAGATCACTCGGCGTTGACGAGGATGTTCAGCAGGTTGTCTGCCACGGTTTCGTCGTCGGCGCCCTGCACGTCGATGACCACGGAATCGCCCTGCTTGATGCCCAGGCCCATGATGGACAGGATGGAGCCTGCCGGAACCGGGTTGCCGCCTTCCTTGGCGATGGTGACGGTGCAGCCGGAGGCGGTGACGGCCTGGGAGAACTGTGCGGCCGGACGAGCGTGGATACCGACGGGATCGTTGATGACGGTGGTGCGGGTTGCCATGATGGACACTCCTTTGAGTCGTTATTGTTGATTGTTTTCTGTTGTGTTATTTGAAAGTCGTGCTGCTTGCCGAGCGAAATGCATCGGTGCGCCGCTGGTGATTACTATAGCACTTTTTCCACGAAACGCAGAAAACGTTTACTGGTTGTGTGTTGCGGTTTAAAGCGTGTATACTGTGGGCAGGCTGAAAATGATTTACCGGCAAAGACGGTGGAAATCATTGCGGTAACTCAACGCGCAAGGCAGGCGCGGAAATCACAAGAACACGTTCGGCTCGCGTTCCTTTCGCGAGCAAACAACAAACGCAAACGACAAAACAAGGAAACAGGTCAAAGGAGTTCACATGATCATCAAGGGTGTTGGCATTGGTCGCGGCGTTGCAGTCGGCCCGGTCATCCGTATGGCGCAGCCGCTGCCGGAACCGTCGGACGCCCCGCGTGCGGAAGGCATTGCCGCCGAAAGCGAAATCGCCCGCGTGGAAAAGTCCCTCGCACTGGTGAACGCCGACCTGAACCGTCGCGCCGAAGAGGCCGCCAATGGTGACGAAGGCGCCAAGCAGGCCGCTCCGATTCTGCAGGCCATCGCCATGTTCGCTTCCGATCCGTCGCTGGCCGAATCCATCAAGGGGCTGATCCAGCAGGGCAAGACCGCCGAACGCGCGGTGCTCGAAGGCTTCGCCGCGGTGGAAGACATGTTCCGCGCCATCGGTGGATATCAGGCCGAGCGTGCCGCCGATCTGCATGATGTCGGCCAGCGCGTGATCGCCGACCTTATGGGCGCTCCCGCACCGGGCCTGCCGCAGAGCGAAACCCCGTTCGTGCTCGTTGCCGAAGATCTTTCCCCCGCCGACACCGCGGCGCTCGACATGAGCAAGACCCTCGCCATCGTCACCTCGCAGGGCGGCCCGCCTCGCACACCGCCATCCTGGCCCGTGCCCGCCGGCATCGTGGCGTTGTTCCGCGCCGAAGCCGAGATCCTGAC
>ENA-OQDM01000764-OQDM01000764.1-human-gut-metagenome-genome-assembly--contig:-NODE-764-length-16136-cov-1.909676_pt1 | contig 16136 bp, 17 predicted proteins | sample MGYA00242772_ERZ504605 | MGnify/ENA primary metagenome ERZ504605 (study PRJEB26092, sample SAMD00036348) | human gut metagenome | host: Homo sapiens | study: EMG produced TPA metagenomics assembly of... | reverse complement strand
AGCAGCTCCTTCAGCCGGACGTCCACACCATTAATTAATACTTTTCGTCTATACTTTGGACACCATACTACATGGTATTTACAGGAATAGACGACATTGTTGTTTGATTTATATGTTGTGTTCATATTTATATTATACTATGGTTTATTAGTTAATACAATTACTATTTTGTCCATCTTCAATTACTTGCATAAATTCGATGGACGCGTCTTATATCCCCATAGCTGAAACAAGGGGTTTTACGACGCATTGGATAAAAGCCGCAGGTTTTTCCCATGTTTTTTTTAACTTTCTAAACTATTTTTTAATTTTCACATGCTTTCTGTGCATACTCTGTATGCACCAGATTTTCATACGCTGTACGATCCGTCAGCTCACCTGCATCTTCCAGGATATCCTGCAGAAGCTCAAAGCTGTCTTTTTCGAAGATAAGATTTTCTTTCCAGGTGTCCTGGTCATAATAACGTTTTACAATGGCAGTGATGGTTTCAAGATCTGTTTCCTTGAACTGCGGTGCGATCACTTCTGCGATTTCCTCCGGCGTATGACTCTGCACATAGTCCATTCCCTTCTGAAGTGCATCGGTAAATTTCTGGATAATCTCAGGGTTTTCTTTCATGTAGCTTGCTTTTGTACTGTAGGATGTATATGGTACATATCCGGATGCCTCTCCGAGCGATGCCACTACATAGCCCGCTCCTTCTTTTTCCAGAATGGTCGCAGATGGTTCAAATTCTACTGTATATGCCGCGGAATCATCACTGGTAAAAGCTGCTGCTGTGGAACCGAAATCAATACTCTGGTCGATGGTCAGATCTTTTTGCGGATCCATGCCGTTTTTCTTCAGTATATATTCAAATACCATTTCCGGCATTCCACCTGTCATCACTAACACCATGTAAATAATCATCTGATAGCTGTTTTGCAGTGATTTCTGTTGATATATCAGGCAGATAGTCTTTGACAAGCTGTTCTATAGCCTCTTTCGTTTTTACAATATTATATGGCTTCAATGGATTATCTGTGGATTCAAGAATCCCAAGTTCCTTCATCAGCTCAATATATGGAAGAATACTCTGCTTTGTTTTCTTGAATCCAAGGTCAGTAATATGCTCTGACAGATATTTTGCAGAAGTAAACCCACGTTCATCCTCAGCAATCAGTTTCATCACAATCGCAATCATGGTATTTTCTCTTCGATTCATTTCATCAGCAGGACTGTAACTAATCAGATTAGACAAGCCGTATTTCAGTGTGATTTCCGGCATCCCGTCTTCGTCCACTACGATTTTTTCAATCAGAAGTTCAATATCTCTTCGGTCAAGGTTGCCTCCTGCAATGATTTTATCTACCACCTCAAGAGCATTTTTTAGTTTATCCTTTACATCAGGCGTTTCTATGGCAGTTTCATTCAGTTCTTTTATCTGCATTTCCAGACCATGAATCTGAGCAAATAAGTCTTTCTGCATAGAATCATACGTTTCATTGATTAGGTCTTCATTTCCAGCAGCGACAGCCAGATCTTTTACTTTTTGGGTAAGCAGAACTTTCAGTTGACTTTTTCGCTCATTGATAGCTGTGTGCAGTTCCTGCCGTTTTTCCGCTATTGTTTTTTTCTCTGCTTCAAAATCCTTTAAATCATAGGTAGAAATAACTTCACAGAGAGCATTTCGACACATCTTGATATAAGTCAGAACATCTTCCATCAGATCATCTTCTTCAATTAAATGTGCCTTGGAGCAATAACGTCTGCCTTTGGTGTTATAAGTGGTACAGATGTAATATTTCCGTTCTCTGCTGGAAGTTTGGCGTTTAATTGGCGTAAGACGGCTTCCGCAATCCTTACAGAACAGACAACTGCCAAAAGGATTCGGAATCTCAGAGCCAAGCCATTGCCCCCGACTTCCCCGATAATTGGTGCGGTTACGTTTTTCCTTTAATTCCTGTACCAGAGCAAAGGTAGCTTTATCAATAATTGCAGGGTGGTGATTCTCGAAAATACATTGTTCTTCTTTTGGTACACGTTTATCTTTTCCATGAACCGTATTTCTTGCACGTTTTTTCAAGCGAAAAGTACCAATGTAAAAATCATTATCCAGAATTTCTTTTATCATAGCATCTGACCATTTAGACGCTACCTGTCTTTTGGACAGTCTACCTTCTTCTATTTCACGTTCACGCTGTATCATAGAGGGAGTAGATGCTCCCTGCTCGGTCAGATATGTGGCAATCTTGCGGTAGCCAGAACCGGAAAGATATAAGTCATAAATTTGCTTAATGTATTCAGCTTCTTTTGGTACAATTTCCAGAATGGTTTTATCCTTTTCGTTACGGCGATAGCCAAACGGTGGTCTGGTAATCAGTGTTCCCTCTTTCTGTCTGGCTCCTATGGCACGTTTGATTTTCTTACTGGTATCTTTTACATATCGCTCATTAAACCATGTTTTGATACCAATGGTATCGTCACTGGAATCCATAGAATCATAATTATCGTCAATCACAACCAGATGCTTTCCACGTTCCTGAAATTCGTCCAGAAGAAGTAGCACCTTTGCATTATGCCTGCCAAGGCGTGAAAAGTCTTTGACATATACAGTATCAATATCTTTATCCAGATCAGCCATCATCTGCTGAAATCCCGGCCTGTCAAAGATATAACCGGAAATGCCATCATCTTCATACCAGCGGTCAATAACCACACCATGATCAGCTACATACTGGTTGATAATCAGTTTTTGATTTTCTATGGAAACATAATTCCTTTTATCATCGTCTCTGGAGAGACGGACATACCCTGCATTCATAGATGCTCCTTTCTGCAATGTAAATATTATTATTAAGCACTATGTAATTATATTATATATTTTGATATTGCATTTGTAAATTCATTTTCAAATTATTTTTAATATTTACAGAACATATTGTTTCGATAAAAGCAAAATGGTAAAATCATAAGAAAGAATAAATATACGTTAAAGGAGAAAATTTGCATGTATGATCTGGAAGAATTAAAATCACAAATGCAACATGATTCTCAAATTATAAAAGAACTTGAAGAATATGTTACAGATATTGCATTAGAATATCTTGATAAAGAAGATTTTCGAAAAACAAAATTATTTCGTGAAATTGAACAAATATTTTTAGCCTTTCCAGAAAATGAATTAATTGCTGAAGAATATGTAAGTTGTTTTTCATCATTAGATGGAATCGAAAGAAAAAAAGGAAAAAGGAAGAAGCATGTGAAATGGTAGAGAAAATTTATCATCAATATCCAAACAATAGAGAAATTGCGATAAATCTAACATATTTACTAATGATACGATCTTACGAACTTAATTCTAATGATTGTAATAAAGTTATTTTATGTATCCAAAAAATATGTGAGCATTTTCCTGATGAATCAGAAATCAAAGAACATTTAGAAGAAGTTAATAATGTTTATCAAAATAAAATCGAATATGAAAAACTTGGACTACATGCAAAATTATTATCTGAAAAAGTAGCCCAAAATCCAGATTCAACAGACTTAATTTTGGAATATATAGAAACTCTAGGTATGTACGCGCCCTATACTGATGAAGATCAATGCCGACACATTAGAGCCATTGTAATTAATTATTACAAGCGCTTGTCCGAAAATTTAAACTACAAAAGAAACTTGTTGAAAATTGATACTGCATTAATCGAAAATACTACTGGGAAAGAAACTGTGATTTTATTCAAAGAAATACAACATATCTATAAAGAGAATCCTTTATTAGAATTAGCGGTTTTATATGCAGAAGCTTTATGTACATTTTTAGGTGTAAAGGAATCCTATTACAAAAGTGCTATACAGGAAATAAAGACACTATATGAAATTTATCCTAACAGTTCAGAAATAGCGGCTTCTTATGCATGTATTCTTTTTATGGGAGTGGATTTTCATGATGAGAATGAACGTATAGCAAAAAAAATTTTACTTGAATTATTTGAACTTGCCAAAAAGCATTTACAAAATATAGACATTCAGGAATATTTGGAAGATGCAAAAAATTCGTTTGCATTTGATCATCAAGAAGCTATTTTTTGGAAAAGTTCAGATACTAAAAAAGTTAATAAGAATTGCTTTGCTGTTTTAGATACGGAGACAACATGGGATAATAAAGTTATGACCATTGGAATTGTTATAGCCGATAAAAAGACTTACAAACCTGAAGTTTTTAAATATTATGTTCTCCACCCAGAATTTGAGGAAGGTGGATTATATGGTGCAGTAGCCCCTCTTCCCAACAATGATATTACCACTGAAGGTACTAGAGAAGAAATTCTTTACGATTTGCAACAATGTTTGAAAAAACATAATGTAACAACGATTTATGCCTATAATATGAGTTTTGATAAAAGTAAATTACCTGAATTAGATAATTATTCATGGTATGATATTATGGGAATAGCTGCTAATAAAAATTATAATAAATTTATTTCAGAAGATATGGAATGTTTTAAAAGTGGTCGGTTAAAACGTGGATATAGTGCAGAATCTATTATTCAATTGTTAAGTGGAAAAAATGATTATACAGAATCACATAATGCCCTTTTTGATGCTATGGACGAATTAAAAATAATGCAGTATCTGAGATTGTCATTAGACTCTTATCATCAAAGTGCAATTCCACTTGAGAATAAGGAGTGTATCCAGAGAGAAAAATTCGACAATAATGTGTTTAATGTAGGAGATCGTATTTTTCATAAGAGTTTTGGGCATGGTCTAATATTAAATTGTTCTTCTGAAACATTTGGAAATACTGATAGCTACAGTGCAACTGTAAGTTTTATTGGCAAAGAATGTAAAAATATGTTAGTTCCATTTCCACAATTTATTAAAAAAGAATTATAGTATAGCATTTGTCAAAACTCATTTTAGACTATCCCAGTGATTTTTAACCAGTGCCTTAATTCCGTCATGAATATTGACATTTGAATCTCCATCCAGAAATGTGACAACCCGAAAGCCGATGTCAGCATATTTCTTGCGTTCCGCTTCAAATTCTTCCTGTGAAGAAAAATCGGTACGCCAGAGATAATACGTTGGTTTCCGCAAGGTTATCACATCCTTTCTGTTAATTTTTCTATAATTATCATATAAAAAGTGGACAGTTTTCGTGTCTGTCCACTTTAAAATAATTTTACCGTTCGCGATCTGAATGGGTTAATTGTCCTCGTTTTGCCAGTTCCAGTATTTCTGGTGGAATACGATTCATCAGATTCTGGAGATTTTCATAGTCAGCTCTGAGTCTGACATCATCCATTTTCTTTCGTATACTGCTGGACGTTGCTTCTTTTACCTGTCTGCTTAAATACTGTGTCTGTCTTTTTAATGATACATTATCTGACTTTAAGGAACTAATCGTCTTATCATATTTCCGAACCTGTGTCTGAAAGTTCTCCATTGCGGGGAAAAACTTCTGTAAAAGTTCCACTGCTTTATCTGTATTTTTACCGGCATTAAAGAGATTTGTATTTTCCAGTAAATCAGTAATCTGCTTGGCCTGTCGGGTTAGATGTGCTGCTTCTTTGAAAAGTCGTGGTGGAATATGTTCACGCCCAGTCATGCTGGCGGCTTCTCCACGTTCCAGATCTGGATATTTTTCTACCATGTGTTTCCAGAACTCATCTTGCCACCAGGTCAGCTTTTTCTTATTTCCAAGAATCTCTTTTGCACAGAGCCTCCCATCTTGGGTTATCGGGACAAAGGAAAGGTGCATATGTGGAGTTTTCTCGTCCATATGCACCACAGCCGAAAGGATTGTCTCTGAATCCTGATATTTCTCTATAAATTCCAAAGCTGTTTGGAAATACGCTCTGATTTCACTCTTTTTCTTACCTTTGAAAAATTCTGGTGTAGCGGTAATTAGAACTTCAACAACACGTACACTGTCTTTGCGTGTCCGGCATCCGTATTCTTCAATCAGTCGATTCGACTCTGCCCGGTACTTCCCGACTGGTTCAATGAAATGATAATTCAAATTTCTTCGATTGTTGTCTATATCCGGATTACTGGCATACTTTTCTTTTTTTCCGTTCATTGTGAGCTTCAATATTGCTGATTTCAGGTCCTTTGTATTTTGCAAATCTTAAAATACCGTATTGTGCTTTTTGCATTTGTACTTCCTCCTTTCCCAAAAACAGGCTAACTGTCATATTATTTTGACAGCCAACCTGAAAAATATATAATGTGTAACTTACATTGAATCACTACGTACATACGTACCAGATTAATTTGTCCATTCTTTCGGTACGTACGTACACTGGGAAGCGTCCATAAAACCATCTGTATAGGACGGCTTTGTAATAACCTTTACTCCCGTAAATCCCCATACTCGTCTCCCTGCAGAATTTTTTATTGTATTGCAATGTTCCAGATTATATTTTGCTTGAACAGCAATCATAGCATCTGAGAAACTACGATTTTTTAATGCAGTCATGGAATTTTCTTCACACCAGAGCCGATAGCTCTCATACAGTTCTTTGGAACTTGCACTTGCCTCTGCCTGAAAGCGAATATATCCTTCTGATTCTAAAAACTCCAGTACATTGTTATTGTCCCGTTTCACATTTTCACGATTCGCCTTAATACGGGGACTTTCTGTAAATTTAAAATTCTGACGGACTAACCTTTGTAACCCTTCAAATGCCCAGAGAAAAATACTTTCGGCTTCATTTTTCATTTTTTCTGCCAGATAGGGATCATCTACACGATCAACAGTTTTCTCTTTGGTTGTCAGTACTAATTGTCTTCGGTAAAATCCATCGCTACGGTCATACAATGCCTGTAAATCTCCATTGCTGAATGCAAGTAATCTGGAAAAAAGCCATCCCTGGTAACTTTGCTTTCCTTTACGTTCCAAGTCCATTTTCCCCTGAGCAGTAACAATGGATTTCACATAACTGGTCTGTTTCAGGGCTTCCATTCGCATATCATCATCTACACACAATAAAATATGCTCAAGGTCAGCTCTGGCAAAGCGGTTTTCAGAAATTTTACCGATACTTCCGTCTTTCATATTTGAGCCTAACAAGCTGTTCAGAACAGCACCAATCTGTGATTTACCCTCTCCGCCATTTCCTTTTATAATCATCATCCGTTGGCCCTTGTTGCTTGGAATCAGGCAATACCCTATGAATTCCTGTAAAGTTGGAATATCTTCCGGGTAGAGCAGTTGATCTAAAAATGACAGCCATGTAGAAGCTTCTGGTGCATCTGGATTATAATTGACTGGAAGACGCATTCGTACAATATCTGGTTTTTCAGGGATAAATGTGCCATCTATATATATCGTTCCATTTGCAAGATGGATTTTATTGGCTTCTGGTGGAAAATCCTCTATATAAGCTGCCAGTTTCATAACTTCCAAAATATTTATTACTTTGCGTGGAACATTGTTAATGGCATAATGTTTCAGACTTTCAAATATTTCCCCACGAAGGGGCAGATCATCAGTGACCCGCCCCTCTGGAGTAAAAAATGCATTGTTGGCAAAGTGTATTTTATGCGTATGGAGAAATTCTTCACAAAAGGCTGCTTCATTGATATTGGTTCCGTCAAACCAAACTGGATAATTACTAAGCTGCTTTTGCTTCTTCTGCATATACATCCTCCTCATCACGAGACCCTGAAAGATATTTCAAATCTTCCAGATAGCCTGTTTCTTTCATGGATTTTACAACTTCAAATCCTTCTTCATCTACAAAGGTCAGATAATCTGCCAGATATTCGATATAACTCAGATTTTCACATGCTTCTTCAAATCGTTCGTTCATAGGTAAATCCGGTCGTTCTGGTGCATACAGTGATTTCCATTTTTCCAGACGATGAAGATATTCGCATACCATTTTCTGGCATTCATGTAATTCTTTCTGTCTGCTTTTTGTTTCCATGTACTCGGGCTTTTTCAGAGCTGCTATTACTGGCGGATTATCTGGTGTAATACCAAAATCTACAGCAATTTTCTTGGCGGCTTCATAGTTACTCAGTCCGAATAGATTTGCAACAAACTGGATCACATCTCCGGTAGCACCACAGCCAAAGCAGTAGTAATAAGTTGTGTTTAGTTTCATACTTGGGTAATGGTCATTATGAAATGGGCAACAGATCATGTTGTTTCTTCCAATTTTCATGCCATAATATTCGGCAGCCTGTCCGACTGTTACAGTTTCTTTTATTGTTTCAAATAATCTCATTCTATTTTCCTCCTGATTTAAGTTTGAATTTAAAGCTGTGCCGTTTTATCCAGTTCCTTTCCTGACAGGCAACCCTTCTCGGCGCTGTGTCGTCTCTTTGTGAGCGCTCTTTTCTGATCAGAAAATCGTGGCGGTTTATAAAGTTCCGGAACGGTCATTTAGTTTTCAAGGTTCTGTCTGATCGATCATGTTGACAGTTTAGCATGAAAAAATCGCACCCCTGATTTATTCACGTACAATGAAAATCACGAATACGATTTGATAAAAAATTGCAAATTTGCACAGGCACAGATATAATGGAAGTAGTTTAGGAGGTGACGAAACAATGGGAAAATCTGATTTAATAGAAGATGAAACAAGTCTTGCATACCGATTAAGTAATTTGCGGAAAGACCATGATTTAAGCCAAAAACAGTTAGCCGATCAGCTTCATGTGACGCATTCACAAATCAGTCGTATTGAGAGCGGTGAAACAAAAAATCCTAATATAAGCATTGTAATAGATGCCGCCAGATTTTTTCATGTTTCTACAGATTATCTGCTTGGAATCACTCAGATTACTTCGCCAAAAAGTTATGATATATCGGAACTTGGACTGTCGGAAGAAGCAGTAACGAGACTGATTACCAGAAGAATAGATGTAGATATTTTAAACCGATTATTGGAACATGAATGTTTTCCAAAATTATGTATTATGATTCGGAATTATTTTGATGATACCATTGCTGAGGGCATCATGGCACGAAATAAAGTCATTGATTTTGCTGTTGATCAACTGACTGATCTGATGACTGCAGAACCATCAAAAAGAAAAGAGATTATAAAAGATAAGCAGTTTTTAAGCTCACATAAATTAGGAGCAAATGAAGCAGACATCGAAAAAATCAAGATTCAGTTTATGGCAATATTACGTGATATTAAATCTGGTATACAGAAAAAAGAACCAACAAAAGCGGTTGCCACAGCCGAAGCAGTGCAGATGATTCGAAACGCATTGCCCGATAAGCCGGCTTCTGATATCACAAGTACTGACTTGGCAAATGCAGTAGCTTATTATATGGGACAGACAACAGATCTGAATGATGAAGGACTTGCAAAGGTACAGAATTTGGCAAAATATATCTGTGACAATAGTGTATCTAAGAAAAATTCAGAGAATGGCTAACGGAAGTATGGATATACCTTTCTTCAAATGTGGCATCGTCTGAATAACAGCATTGTCATGCTGATATTCAGACTCAGTTCTGTTCTTTCAGGCAACTCCTTTACGGAGTACCTTTCAGCACAGAATGTCGGGAATTGGAGGTAATCGCAAGGATATAAAATTTCTTCCCGGCAGCCACAATTTCATAAAGGTATAACACACTAGACTTTCCTGCCGGAAAATCGTGTGCCAACAGGGATGCTACTCGCCCCTATTGGATGACCCAGAGTAAAACATCTGATATAGCAAAAAGAAAGAAGGGTATGTGAAATGGCTTTTTCAGAAAAACTAAAAAACGAAATAGAACTTTATTGTAATAATCATCTGCCACAAGATTCTTGGTATGAAAATGAATTTTCTTTCATACAGGGTTTAGATTTGAAAAATCGCATTATTACGGAATTTAAAGCTATTAGATTTGCCTATAAACTTTATGAAGGCATTGAAGCAACAAATGAAAACTTATTATTTGAAGTACGTAATCAGATACTTGCATATGCATCAATTTATGAAGCAGTAATAGAAAATGTTTTAAATTCATACTACTCAGATACTGTAGAATTTGATTCTTTGATGCATCATATCATTCCAATGAAAATATCTATTCCCCAAAGTAAACAAGATATATTACAAAATGTATTATCTCATGATGGAAAAGTAATTGTACCTTTTTATTATACGAGAAAAAGAAAGGAAAAACCTCAAGTTAGATTTGATGAAAAGTGTCGAACCGCAGAGGGTTTGGGATTAATCCATAAATTTATCAATGATGATGGTGTTGAGATAGATCTTCCTTCTGAAATAATTGAGATATATTCTTATAGAAATGGTATTCATATTATTGCAGAGCAAAGGAAAGGTATTAATTATGAGTTGGATTTAAGTAAAAAGGCTTATCGTAGAATGAGACCCTTTATTGATCAATTGAAAGATAAACTTATTCAAGATGGAAAAATTCAAATTAATTAATGAAGTAAAAAGCAAATTGTTTCAAATTCCATTTACCGTCAATTATTGCTTCTCATTATCTTTTGGTCATGTTACAATAAGTGATATAGATTTTAGAGGAGGTGTTTGTATTGAATATCACGCAAATTAAATTGGAAAACTTTACAGTATTCAAGAATGCGGAAATTAATTTTGATAAAGGTATCAATATTTTTATTGGGGAAAATGGAACGGGAAAAACCCATATTATGAAATTATTATATTCGGCTTGTCAGGCAGCGAATCCGAAAGTGTCATTTTCAAACAAAGTTGTTCGCACAATGTTACCAGATGATTTTAAAATTTCTAGACTAATTACAAGAATTCGAGGAAGTAACAGTGCAAACGTCAAAATCAGTGCGCGAATGGATGAAAATACTCCAACAAAAAATCTGTCAATAGACTTTAATCATAAAACCAAAAAGTGGGATGCAATAGTCAGAGGAGAAGAAACATGGGAAAAAAACTTTAAGGATATTAGTAGTATATTCATTCCAGCAAAAGAAATATTGTCAAACAGTTATAACCTAACTGCTGCTGTGGAAAAAGATAATGTTCGCTTTGATGATACATATATAGACATTATAAATTCTGCCAAAGTAGATATTTCTGTTGGACGTAATAGTGTAAATCGTGATAATCGTTTAAAAGCAATCGAAAAAATAATTGATGGTACAGTTTACTATGACAATAAAAAGGATGAATTTTATTTAAAAAAAGGAAATTCTAAGCAAGAATTTAATCTTGTTGCAGAAGGAATCCGTAAAATGGCATTATTATGGCAACTTGTTAAAAATGGAACCTTAGAAAAAGGCTCAGTCTTATTTTGGGATGAACCAGAAGCTAATATTAACCCAACTTATCTTTCAATTATAGTTGAATTATTGTATGAATTACAGCGAGATGGTGTTCAAATTTTTGTTTCTACACATGATTATATGTTGGCAAAATATTTTGAGACAAGAAAAAAAGAAAATACCTCTCTTGTTTTTCATTCATTTAAACGTGAAAAAGGAGTTGTAGAATATTCATCAGCGTCAAAATTCGGAGAATTAAAAAATAATCTTATTATTGATTCTTTTAATACTTTGTTAGATGAAATTTACGATCTTGGAGAATAAATAATGAATAAAGTTTTTACTGAGGAAAATGGCTGTTATAAAATTGATTGTTCAAAAGCAATATGGGCAACAGATTCTTTGAATCATCAATATCATAGTGCTAACTGTTTATTAAGTGATGTAGACTGGATTATGGAAACAAATCAAAAAATATATCTTGTTGAATATAAAAATGCTAATATTTCTGGTGCTAAAAAGCCAGAAGCTTTTATACCGACGAATGATAAAACAATAAATAAAGTAGTAAGAAAGTTTTATGATTCGTTGCATTATCTTTCATTGCAAGGAAAAACTAAACCTAAAGAATATGTGTATATTTTGGAATATCCGAATGGAGATTCTGCTTCAAGAAAAATGATACGAAATCGTTTAAAATCCAAATTACCATTTGCTCTTCAAGAAAATATTGGTAATGGAATAAAACTAATCGAAAAGGTAGAAGTTCTCTCGATTGCTGAATGGAATGATCATAAATATTATGGTGAATTTCCAATTCAACACATATAAATAAAGGTGTTGATAATGTCAGTTATTTTTGCTTGTCACTCTAAAATTACATATATTTGTAAAATAATTAGTTAAACATTCTGGATTATTTTAAGAAAAAATATAAAGATACTGACAAAATATTTCTGATTCAAATATCGAGATTGCATCCATGTAGAGGGGGAGACCATATATAGTATCTCCCCCAACCTATATTTTAATTCACTATCTACAATTATTCGCACTATTCAATCCCTCCACCCAATTACACAAAATTACAATCGTTTCATAATTTACATTGATATATGCACGCCACCCTTACGACCGCCAAGAACCTTCTCTCCTTTCAGATCCTCCCATTTGAAATCAGGCATCTCTTCTCTTGCCACTAGAAAATTCCCCGCACGCTGTGTAAGCTGTGCGAAGTTCAACGCCGGGTCGGTCGCCCCTTCCTGATATGCATAGATGGATGCTTCAGCTCCCATAAATCCGATATCTGCCTCACCGGAGATCAGAGCAGTCAGAACCTTATCCGCACCAAACCCAGTTACCAGCGTCAGATCCAGACCTTTCTCCGCAAAATATCCCTCCTCGATCGCCACATACTGCGGTGCGTAAAAGATTGAATGTGCGACTTCATTCAGTGTAACCTTTGTAAGCTTCTCTTCCGTGCTGCCTTTCTTCGCAGCAAATACTCCCATCGGCAGCGCCGTCACCGCCAGCACGACTGCTGCCGCCAATGCGATCTGTTTTTTATTTTTCATGAAGATACTCCTTTTTTGACTTCTGATTTTAGCATATGCCAGAAGGACCTGAAGGGTTCGGAACATCAATAAAGCAGATAATATCATCAGAAAAATGAAACTTCTGGCCGTAACATCATACTGAAATGGAAAGGAATTGCCCCTCCCCCCAAAATATGATAAGGTGAAGCAAACAGAATTTTTCAGGAGGAGCATTCATATGAAATACGACTTCACTTCCATCATTGACCGGCATGGCAGAGATTCCATTGCAGTAGACGGCCTGAAGGGCGATGGTTTCTCTCCTGCCCCGCCGAAGGAGGGCTTCGATGCCATCCCGATGTGGGTAGCAGACATGAACTTTCCTACTGTACCTACCATACAGCAGGCGATCATCGAACGGGCCAGTCACCCTACCTTCGGTTACTTTGAAGCCCCGCCGGAATATTATAAGGCCATCATCCGCTGGCAGGAAACACGCCACGGTGTCACCGGTCTGAAGCCCAGGCATATTGGCTACGAAAATGGCGTTCTGGGCGGAGTTATCAGTGCACTGAACTGCATCTGCTCCCGCGGTGATAACGTCCTGGTTCACAGTCCGACATACATAGGCTTCACCAAAAGTCTGAAAAACAACGGCTACGAGGCCGTACACTCTCCTCTGATAAAGGATGAAAACGGCATATGGAGAATGGATTATGCAGACATGGAAAAACAACTCCGTGAAAAGAAGATCCACGCTGCCATTCTCTGCAATCCACACAATCCCTGCGGACGCGTGTGGGAGCGTTGGGAGCTGGAAAAAGCCATGGAGCTTTACCGAAAACATGATGTCTATGTCATCTCAGACGAGATCTGGTCTGATCTCATCCTGAACGGCCATAAGCATATCCCCAGCCAGTCCGTCAGTGAAGATGCCCGCCAGCGTACAGCAGCCTTCTACGCTCCATCCAAAACCTTTAATCTTGCAGGACTTGTTGGCAGCTATCACATTGTATACAACAGCTGGTGGCGGGATCGTATTTTGAAAGAGTCCAGTCTGAGCCATTATAATATGATGAATGTTCTGTCCATGCACGCTCTGCTTGGCGCTTATCAGCCGAGGCTATGAATGGACCGATGAACTATGCGAAGTACTAAGCGGAAATGTAAACTTTGCCTGTGATTACATTGACCGGCACTTTAAGGGTGTCAACGTTTCCAGGCCTGAAGGCACCTACATGCTCTTTGCCGACTGCACCGACTGGTGTGCCGCCCATGGCAAAACAATCGAGGATGTGGAAAAAGCCTGCTGGGATGTCGGTGTTGCCGTCCAGGACGGCAGGATGTTTTTCGGTTCCTGTCACCTGAGAATGAATCTGGCCTCACCCCGTTCCCGCATAGAGGAAGCCTTCCGCCGAATGGATCGGTACGTCTTCAACAGGTAAAAATCTACTCTGCCATTCATTACAATCTATGCTATAATAGAGCTCATAACATCAGCGTTCCATCCTGTCACTTTCCGGAACGCTGTAAACAGGAGGAAATCAATATGGATATTAAAGAGGAAATCCACGCATTATCAGAAGAAATGCTCACAAATCTTGGCAGACTGGTTGCCATTGACTCCCAGCTCGGTACCCCTTCCGAGGGAAAACCATTTGGTGAGGGTCCTGCAAAAGCCCTGGAAGAGGGACTGAAGATTGCCGAAGAACTTGGTTTAAAACCGTAAACCTGGATAACTACTGCGGTTATGCCGAAATGGGTGAGGGCGATGAGATCGTCGGCATCGCCGGTCATCTGGATATCGTTCCTGTAGGCGGAGACTGGACCTACGATCCGTTCCGCCTTACCCGTGAAGACGATCATGTATACGGCCGCGGGACCACTGATGACAAAGGCCCTATCCTGGAAGCGCTCTATGCCATGAAGCTTCTCCGCGACCACGGCGTGAAGCTGAACAAAAGAGTCCGCCTGATCATGGGCTGCAACGAGGAAACAGGTTCCAAATGTATGGATCACTACAATCAGGTAGCAGAAGAGCTTTCCTGCGGTTTCACACCGGATGCCAGCTTCCCGTGTATCCACGGTGAAAAAGGTCAGCTTGCCATGATCGCCTGCTCCAAAAACACCCGGATCATCTCCATGAACGGCGGTTTTGTATCCAATGCAATGTGTGACACCTGTACAACCATTGTTCCCGATGAGGACGGTCTGAAGGAAAAGCTGGAATCCGCACTTTCCCAGACGAAGCTCCAGGAATATAAGGTAAGCGAAGAAAATGGCAGACTCACCATCTACGCCAAAGGTGTTCCGGCCCATGCCAGCACTCCTCATCTCGGTGTCAATGCTGCAGGAGTAACCTTTGAATGCCTGGCAGAAGCAGGCTTTGAAGATGACTTTGTAGAATTCTATAACTCCCATATCGGCACTGCATGTGACGGCTCCGGCATTGGTCTGAAATTTGCAGATGAATACGGCGATCTGACGTTATGCAACGGAATCGTAAAAACAGAAAATGGTGTCATTTCCTGTACCATCGATATCCGTGTTCCGGTAACTCTTAATGAGACCGATATCCGCAGAATGTGCCAGGACAGACTGGAAGATAAAAACGGCCGTATTGAGATCACAAATATTGTTGCCCCGTTATTCTTCCCAAGAGAATCTCCGCTGGTAAATGCTCTTTACAAAGCGTACACAGATGTGACTGGCGATACCGAACACAAACCAATGGTCATCGGAGGCGGCACTTACGCAAAATCCCTCAAAAACATCATAGCCTTCGGACCTGAAAAAGAGGGAATTGACTACCGTATCCACGGAGCCGATGAATTTATCCTGGTCTCCGGCATGGAAGAAGCAGTACTGATCTATATGGAAGCGATCAAAAATATGCTTGCGATCTGAAATCAGGAGGATAAGAAATCATGAGTACAAAAGCTGAACACGCTACAAAATTACACGAGAATGGCTGTAACTGTGCACAGGCAGTTGCCTGTTCTTTCTGCCAGGAATTTGGCATCGATGAAAACGAGATGTTCCGTATTGCCGAGGGCTTCGGCCTTGGAATGGGTGTTATGGAAATGTGCGGTGCTCTTTCCGGTATGGCTATGATCATCGGACTTTCCAACAGCCGCGGAAATACCGAAGAAGGTTCCGGCTCCAAAGGTGACACTTACAAAAAGCTCCGCACCTATATCCAGAAATTCAAAGAAAAAAACGGCTCCTGTATCTGCCGTGAATTAAAAGGTGTAGAGACAGGCAAGGTTCTCTGCAGCTGCCCGCAGTGTATCACAGATGCGGTTGCTCTTACAGAAGAATATCTTGCGGAAAACAGATAATCTCATAAAATAAAACAGCAGAATTGTATATTCCCTGTAATCCCAG
>ENA-OQDM01000762-OQDM01000762.1-human-gut-metagenome-genome-assembly--contig:-NODE-762-length-16173-cov-1.857472_pt1 | contig 16173 bp, 13 predicted proteins | sample MGYA00242772_ERZ504605 | MGnify/ENA primary metagenome ERZ504605 (study PRJEB26092, sample SAMD00036348) | human gut metagenome | host: Homo sapiens | study: EMG produced TPA metagenomics assembly of... | reverse complement strand
CTTCCAGATTTTCAGTATTACTATGATCGTATTCATGCCCCAAACAGTAGAGTAAATATTTCATTCTGTTGGCTGGATTACAAAGAAAAGAATCCAGATGGATATGAAAAATCTCAGTTCTATGAATGCTATCAACGTTTTGTTCAGGAAAACTATGGTGGCACAAAAATTTCAATGGCGGTAAATTGGATGTGTTCTAGTGGGCAGTATCAACTGCCTGCCGGATACTGCATTTGAGCAAATGGTAGAAACAAAGAATATATTTCACAAGACAGGTAACAGACAAGGATATCATGTGATTATTTCTTTCTCACCTGAGGAGAAGGTTTCGGCAGAACAGGCGATGTATGTATTGGAACATTTTGCGAAGGATGTACTTGGGGATGATTATGAAGCTGTATTTGCGGTTCATACAGACAGGGAACACATGCATGGTCATTTAATATGGAACAGTGTAAGTGTAACAACCGGGAAAAAGTATAATTCACCGAAATGAAACTGGAAGAATCATTTGCAACCGATTACGAATAAATATTGTGATGAGCTGGGACTTGCTATCATGCCGGCAGAGTACAGCAGAAACCCTAAGAATATCAGCAGAGACCAGTGGGAAAAGGAAATGTCGATGAAAGATATTATACTTCGTGATGCTAAGATGTGTGCGTATGCGGCAGGAAATGTGGAACATTTCAGGTATCTGATGAGAAGTCTGGGATATGTATTCAGGAAGAATGCGTGGATGGAGGTGCAGACACCGGGATTTCAATATTATCATAGTCTGGCAAAGATGGATGAAATGTTGTTACTGTTCACTCGTACCTCGTTCCAGTAACGGATTTTGCCGATGCTTCGCATTCCAAATCGGCAAAATATGCTGCCACCACTGTATCATACGGCATTTTCAGTTCAGAAAATGCCTGCCTGTGAACAGTAACGAAATGTTTGCAGAGGACAAGCTGAGACCTTATGTAGATATGCCTTGGATGACAAAGCCTTATTTTTATTCGTCGGATATAAGAGGATTGCACAGGGCGAAGTTATCACCATACCAGAAACGATTTTATGCAAAACTATATAGGCTGAGAATTGTAGAGCAGAAACGATTTGTGGTTGGTGGGGCAAAATATACGGAAGAATTGAAGTGGTTTCATCAGCTGCAGGACGAGTATCTGCTGCTTGTGAATAATGATATCAAGGATGTTGCGGGACTTGTGAAGTACCGGAGCGAACAGCAGGAAAAGATGCAGCGGATTGATGACAGACGGCGGGAGATATATAAGGAAAACTTCAGCAGGAAACGCAGGATTAAGACAGATGAGCAGTATCGGGAATATCAGGTGTGGCATGTTGGAGTGCAGGAAGAACTGGATGAGCTGAGATCGGAGAAAATGGATGTTAAGAGGCAGTTACAGCTTGCTGATAGCATTATGAAAGAGGATTTGTATACGGCTTATTATACAGTCTCGGAGGATGAAGAGATTGTTGGTGATAAGGAAATTGAGATACCGGGGATGGAGAAGGATATGCTGGTTGAGAGAACAACGAAAGCGGTTGTTGAGTCGGAGGGAAATGTTGTTGTAATGAATCAGCCTGCTAATAGCCATAATGATGGAAATGGACAAGAGGAGCAAATTAATGTTGCCGGTAAACAACAGTTAGATTTAGAAGGAACAGAAATGTCAAAGATTCACAATCTGTCTGATGAGAATGTGACAAGAATGGACGAAGGTATAACTGATGTAACAGGTAAAAGCGAATTGGTGGAACATGAAGAAAAAGAGTCTGTGGACGAAGTTGGATGGATTGTCAGGAGAATATCAGATTTTGGTGGCTTTGAGAATGTCAGTGATTCTGTTAAGGCAGATGTATTCGGATTTGATATTGCTGATATTAGTGGAAGCATAAGGTTGTTTTCGGATGTAATGAAAAGGCTGGAGATAAAGCTGGCTGGAGATGAGCTTTATGAGGAGTTTCAGAGAATTTATGATGAGAGTGTCGATAGAGGTGCTGGCAAAGATAAAGCAGAAGATAAGATGTGGAATAGGGGCAGAGGGAGATGATTCCTCTGCATATTCCCGATTCACTTTATGTACCTGAATTGTATATTGCAAATCGGGAAACAATCGCAAGAAGTTGCGATTGTTATTGATGATGTAGCGATTCTATGATATCATATAAAATGTGGTACATGAAAACGGAGGTCAAAATGAAAGTATGAGGGTTTATCGTTTGGCTATACAGATTGCAGAGCAAGAAAATGCGGATATGTTGATTGTGCAGTTAGCAGCCTTATTACACGATGTAGATGATGTCAAGCTTTCGCCGGAAACACACGAGACTAAGAAAAATGCCGTTGGATTTATGAAAAATAATGGCGTGGATGAAAAAGTTATAGCTTCTGTGTGCAAGATTATAGATGAAGTTTCTTTTGCAGGAACGGATTCAGTTGTACCAAGCACATTAGAAGGAAAATGTGTACAGGATGCGGACAGACTTGATGCTATAGGAGCTATTGGAATTGCAAGGACATTCGCATATGGTGGTAGTAAAGGAAGAAGAATACATGATCCGGATATAAAACCTATGACTAATATGAATAAGGCGGATTATAATCAGAACCATAATTCTACAAGTATTAATCACTTTTATGAAAAACTCCTGCTGCTTAAAGATATGATGAATACTGAAACTGCAAAGAAAATGGCTATGCATAGACAAGCTGTTATGAAGGAGTATCTTGTAGAGTTTATGGCAGAATGGGAAGGAGAAAAGTGATATGTTGGAAGTTAAATTTTATGATACGGTAGATGATTCACTATTGAAATTTGCAGTAATTATTTCGCAGAGCAATGGCAAATGGGTGTTTTGCAAACATAAGGAACGAGATACCTATGAGGCTCCGGGAGGTCATCGTGAAGTTGGAGAAGATATTTTGGAAACTGCTAAGAGAGAACTTCAGGAAGAAACAGGTGCCATACAGTTTAATATTAAGCCAATATGCGTTTATTCCGTCACGGGTAAGAATAGTGTAAATGAGAACGGTGAGGAAACATTTGGATTATTATGTTTTGCGGAGATAAGGGAATTTTCAGGTCAACTGGATAGTGAGATGGAAAAGGTTGTACTTATGGATGAGTTGCCACAAAACTGGACATATCCGTTGATTCAGCCTAAATTGATTGAAAAGTATATGCAGATAGAAAAGCAGTCTTATAGCCAGATACAGTTGTCAGCAAAACAGACTATAGAATACATAAAGAATACTATCAAGCCGGGAATGAATTTACTTGAGATTCGAGAGTTATCTGAGAAAAAACTGTTAGAGTTGGGTGCAGATTCGTTCTGGTATTGGGATGTTGGTGCATTTGTATTTGCAGGAGATGAAACAACTGTTTCTGTATCTGGTAAGCAGTATGTAACTTCGGATAGAGTTATAGGAAACAACGATATAATAACCATTGATTTAAGTCCACAGGTGGGGAATATCTGGGGAGACTATGCGAGAACTATTATTGTAGAAAACGGCATGGTTGTAGAGGATATAGGGCTGATTGAAAATCCGGAATGGAAAAGCGGTCTCCAGATGGAAGAGAAATTACATGCAGAATTGTTACGTTTTGCTACGAAGGAAACAACCTTTGAGAAATTGTACTATCATATGAATGAGTTCATAGTGGAAAATGGATTTGTTAATCTTGATTTTATGGGCAATCTGGGACATTCCATTGTAAAAACCAAAGGTGATAGAGTTTACATTGAAAAAGGTAATATGACCAAGCTTGGCGATGTAAAGTATTTTACATTTGAACCGCACATAGCATTTCCAGATTCAAAGTATGGATATAAAAAAGAGAATATTTATTACTTTAACGAAAACGGGTTGATGGAACTTTAAGATATAGATTAGGTTGAAAAATGATTAGAGAAGTAAACAAAAATGATTTAGATGAAATATTACAGCTTTACCTTTATCTTCATGAGAAAAGCATTCCAGAAGATTCAGAGCAGTTAAGAAATGCATGGGAGAATATTATAAATGATGTCAATCATCATTTGATTGTTTGTGAGATTGATGGCAAGATTGTGGCATCCTGCGTATGTGTGATTATTCCCAATCTCACAAGAAATGTTCGTCCATATGCATTTGTTGAAAATGTGGTAACACATGGGAAGTATCGAAAGAAAGGTTATGCTACAGATTGCCTAAATTTTGCTAAGAAAATTGCAGTAAAGAATCATTGCTACAAGATGATGTTGCTTACAGGTTCAAAGGAAGAAAGTACATTGAATTTCTATCGAAATGCCGGTTATAACAGTTCTGACAAGACTGCATTTATACAGTGGATTGATATGTAAAATAAGGAGCAAGATTATGAAAAAATGAGCCTTGCGACACCATGAGCTTGCTCATATGGTGCCATAAGGCGAAAATAGCAAGGAGACGAAGACGACGTGATATATGAATTAGCAAAGCCAGAAGATATACAGGCTGTGTACAATGTGGTGTAGCATACAATAAAAACAATATATCCGAAGTATTATCCAATGGAAGTAGTAGATTTTTTCTGCGGACATCACAGTGAGGATGCTTTAGAAAAGGATATTAAAAATGGTTATGTAAGTGTGCTAAAAATAGATGGAACAATCGTAGCAACAGGTTGTTTTGTGGATGATCACATTACAAGAGTTTATGTCCTTCCGGAACACCAGAAAAAGGGATATGGCACTTTTATTATGAAAAATATTGAAGAACAGATTGGCGAAAAATTTGATAAGGCATATCTGGATGCGTCACTTCCGGTGGCAGCCCTTTATGAAAAGCTTGGATTTGTGAATGTAATGCATGAGCGTTATCCTGTAGAAAATGGAGTGATACTTGTGTATGAAGTTATGGAAAAGGAACTTCATAAAATCTCGACAGATATAAATTATGATGGAAGAAAATTTATCCCCAAAATGAATTCTGAAAACGGTGAGGTTGGTGAACAGACCAACTTTACATATCATCAGAATGGAAATCTATTGTGGGATGAATATAGCGGTGGAGATATATTAAAAGGTTCGTTGATTGGATCGGTTTTATGTAATGGGGAACTTGATTTTGTGTATCACCACATGAATCAGAATATGCAAATAAAGACAGGTAAGTGCCATAGTGTGCCAACTGTACAAGAAAACGGGAAAATAGAACTTTCTGAAAAATGGCAATGGACAAGTGGAGATTATTCTAAAGGAGAGTCTTTGTTAGTTGAGGTGTAGGATGTTAGAAAGATTTGAATATAAAAGAGCAACAATGGAAGATATCGACGAATTGGTAAGAACAAGGATTATTGTCCTTCGTGCAGCAAATAAGTTGTCAGATGATGAGGATATGTCCGTTGTGGAGGAGGAATCATATGCATATTATAGGCGTGCGTTGGAAACCGGAGAGCATATTGCATATTTGGTGTATGATAACGGAAAGTTATTGGAGCGGGCGGTGTAAGCTTTTATCAGGTTATGCCGACCTACCATAATCCGACCGGTAAAAAGGCGTACATTATGAATATGTATACGGCATCGGAATATCGGAGACAGGGGATTGCATTTCATACATTAGATTTACTGGTAAAGGATGCGAGGAAACAGGGCATATCACAGATTACTTTAGAGGCGACAGAGATGGGACGACCTTTGTATGAGAGATACGGATTTGTAAAAATGGAAGATGAAATGGAGCTGAAGGTATAAATAATTAAAATAGAAAGCAGGTATAGCATGAGAAACAGATATATAACAGAAGAATGCAATAAAATACTTAATTTTTGGAAATTGGAAGAATATTTTACACCATCGGATTATCCCGAATTGACTTTAACAATAAAAGAGGGAAAACAAGATATTCTGTTTGATGCATATTATAATGCTTACAGTACAAGAAGTTTACCATTAAAAGAATACAAGGCACATAATGAGTATTTGAGCAAAAAACATAAATCTGATGAGAAGTTGTATAATCGTGCAAATGTTTATTGTGGCTGTTACAAAATTAAAACCTTTGTGGAAAAAATGGCTGAAAAATGTAAATTAGATATGGAAAAATATGCAGAGATAAACGAATTGTCAGGTAGATTTTATATTTTCTCAGTTCAGATAGACTTAGATGGAAAACTTACAGAGGAAGGTGTGCAAATCAGTCCTTTCTTTTATGCTGTACTTTGTATGATAAAATCAGAAGACATAAATGTTAATATTATGCAAGAAGACATATGCAAGTTAAATGAAGATGTAAATGAATTACTTAAACAGAATGATATACAAATACTGGAGTTTACAGACATAACGATAGTTAAAAATATTGTGTTTGACAAATTAGGAGTTGAGAATGAAAGTCAAGTAGGGTTAGAAGGTGCCTCGGATAAGGTTTATGCATGCAAAGGTTTAAAGAAAGAAGATGAAACGAGTGACTTTTTTAGCTTTTACTTGGACGAAATAGAAAGAATTCAAAAAAACTATAAGAATAATGAGCATGTAATAAAATATACCACCTCGTTATTGTCTGATAATCAGAAAAAGATAATGATAGACAGCGATGTTAATGCCATGAAAAAATGGTTAGAAGTAGATAGATTTCCACTGGCAAAATACCCATCAAAGTTCTCACCGACATTAATGCAGCAATTAGCTATAAACATAGCTATATCAGAAAAGGATAGATATGAAAAAATATTCTCAGTAAATGGACCTCCAGGAACGGGGAAAACAACACTTTTGAAAGAAATAATAGCGTCAAATGTTGTGCAATTGGCAGAAGTTTTAATTAAATATGGGATTGATGGTGGTAATTTTGTTTCTCGAAAAATTGAGTCTGCATCAAATGCTAGTTATATAGAAAAATATTATGAAATACCAGAAGAAATTGCTAAATTTGGAATTCTCGTTGTATCAAATAATAATGGAGCAGTAGAGAATGTAACGCTTGATTTACCGAAATCTGGTGACATGGAAAAAGAAAAGACGAGGACAGATTATTTTGATAGGAAAATAAATAGGGAAGTGTATTTTTCAGCTGTGGCAGATAATCTTTTGGGAGAAGAAGGAAGTGCATGGGGATTAATATCGGCTCGTATGGGAAGAAAGTCCTATGTTGCTGAAGTGTTAGAATCTTGTGTATTTGCTAGAAAAAATGATGATTCAAATAAAGTGACATTGGACCTGGCAAGGGTTGATAGTATTTCGTGGAATGAAGCTATAGAAAAATTTAATATAGCCAAAAAAAGGTTTTATCATTAAGAAAAGATATCAAAAATGATCAGAAACTTTTAGTGGATTTTTATCAGGAAAAAGAGAACTTAGCTAAGAGAAATGGGAATTAAAACAGTTGACTATAGAAAAAGAGCAGCTAAATAAAAAGTTAAATGAGGTAAAAACGGAATTAGAAAATAATGAAAAGGAGACTTTAGAGCAGGAAGAGGAAATCAAATATATTAAAGAGCATAGCTCTATTTTTAAGAAACTACTTATCCTTCTGGGGTTAGGAAAAATAGGTAGACATGTTGCTGAAAAACAAAAATATGTCGATGAGTTAATAATACAGCACGAAGACATTAAGCGTAGGTATAGTTTGACCAAGAGAAATACAGAAGAAGTATGTGGAAAAATTGAAAATCAATATAGCATAATCTCTACTCTAGAAAAGAAAGTACAGATACTTGAGGAAAAAGTATATGGAAATAATGAGTCATTGAAAAACAAATACAAAAATAATTTTGCGGATAGATATTTCTATGAAAATATTAAGGAATCTGAAAATTCACAGAATGCATGCCCATGGACATTTGACGAATATGATATGGCTAGAGAAGAATTGTTTTATGCTTCATTACAGGTGCGAAAAGCGTTTATTTTGAATTCGCCATATATAAAAAGAAATCTGTTTGTATATCAGGCATATAACAATGGAAAATATACAATAGCAGAAAAACAAGAGATGTTTCCACATTTGTTTAATTCTTTGTCAGTAGTGATACCTGTACTCTCTTCTACATTTGCATCAGTTGGAAGGTTTTTAAAACATGCAGGAAATATGAGCTTAGGCATGCTAATAATTGACGAATCGGGACAAGCTATGCCACAGTCTGCTTTAGGCGCACTTTATAGGACAAGGCAAGCAGTTGTTGTGGGAGACCCATTACAAGTGGAACCTGTTGTAACAATTCCTAAAGTGTTAATTGATATACTTGCTGATAGTACAGGAGTAGCAAATGAATACAAGGTGATTGAAAATTCAGTTCAGACTTTAGCAGACAATATGAATGAGTTTAACGGTATGATTGGAGAAAGACAGGTTGGTTGTCCGTTGGTTGTTCATAGAAGGTGTATAGAGCCAATGTTTTCTATCTCAAATATGATTTCATATGACAATAGAATGTTCAATAAAACGAATAAAAAGGAAGATTATTTGAAACAAGAACAACCATTTTTGATAAAAAAATCAGGATGGATAAATGTTGAAGGAACAGAAAATGGTAGCAAGGATCATTTTGTAAAAAATCAAGCAGAGAGAGTATGTCAATTATTGGAAAGTGCACTACATATATATACTGATTTATTTGACACAGACGATAAGATCTTTATAATTACACCTTTCAGAACAGTGGCAGAGTCAATGCGTAAATTTGTAGTTGGTTATTTTTCAGCAAAAGGAAATGACAAGGAGGTGTTGAAAAAATGGACGAAAAAATGTGTTGGCACAGTGCATACTTTTCAAGGTAAAGATGCTAATGAAGTGATTTTTGTATTAGGTTGTTCAGATAAAAGTGTAGGTGCAATGAATTGGGTAGTAAAAAAGGCTAATATACTTAATGTGGCATGTACGAGGGCAAAATACAGAATAGCCTTTATTGGAAATTTAAATGATTGGAAAAATAGAAGATATTTTAGGGAGTTTATTCCCAAATTTATTGACACGATAGATGTGTAGAATATATACAATGTGAAGACGGAATAGGAGAAATTATCATGGCTGTATCATATAAACGATTATGGAAATTATTAGTAGATAAAGAAATGAGCAAATCGGATTTGCGTAAAAAGGCAGAAATTGCCCCTAACACAATGACAAAGCTTCGCCGTGATGAAGAGGTGAGCCTAACAATTCTTAGCAAAATTTGTAAAACCTTACATGCAGATTTTGGGGATATTGTGGAGTATGTGCCGGATGCAGAAATATGGGATTTGTATAATGAGAACCGAGAGCTTCTGGGAAAAGACCATATCAGAGGAGAACAGTTACCGATAGATGGATATCATCTGGTGGTGCATGTATGGATTCGTAATTCTAAGGGACAGTACCTTATCTCACAGCGTTCCGCAAACAGACCGACATATCCTTTGATGTGGGAATGTGTGGATGGTTCTGTAGTAAAAGGAGAGGACAGTCTGCAAGGAGTGCTTAGAGAAGCCAAAGAAGAGGTTGGAATAGATTTATTGCCAGAAAAAGGTCAGGTTGTTTTGTCAGACATTAAGAAAATCGAGTTTGGGAAAGTGGTTAATAAAATTGTTGATGTTTGGCTGTTTGATTACGATGGAGAGGTTGATTTAGGCAATGCCACAACGGATGAAGTGGCACAGGTTGCATGGATGAATCGGGAACAAATAAAAGAATTGTTTGAGCATAATATGTTTGTGGAGACGTTGGAATACTTCTTTACGGAAGTGGATAAGTAGTAATCTAGAAAGTTGGTGAATATATGAAGGAAAAAGAACATCAATCCATAGAGTGGAAGGAATCATGGCAGGATGAGTATTTAAAATGGATTTGTGGATATGCCAATGCCTACGGTGGAACTATATACATAGGTACGGATGACGATGGTAATGTTGTGGGTATTGATAATGCAAGGGATTTATTAGAGCGAATCCCCAATAAAATTACGGACACAATGGGAATCATTGTAGATGTAAATTTGTTATATAAAGGCGAACTTGAGTATCTGCAGATAATTGTTGATAAATATCCATCTTTAATATGTTTTCGTGGAAAATATTATTATCGTTCAGGAAGTACAATGCGTGAAATTACCGGAAAGGAATTAGAAAGAGCTTTGTTAAAAACGCAGGGAAGAACATGGGATGGTGTGCCTCTACCAAAACTGACAGTAGCTGATTTAAAGCAAGATGCAATACAGTTATTTAAAGATAAGGCAGTGAAAAGAGGAAGGCTTACAAAGGAAGAAGTCAGTGTGGAAGATACTATATTGATGGATAACCTGCACCTGATTGATGAAGATGGATATTTGATAAGAGCAGCAATGCTTGCGTTTTATAAAGATCCAGAGAAGTGGGTAACAGGTTCTTATATCAAAATCGGCTTTTTTGGAAAATCTGATTCAGATTTGGTGTATCAGGATGAGGTGCACGGTCCTTTGATAGAGCAGGTAGATAAGACCGTTGATTTAGTTTATACAAAATATATGAAGGCATTGATTGATTATGAGGGAGTCCAGAGAATTGAGCAGTTTATGTTCCACAAGGACGCATTTCGTGAGATTTTGTTAAATGCCGTTGTTCATAAGGATTACAGTAGCTGCAATCCAATCCAGATTAGCGTTTACGAGGACAAGATATATATTTGGAATGATGGTGAGATGCCTCCAAATCTGGATTCAACTGACAAGTTGTTTATGAAGCATTCATCAAAGCCTTATAATCCGAAATTGGCTAATATCTTTTTCAAAAGCGGTATGATTGAAGCGTGGGGAAGAGGATTTGAGAAGATTAGGGAAGCCTGTGTGTTGTATGATGGACCATTGCCGGAATACGAGATTAATGAGGCTGGAATTATGGTTCTGTGTAAGGCTTGTGATAAGTATTTGGGGTTGTTGAGGAATGATGGTCAGCATCATGACCATTATCCGAACCAAAATGGTCAGGATTTGAACAAGCAAATCATTGATTTTTGTAAAGAACCGAAATCGGTCCAAGAAATAATGGATGAATTTTATTTTGATAGCAGGACAAGTTTTAGAAGAAAGTATTTAACTCCTATGCTGAAAAATGGTGTGTTAAAGATGACAATACCGGAAAAGCCATCAAGTAAAAATCAGAAATATTTTTCGTAAAAAAATAAGCTAACCACATCTTAACCAATGTGGTTAGGATAAGAATACAAGAATTAAGAGAGAAGGTAATTGACGAATGGATCTAATGGCGGCAATTGGATTGCTTAGCTCTATTGTTACTTTAGAAGAGGCAGGAAGAAGCTGGGTATTAATTGTAAAAGACAAGTTAAAAAGAAAAGAGATTGATATCAATAATTGGGATTCAGATGATCCTTTAGTTCAGGCTTGCCTTGATAGATTAAAACTGATATGGGGGATAAATATAAGGATCATATTTTCAGAGGAAGAAATACAAGAAATCATTCGGGGCTTTTTTGAGCAGAATAGAGAGCTGCGTATAGGGAATGAGGAAAAGAAGCAAATGACTCAGATTATTGAGGATATTTTATACGCATATAATGAGCATACGAAGTCCCTTATGTCAAGCGGTGAAAGAACACTACATAACACGCTATCATCGGATTTTTCCAAGATAATGGATAAGCTGGGGGTGATAGAAGAACAACCTCATAAGGAAAACATTAAAAAGTTTTTGCGTGCGATTGAAATAAGTAAAGAAATTGAACTTGAAAATATTGAAGAGCTTATTAACGGTGAATATGAAATTGACAGGTCAGAAATTATTGAAACGATACAGGCAGGACGAGAAAAATTAGTATCGATACAGGGAAATGCTGGTTCTGGTAAATCAGTTGTATGCAAAAAACTGTTAAAGGGAAAAGAATACGTATTAGTCACGCGAGCAGAGAATTTGTCCACAGGAAAGAAAGTAAACGAATTGTGGGATTGTGATGTAGAGGATGCAATCTTGTGGTTAGAAAATAAACCGCTGTATATATTTATTGATGCTATCGAATTTATTGCAGATTGTGGTGACAATGCATTTACGTTGTTGCAGGAGATATATAGGCTTGCAGATAAATACAGCAATGTATATATTATTACTTCATGTAGAACTACTGATAGTTCTGCGTTTATGAAGATTAATACAAAATATAGAATCAAAACATACGAGATTCCGGATTTGGCGAAAAATGAGATTGATAAGGTTGCTAAAAGTTATCCCATTATTTTATCCTTACAGCAGAATAAAAAATATTCGGATTTATTATGTGTGCCATTTTATCTCAATTTAATTGTATCGGGAGGATTTGTAGAAGAAAATATTAACGACGAGAATAATTTTAGAAATCTCATATGGGAAAGAATCATCTGTTTAAAAGACAAGTGCAAAAAATATGGTGTCTTACAAAGTGATGTTAGAAAAACTGTTGAGCGCATTGTTTTTGAACGTGCTAGTCGTTTTGTTGTTGGTGTTGATAGTGATATTGTAGATAGCGATATTCTAGAAGCATTGAAATCAGAAGGAATTATTGTCGAAAGTAGGAATAAGATTCGTTTGAAATATGATATTTTCGAAGATATTTGTTTTGAACGATATATAGATAAGGCGTTTGATGCATGTCATGGGTCGTATAATGTTTTTTTTGATGAAATAGAGAAAATCGGACGTTGCATATATAGGCGATACCAGATTTGGATATCTAACAAACTGTTTGTACAGGAGGCCCGCGAGAAATTTGTATATACACTGTTAACGGATAATAGTATTGAGGCAAAATGGAAAAAGCAAACAGAAATTGGGATAGTAAAATCAAAATACTGTGGATTGTTTTTCAAGGAATTTCAGGAGTTGCTCGATGAAACAGTGGTTGAAGAATTGTTAGATATAACAAACTTATATGCATTTGAGGCGAAAATTAATCATTCACCAGCATTAATAATGAATGTAACACCGATAGGAGCGGCACGTGAAAATTTAATTGGTATGGTTTTTGAAGAACGCATAAGTTAGATAAAAATAGAACTTCTATTATTAAGCTGTGTGATGATTATGCAAATTGTTTTTATAAAACTGCGGATACTGAAGAAAAAGCATACAAAATAATAATTAGATATATTGACGAGCTAATAGAAAAGAGTAAAGAGGAAAAATCATATTATCAACATGATGAAGAGATTGTGCAGCTTTTCCTTATTGTTGCCAAAATGGCCAAGTCATCTAAGTCATGGCTGAAAGAATTTGTTGAAAATATGATAGTAGAATATTGCTCTGGAACTAGTAGAAGGGACAGTGTTGCTGAAGAGATTCTAAAGGCGGTTGTGAAAAAATGTCCACTTTTATTTGCTATGGAATTACCCGAATTGGCATGTAAATCAGCGGAAACATTATGGGGACAAAGAGTGTCAAGAAAGCATTTTAGGTATGATGGATATGACCATAATAATGTGAGAGCGTATGGTCTATCTGACAATGCAAATCACTTCGACAATAATGAAAACGGTGTGTATAATAACACTTTTTTCTGGTATGTTATGAGATGTGACTTCGTAAAAGGCCTTGAGTGGGCAATATCATTTGTTAATAATGCAGTACAGACATTTGCAGAGAATAAGCCAGATGAGATAACAAATATAGAAATTTTTTTTCCAAAGGAAAACAAGAAAAGAGTGTATTTGGGTAATGGATGGTTGTGGATGGCAGATATCATGGAACATAACCTTCCGGTGGTATTGACGGACATTGTTTTTGTAATAAAGAAGACTGTTATTAATTCTATGAGAAATTCTTCTGAAAGTGCATATATTAAAGGCTTAGCAGAATACGTTAAGAATACTATATATGAAAAGGCAAACAACGTATTGCTTTTGTCTATTATTGAGGCTATAGGGATGAATTATCAAAAAGAAATGCCGGGATATGCATTAGAATTAGCATCCAGTATGGAATTAATATATTTTGATATTCATCGTAGTGGCGAATTTATTTCTAATCCGACAAAAGAATTGTTGGAAAAACACATAATGCTATCAATGGGAGTTCCAGAAATAACCAGGCGATATGAGAAAGATGAAAAGTGTGCATGTAATTTGCAACAATACTTTGCTAATTCGTATCTTTATGGAGATGATGGAATAAAAAACAGATGTCATGTTATTTTAGATTACTTATATTCTATATATGATGAAAAAACGTATTCTAATGAGAATTTGCAGATCCAAAAAATGGATTTTCGTGATGTTGCTGTGACAAAAATAGATGAAAAGACAATAATGATTGAACCGCAGATCAAGGGAGAAGCACAAAAGATTGTTAAGAATAATGAAGATGCAAACGAACCAATATTGCAGTTGAACAAAATTATAAATCATTTGTTAGAGGATATTAATGATAAAAAGGCTAATGCTGGTCAAGTTATTACAGTGATTGATATTCTTTGTGAAAAGATGAAAGATGATTATCGTATTGAAATGCAGTTCGAGAAAGTACTTGTAACATTTATCGCGTCTGCATTGATAATGTGCGATATTACGGATGAACAGCGAAATAAACTAGTCGAAGAATGGATTAAGCGTGTAAAGAAAATATTTTCAAACCAATCTTATGTTGCAGAAGTTAATATGGTAATTGTATTGTGGGAACAATTAAATAAGAATATAAATAATGATCTTAAAAAGCAGATTTTGATAATGATATTAGAGAGTATTGTTAATGATGAAAAATCAGGATTGATTAGTCAATTGGCAGAATTAACATATTATTTTTTGGGAAAAAATAGGAATTATGCAAGTAGGGTTTTTAATACAATTATTATGCTTGCAGAAGATGAAATGAATCACCAGAAGTTTAATGCTGTATATATAAAAAATCATAATGATGCTGAGTATGAATTCATTCCTAATATGGTTCCTAAATTACGTGGCGTGGATTATTGGATTAGAGAAAATAAGGGGAATGAATATCAAAATAAGAGGTCTGAAATAATTCAAGAATATTTGTATGATGGTAAGGGGGGAGATCTTTCTGAGTTTGATATCAGTAATTATGATATAGACCTTCTCTGTAATATTGCATGTTGTGGATTGGATACAGAAGATGAGGAATTTGCCATAGTTATTAGTTCGATTGTGCAATGTATGATTGAAATATGGCATAAAAACTGTAAAGAAATGCGGGCTCATGAAATAATTGACACATTTCAAGAACATAAAGTATCCTCTTATTTTCAAAGAGAATTGAATATTATAGGACGAAATCCAGAAGCTGTTTATGATATTCTGTTTAAAGGAACTGACTTTTCGATATTTACCAGAGATACATTGGACTTTTATGAAGATGTTCTTAGTGGCTTTTTGGTGTCATATGTTGATGGATTTAGGGAGAAGGGTAAGAGAGATGACATTGAGAAGAAGATTCGAATTCTTGAAACTTATGTAAATAGTATTCCAGAGGACTATGTAAGAAATATTCTTGAAAAGAGATTGTTCCTTTGTAAAGGAAGATATAGCAGATGGGATGTAAACAAAGTAAAGGCAGAATATAGTTATAAAGATAAGTGCTTTCTGAATGTACAGATTGAGAAGTATGGATCCAATCATTTGAATGATGTTCTATACACAGTATATTTGCTCAATATAAGTGAACTCTTACCAGAAATTTTGACATCTATTAGTTCATGCTTTACAAAAGCTATTAGAAATAGCAAAGAACAGTTTGCAAAAGAAATAATAGATTCACAAGTGATAGTTGATATGATTATCTTAAAATCCTTTATATTCTATAGCGATGAAATAAAAAAGGATGAGAAGCTGATCAATGCATATGAGGACATACTATTAGCATTGACAGAAATAAGAAATGAGAAGGCTGCTGTACTATTAGATGAATTTCGAATTCATTGATTTGAATGTAAAGATTGGAAGATAGAATTGGGATGTTAAAAGGAATTGGACGGAGTTATATCGTTGGATGATTTGGAAGAAATTAGTGATGATTAAAAAAGGCAGTGAAATATATATTAGAGAAATGGTAAATCTTAGTCTCACCAGTCTCAAATTACTATGAGACTGATGAGACTAAGAAGAGACTAACTCAATAGAGTATTTCCTCAACTGGGGGAAAAATTTGGATAGGTTATAATTAACTGGACAGATTTTTTTAGGTCATATAATCTATAATAAATACACGAAGGAGCACTCTTTTATGACCGAACAAAAACAACGACGAAAA
>ENA-OQDM01000761-OQDM01000761.1-human-gut-metagenome-genome-assembly--contig:-NODE-761-length-16180-cov-1.916028_pt1 | contig 16180 bp, 22 predicted proteins | sample MGYA00242772_ERZ504605 | MGnify/ENA primary metagenome ERZ504605 (study PRJEB26092, sample SAMD00036348) | human gut metagenome | host: Homo sapiens | study: EMG produced TPA metagenomics assembly of... | reverse complement strand
TATTTTTTTTAAATTTAGCCCCAAGGATTTTTCTGTTGGGTATCTTACGCCTGCCGGCTGATTGTAACCGATTTCTTCAACCGGAACGCCGATATATTTGAATACTTCGAAGAGAGCTTTTCCAAAGTGTCCGAATGCTACTGCTCCGTGATGTGGATATCCTTTCTCGATCAGCACGTGACGATAGAAACGTCCCATTTCCGGAATAGCGAATACACCAATTGCGCCAAAGGAACGAGTTGCAACCGGAAGAACCTCTCCGTGTGCAATGTAAGCACGAAGTTTGTTATCAGCTGTGCTCTGCAGACGATAGAATGTGATATCTCCAGGTTTGATATCTCCCTCCAGAGTTCCGTTTGTAACTTCGATTGGAAGGGATCTTGCCATGATCATCTGATATTTCATCTCGCAGAAGGAAAGTTTGCTGGAAGCAGTATTTCCACAATGGAATCCCATGAATGTATCTTTCAGTGTATAATCAAATTTTCCTTCGATGGATTCTTTGTACATATCCTTCGGTACGGAGTTGTTGATATCAAGCAGTGTAACGATATCGTTGCTTACTACCTGTCCGATGAACTCACTTAATGTACCATAGATATCAACTTCACAGGATACCGGGATACCCTGGGAGGTCAGACGGCTGTTTACATAGCAAGGAACGAATCCGAACTGTGTCTGGAATGCCGGCCAGCATTTTCCTGTCAGAGTTACATATTTACGATATCCTCTGTGATCTCTTACCCAGTCTTTCAGAGTCAGTTCGTACTGAGCAAGTTTTGAAAGAACTTCCGGTTTCTTGTTTCCGGCACCAAGCTCTTCTTCCATTTCTTTAACGATTTCCGGAATTCTTTCATCACCTTCATGTTTGTTGAATGCTTCAAACAGATCCAGTTCAGAGTTTTCTTCGATTTCCACACCAAGGTTGTAAAGCTGTTTGATCGGAGCGTTACAAGCAAGGAAGTTTGTCGGACGTGGTCCAAAGCTGATGATCTTAAGGTTGCTTAAACCTTCGACTGCTCTTGCGATTGGAAGGAAGTCATGGATCATATCTGCACAGTCTTCTGCATCGCCAACCGGGTATTCCGGAATATAAGCCTTTACATTACGAAGCTGCAGGTTGTAGCTTGCATTCAGCATACCACAGTAAGCATCCCCACGTCCCTGGCAAAGGTCATTCTGTGTTTCTTCTGCTGCAGCGATGAACATTTTAGGTCCATCGAAATGTTTTGCAAGAAGTGTCTCGGAGATTTCCGGTCCGAAGTTTCCAAGATATACACAAAGTGCATTACATCCTGCTTTTTTGATATCTTCCAGAGCCTGAACCATATGAATTTCACTCTCTACGATACAGATTGGACATTCGTAGATGTCTTTTGCATCATATTTTTTAGCATAAGCTTCTACAAGAGCTTTTCTTCTGTTTACGGAAAGGCTTTCCGGGAAACAGTCACGGCTTACAGCAACGATTCCAACTTTTACTTCTGGCATGTTATTCATGATAAAAATTCCTCCATATTATATAGTAGATATTTATTTTATGTTTCGTTTCTTAGTTCACGATCAGTCAATTCCGACCTTTTTAATCGATTCCGACATTCTCACCCTTCAGTCCGTTGAATGCGCCTTCAATAGCTGCTTCTTCGTGACCGATCAGCCATTTATTTTTAGCGGTAAGGAGCTTGTCCTCTCCTTCTGCTACTTTTTCAAAAGTCAGTTCTGTGTTTGTTCCTTTCGGAAGAACTACAACACACTGGAAACCACTTTCATTTACATGACACGGTGCATAATGAAGTGTTGTTGCATATACTTCAATTGCTGTACCTGCCGGAACAAGAAACGCCTCTACTTTGGATGTGTCATATGTAAAATCCTTTTCTACATCCTGCTGATGTCCGATCAGCAATACCAGGTCTGTCACTGCAACATTGATTTCGGAGCTGCGGTGGTATTCCAGACCATTTAATTTCTTATTATGTCCGTTGCAATATCCGATTTCGATCGGCAGACCGCCATATCCTTTGTTCTGCAGTTCTTTTGCAACCGGCAGTGCTTCCATTTCTTCTACGGAAGGAACGTAAGTTACATCCTCCGGCACCGGAGTATGCTTCATTTCCTTCAGGAGTTCCGTAAAATCATACCCCTCCAGTACTTTACCATATCTACGGAACGCGTCATCTGCTACATTCTGAATCCTCACCTGAAGTTACCTCCTTTATTTTTATGTTGAAACCATCATATCATGAAGTCCTTTTCCTTTCGCCAGTTTTTTTGTCCTCTTTAGTGCACTTTTTTGACCTTTGTATTTTTCCAATTTCATAAACAGTTTGATAAACACATAAAAAACAGGCGTTTCTGATTCGCCTGTTTTTGTATTTTATTCTTTATTTTTCTCTTTCAACTTCACTTGGCAAAATACCATATCGTTTCTGGAATTCTCTTGTAAATGCACGACTGCTGCTAAATCCGTTATCCATTGCAATCTGGCTGATCGTCTTATCAGAATTCAGAAGTTCCCGATACGCATAGGTCATACGAATATCCTGCAGATACGTCTTAAAATTGACATTTGCATATTTCTGAAACATTCTGGATAAATATGCATCGGAATAACCGAACATATTCGCCACATCAGTCAGTTTGAGTTCTTCCTGATAATGCTCTCTCATATAGGAAGTAATTCTTGCAAGCGCATCCAGACGGCGGCTGTGGCGCACTTCCTGCTCTCCCGCCTCATCCAGACGGTAATGGTTGACCAGCAGATACAATACATCATAATAAAAGGAACGAATCTTAAACTCATACCCGGTTCCTCGCTTGCCGTATAATTTATACATTTCCCGTATCAACCGCCAGAGCTGTGAATCCGTCTCCTGCTCATTTGCTGCAAATCGGATAAAACGATGTGCGGTAAAATAGTCCTCAAACTGTTTCAGTGGAATCTGAAGGACTGCTGTATGATTTTCCTCCGGGGAATCTATCGAATGTACTTCGTTGGAGTTAATAATCATCAGCTCCCCTGCTTTGAGCGGATGTTTTTCATCATTTAAATAAAATGTAAGAGAGCCTTCCATCACGGCAAAGATTTCGATGGATGTATGCCAGTGCTTTTCTCTCACATAATTCCCCTGGCTCCCTTCAAATAAGAAAAATTTAAACGGCAATCCCTCATCCGGGATCACCAGTTCATGCTGGAATTCCATGTCATAACCTCTTTCCTGTAATCGTTTTTGATGACATTTATACAAACAAAATTAACTATTTTCAATTAATTTATATCATAACATGAAGATATTCCTTTTACAAGCAAGGGAAAATAAGTGGTCTCACCGGGAATCCTTTATTTTATCTTATCGCATCTTTCATCGACTTCACATACTCTTTGATATACGGTACGCAGTCGGCTCCATGTGTCTCGCAGAGCTTCACGATCGCAGACCCTACAATAACACCACCTGCCTGAGCAGCCATTTTCTTTGCCTGCTCTGGTGTAGAAATACCAAATCCTACCGCACATGGAATATCTTTCTGTGCCTTAACCAGTTCCACCATAGCTCCAATATCCGTCGTGATCTGACTTCGCATACCGGTAACTCCAAGTGAAGATACACAGTAAACAAAACCTTCTGCTTCTTTTGCGATCATTGAAATTCTCTCATGAGAAGTCGGTGCGATCAAAGAGATCAGATTCAGTCCATACTTCTCTGCAACAGATGCGAACTCTTCTTTTTCTTCAAAAGGAACATCCGGAAGGATCATTCCATCCATTCCAACCTCTGCTGCTCTCTTGCAAAAACGCTCGATTCCATAAGAAAAAACAACATTCGCATAGGTCATAAATACCATCGGGATGGAACTGTTTTTGCGGATTTTTTCTACCATATCAAAGACTTTATCTGTGGTAACTCCACCGGACAGAGCACGCAGGTTTGCACCCTGGATAACAGGTCCTTCTGCTGTCGGATCAGAAAATGGAATACCAAGTTCGATCAGATCTGCACCTGCTTCTTCCATGGCATAAACAATTTTTTCGGTAACATCAAGGGACGGATCCCCGCAGGTAACAAACGGGATAAATGCTTTTCCCTTTGCAAATGCTTCTGTAATTTTCTTATTCATGGATATCCTCCCCTCTGTAACGTGCAATTGCTGCACAGTCCTTGTCTCCTCGTCCGGAAATGGTGATAACTACAATCTGATCTTTACGCATCTGCGGTACGATTTTTCTCGCGTAGGCAACTGCATGAGCACTCTCGATTGCCGGAATAATACCTTCTGTTCTTGACAGATATTCAAATGCATCTACTGCTTCGTCGTCTGTTACCGGCACATATTCTGCTCGGCCGATATCATAAAGATGAGCATGTTCCGGTCCAACACCCGGGTAATCCAGACCGGCGGAGATGGAATAAACCGGTGCGATCTGACCATACTCATCCTGGCAGAAATAAGACTTCATACCGTGGAAAATACCAAGTTTTCCGGTTGCGATCGTTGCTGCAGTCTCAGCAGTATTGACACCGCGTCCAGCTGCCTCACAACCAATCAGGCGAACTCCCTCGTCCTCAATAAAGTTGTAGAAAGTTCCGATTGCATTGGAACCACCGCCAACACAGGCAAGTACAGCATCCGGAAGTTTTCCTTCTTTTTCCAGAATCTGTTCTTTGATCTCCTTGGAAATAACTGCCTGGAAATCACGAACAATTGTCGGAAATGGGTGCGGTCCCATGACAGATCCGAGCACATAATGTGTATCGGAAACACGGTTTGTCCACTCTCTCATCGTCTCAGAAACGGCATCTTTCAGGGTTGCAGTTCCAGATGTAACGGCATGTACTTTGGCTCCCAGAAGGCGCATTCTGTATACGTTCAGTGCCTGACGTTCGGTATCTTCTTTACCCATGAAGACTTCACATTCCATGCCCATAAGAGCGGCTGCTGTCGCTGTCGCAACACCGTGCTGTCCGGCTCCGGTCTCTGCGATAACACGCGTTTTTCCCATCTTTTTGGCAAGTAAAACCTGTCCAGAACGTTGTTGATCTTGTGTGCTCCGGTATGATTCAGATCCTCACGTTTCAGATAAACTTTTGCTCCACCGAGGTCTTCTGTCATGTGTACTGCGTAGTACAGACGTGACGGACGACCTGCATAATTGTTCAGTAAATCTGTCAGTTCACGGTTGAATTCCGGATCATCTTTGTAATGATTATATGCTTCTTCCAGTTCTAGCACTGCATTCATCAGTGTCTCCGGAATGTACTGCCCTCCATGTATTCCAAATCTTCCTTTTGACATTTATATTCTCCTCAAATTCTTCTTACGATATCCACAACTTGCCGGATCTTTTTCGGATCTTTCCACTTTTCTGTCTCTACACTGCTGCTTAGGTCCACAGCATATGGCCGGATTTCACAAATCGCCTGTTTCATATTCAAAGCACCGATTCCCCCGGCAAGAAAAAACGGTCGCTCTATTTCCGGAATCAATGACCAGTCGAATGTCTTTCCTGTTCCTCCACTGCCCTGATCCAACAGGATGTAATCTGCCGGGCTTTGCAGTGCTTTCTCGATATCTTCGGCTGTTTTTATGGAAAAAGCTTGATGATCAGCTTGTCTGTATATGTTTTTAATTCTCTGATATAGGACTCATCTTCCTGTCCGTGAAGCTGTGCAAGTGCAAGTGTTCCGTCATCCAGAAGTGTTCTTACCAGTTCCATTGGAGCATTCACAAATACTCCGACCGGCCGGATCTCAGGATCCAGTTCCTTCACAAGTTCTCTCACTTCATCTGCCGTTACACTCCGGAAACTACTGGGAAATTCTATGATAAATCCACAGTAATCCGGCTTCGCTTCATTGACTGCAAGGATATCTTCCCTGCGCCTTAGTCCGCATATTTTTATCTTAGTCCCGCTATCATTCCCGTCTGTCATTTTCTGCATCTCTCTGTTTCTCAATCCTCAGTCAACGGTGCTCCATTTAATTCTTCCAGTGCTGCTTTTTTGTCCGGGCTTCGCATCAGTGTTTCTCCGACCAGCACAGCCTCGATCTTGTTGTCATGCAGTCTCTGGATATCCTCTGATGTGCGGATGCCGCTCTCTGAAACAAAGATCACATTCTCCGGTGCAAGTTTACGAAGATTGATACTGTTTGCCATATCCACCTCAAACGTTTTCAGATCACGGTTATTCACTCCAATGATTCTGGCACCGCTCTTTAAAGCTCTTTCTACTTCCTGTGCGTCATGCGCTTCAACCAGAGCATCCATTCCAAGATCTTCTGCCATTTCCCGGTATTCACGAAGCTGTGTATCATCAAGCAGCGCGCAGACAGAAGTACAGCTGCGGCACCATAAGCGGCCGCCTGCAGAATCATATAATCATCGATCACAAAATCTTTTCGAAGTACCGGAATGTCCACTTCGGATGCAATTTCCCACAAATACTGATCTGATCCCTGGAAATAAAATGGCTCTGTCAGACAGGAAATTGCTACTGCTCCGGCCGCCTTATACTCTTTTGCAATATCCAGATACGGAAAATCCGGTGCAATCAGTCCTTTGGAAGGGGATGCTTTTTTGACCTCACAGATATAGGACATTCCAGTTTTTTTCAGTGCCTGATAAAAACTGTGCGGTGTTTTTGCTGTCTCCGACTGGATCAGCGGATTCAGCAGCATCTGTACCTTTTTTTGCTGAATCTCACGGATCAGGTCTTCTCTTGGCATTTCTATTTTGTCTTTCTCGATACGTTCCCTTGTTTTTCGGCAATCTCATTTAATATGTTCATCTTTGAATTCCCTTTTCTTTATAAAGTCCAGGTATCTCATATTCTTATTTAATACACTGACTTTTTTATTATAACACTTAAGCATTGGAGCAGGTGATGAACTCCTCTAATTTTCTTAAAGCTGCTCCACTGTCGATCAGCTCTTCTGCCATTCGTACACCTTTTTCTATAGATTCTGCTTTACCGGCGATATACAGAGCCGCTCCTGCATTGAGGCAGACTGCCTGACGCTTCGGTCCCCTTTCTTCACCTTTCAGAATCTTCTTTGTAATCTCTGCATTTTCTGCCGGTGTACCACCTACCAGATCATCTTTACTGCATCTCTCATATCCAAACTGCTCCGGCGTGATCTCATAAGACTGGAACCAGCCATCCTTGATCTCGCATACAGAAGTTGGGGCACTCATAGAAATCTCATCCAGTTTATCCTGTCCGAAAACAACCATTCCTTTTGTCACGCCAAGCTTTGCCATAACCTGCGCAAGTGGCTCTACAAGCGTCTGATCAAACACACCCATAAGTTCCATATTTGCTCCTGCCGGATTACTTAAAGGTCCAAGAATATTAAACACAGTACGGATTCCAAGTTCTTTACGGATTGGTGCTACATACTTCATAGCAATGTGATAATTCTGTGCAAACAGGAAACAGATATTAATTTTTTTCAGGAGTTCAGCACTCTTTTCCGGTGGAATTGTAATATTTACCCCAAGTGCCTCAAGGACATCTGCTGCCCCACTTTTAGATGATGCGGCACGATTTCCATGCTTTGCAACCGATATTCCTCCTGCAGCGATCACCAGAGAAGAAGTCGTCGAAATATTAAAAGAATTGGCTCCGTCACCGCCGGTTCCAACGATTTCTAGAACATCCAGATCATGCAGTAGTTTGATACAATGTGCTCTCATTCCTGCTGCTGAAGCAGTAATCTCATCAATCGTTTCTCCCTTCATGGAAAGTGCCGTGAGATAAGAAGACATCTGAACCGGTGTTGCCTGTCCACTCATAATTTCGTCCATAACGCTTTCTGCTTCCTGATATGTCAGATCTTCTTTTTGGGAAAGTTTTATGATTGCTTCTTTGATCATTTTAGTTTTCTCCTTGTCTATGCTCTTACAACATTTATAAAATTTTCTATCATCTTTTTTCCATCCGGCGTCATAACAGATTCTGGATGAAACTGTACTCCATAAATTGGATATTCTGTATGTTCTACCGCCATAATCTCGCCATCTTCTGCCTCTGCCGTAACCTTAAGTACATCCGGCAATTTATCTTTTAATGCTGCCAGTGAATGATATCTGGCTGCCTGAAAGCTGTCTCCCAGTCCCTCAAAAATCCTGCTCTTTCCTACCGTATAAATCGTTTTTTTCTTTCCATGCATCAGCTCTTTCGCATAAGAAACTTCTCCGCCAAAAGCCTCACAGATTGCCTGATGTCCCAGACAGATCCCAAGAATCGGAAGTCTTCCTACAAAATATCTGATTGCCTCTATGCAGATTCCTGCATCTGACGGTTTTCCGGGGCCCGGTGAAATGATCAGGCTTCCGGTCTCATTGCTTCAATTTCTTTGACTGTATATTCATCGTTTCGAACAACTTTTATATCAGGTTCTACAGAACCGATCAACTGATATACGTTATAAGAAAAACTGTCATAATTATCAATCAGTACGATCATTCCAATCCCTCCTGTGACTTTTCGATTGCCAGAACTACGGCTCTTGCCTTATTGCAGCACTCGTCAAACTCTTTTTCCGGAACACTGTCTGCCACGATTCCTGCACCGGAGCGGATACAGATCTCACCATTTTTCTTATATACCAGGCGGATTGCAATACAGGTATCCAGATTTCCCGCAAAATCAAGATATCCGATCGCTCCACCGTATATTCCTCGTTTGCTCTGCTCCAGTTCTTCAATAATCTGACATGCCCTGAATTTCGGTGCTCCGGAAAGCGTTCCTGCCGGTAAAATAGAGTCCACGGCATCTACCGCATCTTTATCTTCTCGAAGCTCTCCGGCAACCGTAGAACCAATATGCATTACCTGTGAAAAGTGTTCCACACTCATATATTTTTCTACTTCTACCGTTCCGATCCTGCTGATTCTTCCGATGTCATTTCGCCCAAGATCCACCAGCATATTGTGTTCTGCAAGTTCCTTTTCGTCTTTCAGAAGTCCCTCTTCCAGTTCCTGATCTTCCTGCTTTGTCTTGCCTCTCGGTCTTGTTCCTGCCAGTGGAAAAGTAGTCAGTTTTTTGTCTTCCAGCTTGACAAGTGTTTCCGGGGAAGCACCTGCAATTTCGATATCATCACTGGAAAAATAGAACATATACGGAGACGGATTAGTTGCCCTCAGAACCCTGTAAGTATCAAACAGGCTACCCTCGGCTTTTGCTCTCATCGGGTTGGAAAGCACCACCTGAAAAATATCCCCTTCATGAATATAATGCTTTGCCTTTTCTACCATTTTGCAATATTTTTCTTTAGGAAACTGAGGACTGATCGTTGAGCCAAGTTGCAATGGCCGAAACTCTTCTTTTTCTCCATTTCGAATCAGATCTGCCATTTCTGCAAGCTTTTTTTCTGCTTTCTGGTAAGAGTTTTCCAAATCATCCAACATAACACCTGTGATCAGAAGTACCTTTTGTCTGTAATGATCAAACGCGATCACCTGATCAAAAAGCATCAGATCCATGTCTCTGAAATCCGGATCTTCGTGTTCTCCGAGCTTCAGTTTGGGTTCGCTGTATTTGATATAATCGTATGAAAAATATCCAACAAGTCCGCCCGTAAATGGAGGCATCTCCTCTATCACCGGACTTTTATACTCTCGTAAGATTTCTCTTAATGTATCACCCGGATGCATTACCTTTTTTACAGTTTCTTCTTTGTCTGCCACTTCTGTATGCCGGATTTTCATAAGCCCATCCGTACAGGTAATCTCCATTGTTGGTTCATATCCCAGGAAAGAATATCTTCCCCATACTTCTGTCTGGCTGGCACTCTCAAGCAGATAACAATGTCTGCTTGCTTTTCTTAAGGTTCTCATAGCCTCTACCGGAGTGTATCTGTCTGCATATACCTCGCGGCAGACCGGAACTCTTTTGTACTGTCCTTTTGCTGCAATTTTTCTGATGTCTTCTATCGTAGGATACATGGATCTTACCTCCTTTTCTGATTCTGAAAAAATGAAAGACAGTTGTTCCGTGCCAAAGGCACTCCCTTAACTGTCATAATAAAAAAGCCCGCCCATGACAGAATCCTGCTTCTGTCAAGGACGAGCGTTAAAATTCACCCGCGGTGCCACCCTGATTCACGGAACGACCCGTGCACTTTGCGGAATACCTGCATATTCCCGGCAACTGACGTATGCCTTACGTCACAGAATACTAAGCAAAAGCCTTTCCCTGTGCCCTCAGCGGTCCATTTAGCAACCTGCATTTCCACCCGGCTCTCACCCTCCCGGACTCTCTGTGCGCGCATAACTGCTTTTATCTCCGCTTCAACGGTTTAATTAGCTAAATTAAATTTTTTATAAAATATCATGTTTTTTTGTCATTGTCAATAGTGTCAGACAAATTTTACATTTTCATCACTATTCTCCGCCTGCAAAGTCTATTCTACTTCTGATAGAAACCTCAAAATTCCCTTCGCCACACCATCCTTTTCATTCGTATCTGTCACATAAGGGGCTGCTTTTCTGCAGTTTTCTGTGCCATTTCCCATCGCCATTCCATATTTTACAGACGTCAGCATACTGATATCATTATCCGCATCTCCAAAAGCCATTGCTTCCTCTGTTGAAATCTCCAATTTTTTCAAAAGCCACAGAAGCGTCTTTCCCTTTCCTGCATCTATATGTCCGACTTCCATCAGATTTGGCACAGATGAAGTTACATAGATATTGGGGATTTCTTTGTCCAGCGAAGTATACAGTCGTTCTTTGTCCTCATAACGACAAACAAAAGAAATACTGTCCAGCTCTTCTGCATGTTTCTGTGCAAATCTGCAGATATCTTTTACTGGCTTTCTGGTAGCTTTAATGTATTTCGCACCATACTCTGTCGCCAGATATTGCATCGGATCTTTAACATATGCCTCTTCTGCATAAGGCACTCCGTCAATCACCACTTCCAGGACCATATTTTCTCTTTTTCGCACTGCAATAGCAGATTCCACCGACTCTTTTTCCAAGAGACACTGATAGACTCTTTTTCCTTCTCTTACCGAATAAACAGCACCTCCATTAGCCGTGATCACATACTCCACTCCCGGATAATTTCGGATCATTTCCGGTATGGAATAAAAAGATCTGCCCGTTGCCGGTACAATATATATTCCATGCTGTACTGCCAGATCCAGTACCTCTCTTGTTTTTGGTGATAATTCCTTACAATCTGTCAACAAAGTCCCGTCAAGATCACTTGCAATTAATCTGATGCTCAATTTTTTCTCCTCTGTATGTACAGGCCTGTTTTTCGCAGGCTGTGAAATCTTTTTCTGTTATCCTCTATTATATAAAAATTGCATACTTTTTTCCACTCAGAATGCAGGATTTCCTCTTTTAAACTTTGCAGAATATGGTATACTAAAGAACTAGAAAGATTACAGCTGTTACTCAAACAGTGTATACAAAGGAGTATATAGATTATGAAATTTATTTATCCTGCGGTTTTCCGCAAAACAGACAGGGGAACTTACAAAGGCTTTTTCCCGGATCTGGCTGAATGCTACGGTGAAGGTGAAACTCTGGATGAAGCTATAGAAGAAGCCAACGAAGCTGCTTATAACTGGATTTCTCTGGAGCTTGATGAAGATGACTGTCAGCTGCCTCCGGTTTCTGATGAAGATGATCTGGAACTAGAAGATGGAGATATTGTACGAAATATTTCCGTAAATATCAGATTCTACGAAGGCTGGGATGAGTGATCATTCCTGCCTTTCTCTTTAATATATGAAATTTGTTGTAAGGAGTTTATATGTCTGTTTTTTCTGATACACTTACCCGTTATATCGAACACAAAAATATAAAAGTCTTTTCTCTGGCAAAATATTGTGATCTGGATCGTTCTACCATGTACAAAATCCTCAATGGGAAACGGAATCCTCCATCTCCTGAAGTTTTTGAAAAGATGACACAGTTCATGCATCTGACACCTATAGAATACAACTTTCTGAAAGAAACACTGGAGATCACTCAGGTTGGACCCGATACATATTACACTCGAAAGAGTGTGGAAAATTTTATCTGTCAGTTTCCGGATCAGCCTGCCACCGATATCACAGGAAGTTCTTTCTCACCGGATCCTGTATCTGAGCAGTGCCAGACTGACTGTATTTCACTGGTCTCTCAGCAACATATCGACTATTATGTACATCAGATGATACTTTCTGAATCCGTTCATGCAGATGGCAAAATTGCCATGTTCATTCAACCGGATTATAAATTTCTTTTCAGTCTCCTCGCCAGTCTGCATGCATCTGCATCGCTGAAGATTGACCACATCTTCTGTGTTGGAACCGAATATGCCTTTACCAAAGATCACCAGCTGATCAATTTGAAATATCTTCGTGAAATTTTTCCTTTATATATGGCTGGACTGAATTATTCCCTCTGGTATTATTACGACAGAATTCAGTCACATTATTACAATTTTAATCTTTTTCCTTGTATGATTCTGACATCTGATGCTGCTATCCTCTGCAGTTCCGATTATCAGAATGGCATATTCATCAAATCTCCTGATGTCGTACAGCTTTTATGGAATCAGTTTATATCCTACAAAGAACAGTGCAGTCTTTTTTTCAGACCTGCTCCTCTTACTCCCGAAAATCACAAGGCAGTTATTGACAGCATGTTTGATACCTTCTATGACCAGAATGATTTGATCGGTATTCAGCCTGAACCATGTCTGACACCTTTTTTTACCGGAAACCTCTTACATGAAATATTTAATTATGATCTTCCGCAGGCAGATGCTATCCTTGCGGCAGCAGAGCAGGCTTTTCAGATGAATATGGTTAAAATCCAGAATGAGCAGTTTCTGATCTATTCTACTCGGGAAGGACTTCTGCAGTTTGCAAAAACCGGACTCACAGATGAAATCCCTGAGATTTTCTATCACCCTTTAACTGTGGAACAACGTATTGAGATTTTGAATGGCGTTCGCCAATGCTGCGAAACCGGTGTCTATCGATTCCTTCAAAAACCTTTAAGCCATCTGCCCCACAACCTTCACTTCTGTATTCGCGGGACTATGGGAAGTATGGTTTTCAGAAATAACACCGGGCAGATCATTGTACTGAACATAGAGGAAACCTGCCTGGTCAGTATTTTTCGTGACTATCTGGAGCATATGAATCCAGCCAGTTACTGTTCTACTGAAAAAGCAACAGAACTGGTTGATCAGATCATTAATGACCTGCAAAATAACAGAATCTGATTTTTACCTATATCTGAACAAACGAAAACACCCATATAATTGTTGACCATCAAAGTCAGCAATCATATGGGTGCTTTTTCATTCTCATACGCGCCGGATCATTTAACCATTAACTATTATATAATTTATTATTTGCAGAATACAAGATGTGGCACAATTTGTGGACAGACTTTTTATATAAAGCAGAACAAAATTTACAGTTGACATTCTAAAATCTCTGTGATAATATAATCAACGCAAAAAATTGAATATGGTTTAATTGGAAACGTACATTCCCCTTGGAATGATTAACGAACAACACATGCTCTTGTAACTTACGTAAACAGTAACCTGTAGTTATCATTAATTAGAACAAGGAGAATTTTTTTTATGCCCAAAAACAAATTTCAGGAAGTAATTTTTACAATTATTATGGTATTTTTCATGGTTTATGCCATGATCTGCTACAACATCTCACTGAACATCGGTGGAATGTCAAACGAAGTATTCCTTTCTGCATTCCATGAACTTATCATCATGGGACCGATTGCTTTCATTCTTGACTTTTTCATCGTATCTAAACTTGCATTTATGTGTGCAGCACGTATGGTAGATTCAGAAATTGTCATCCATTCAGTAAAATTCTTGCTATTTCTGTACCATCTGTGGCATTTATGTGCCCACTGATGAGCCTTGCTGCCACAATCCTGTTTAAGAATGCAGGAAGTCAGTTCATCGCTGTATGGATTCAGACGACAGCTATGAATTTCCCGGCGGCATTTTTCTGGCAGCTCATCTATGCCGGACCAATCGTTCGTTTTATCTTCAGACATATCTTCAGAGAAAATGAACGAGTACAGGATGCAGCTGTTTCTGCTGAATAAGCCAGTTATTATAAAAGGAAAACTGCACAAAAAATCTGGTCTGCAGGAATCACAAAAGATTTCCTGTATGACCAGATTTTTGTTTGTACTTATTCAGAATATCCATCCAGCAAATTCCGATAAAAAGGTACTTCTGATTACAGAAGATAAATCGGAAGTTCGTCTTTGATATGAACCGGACCATTCACTGTTTCCGGCTGCTCGCCCTTCACAAATGCTTTCTCCAGCTCTTCGGAATTCTGTGGTGTGAGAACGGATGTCTTCACTGCTTTCTTTGCCGGAGCCTTTCTTGTTGTTTTTCTGGCTGCAGTTGTCTTCTTTGCCGCTGTTTTCTTTGTCGGAGCCTTCTTAGCCGCCGGAGCTGCTTCGGCTTTAGCCGCTGCCTTTACTTCCTCTGCTGGTTTTGTTTCTACCTTTACTTCTGTTTTTTTGGCATCTGCGTTTGCTGCACGCAGGATGCTGTCCTTACCTACTGACACGATTCATTACCTCCTCTGCCAACTCTGTATATTCTTTTGCACTTCTGCTGGATTTCCTGTATTCTACAACCGGGATGCTGTTATCCTGAGACCATTCCACAGAACTGTCTACACGGATCACATGCTCAAATACATAAATACTCTCCAGCTGATGCAATGTTTCCATTGTCTGTTTGAAGTAATTCTTGCGGGTATCCACCTTGGTCACTGCAATTCCGGCAACCTCAAGATCCGGCGAAATCTGCTTTACTTCATTCAGAAATTCGAACATATTTGCAAGGCCAAACATCCCCCACGGGCTCGCTTCTACTGGGATGATCACCTTGTCCGAAGCGCACAGAATGTTCATGACCCAACCGCCAAGTGTCGGCGGTGCATCGATCAGGATGTAATCATAAACTTCTGAATCTTTGACCTTCTGCAGGCATTTCCGAAGGATAAACTCTCTCTGCCATTTAGTAAAAAGTTCGTATTCAATCGAACTCATCAGGGTAGAGGACGGAACCAGATCCAGATTCTCGTACGGTGTATGCACGATATAATCAGTCAGATCTTCCTGTTTCCCAATCGCATGATAAAGGTTCTTCTCTCCCTGTGCATGCTCCAGCACCCAGTCTTCCGGGAAGAATGCCAGCGACAGATTCAGCTGCATATCTCCATCCACCAGCAAAACTTTCTTTCCGGCACGCGCCATAGCTGCACCAAGGTTTGAACAGGTGGTAGATTTGCCACTTCCGCCTTTGTTATTGGTAAAACAGATCGTCACGGTCTTTCCCATTGAAATCCCTCCATACAATGTCCTTTTCTATGTCACATTATACGAGATTTGGTCGAAATTAGCAATGCCTATTTACAGTCTTGTTTTTGTGGAAAGACAACATTCCGAAGCACTTCTGAAGTCTTTTGCTTACAGAATTTTTCCGTCTACAGAAATCGTTGCTACCTGCCATGGAATAAATTTTCCACTGTTCTGCAGAGCTCTTTTTGCTGCCATTTCCAGACCGCCGCAGCATGGAACTTCCATACGTACGATCGTTACCTCTGTAATATTATTACTACGGATGATTTCTTCTAACTTCTCACTGTAATCTACAGAATCCAGTTTCGGACAGCCCACAAGAACGATTTTTTCATTCTTAAAATCCTCATGGAAACTGGCATATGCATAAGCCGTACAATCTGCTGCGATCAGAAGTTTCGCACCATCAAAATATGGTGCACTTGTTGGAACAAGCTTAATCTGTACCGGCCACTGTTGGAGAGAACGCTGATTTCTTATTACTGCCGCCTCATCATAAGCTGCCGCTTCTCTCTCCACAAAAGTAATAGCTCCTGTCGGGCATGCCGGCAGGCAGTCTCCCAGTCCATCGCAGTAATCGTCACGCAGAAGTTTCGCTTTACCATCCACCATACCAATCGCGCTTTCGTGGCAGGCTGCTGCACACGCTCCACATCCGTTACATTTTTCTTCGTCTATCTGAATAATTCTTCTTATCATAAATAACCTCCTGTTTTGTATTTTTCTATTTTTTCATGCCTTGACCTTACATCCGCAGGATACTAAAATAAAGGCAAAAAATATGTGGTTATAACCACAAACAAAT
>ENA-OQDM01000760-OQDM01000760.1-human-gut-metagenome-genome-assembly--contig:-NODE-760-length-16192-cov-1.999440_pt1 | contig 16192 bp, 15 predicted proteins | sample MGYA00242772_ERZ504605 | MGnify/ENA primary metagenome ERZ504605 (study PRJEB26092, sample SAMD00036348) | human gut metagenome | host: Homo sapiens | study: EMG produced TPA metagenomics assembly of... | reverse complement strand
ATTTTTTTTATGTTTTTCCCAACAACAGAGATTCTCTTTTTCAATCCCCTGTTTTCCAAAGAAAAACGCATATACATGTTTTATTATAAAACATTTTCAGCCAGAATGCTACATTTATCTTTTTTATTCAGACAAAATTCATACTTTTAGCCTAGAACCTGCTCATCATCACAGGTAACACCAAGGCTTACCTCGATCAGCCGCAGATCCGATCCAAGTGCTTTGATGGAATGTTTCTTGCCGGATGCAATACTTACCGTAGAACCTGCAAGCAGATCTACTTCCGTTCCCTCAAGAATCAGTTTTCCCATACCGGAAATAACGGTGATCGTCTCCGTATGCTGGGCATGTGTGTGATATGGCATTGTCTTGCCTGCAAGGATCTTGATGCGTTTTGTCACGCTGTGTGTGCCGTCCTCGTCGTTGTTGTCGATCGTCTTGATCGTTCCCCAGCGGCGCTCTTCAAATCTTGACTCATCCGGAATATTTTCAAGGCAGTCTTTGATATAGGAACTCTGGTGTTTGTCCGCTACTAATATTCCATCGTGCGAAGCAACGATCACCATATTTTTTGCTCCCATGACTACCATCGGAACTCCAAGCACATTGATTGCATGGCTGTTCTCACAGGTCTTATCCCATGTCACATCACCAATGCTCTGCTCTTTCATTTCCTCGGTCAGGGTATTCCAGGTTCCAAGGTCTTTCCAGATCCCGTCATACTGGACAGCAACAATGTTTTTCCAGTGCTCTAACACCTCATAGTCAAAGCTCTGTTTCGGCAGCTTTTCGTAATCGGCAACCATCTCATCATAGTTTGTCGTAACACCGTATTTATCCAGCCACTGCGCAGCCATGTTTAATTTGAAACAGAACACACCACAATTCCAGAGTGCACCCATATCCACAAGTTCCTGTGCGGTCACCTCATCCGGTTTTTCACGGAATCCTTTTACTGCAAACGGCTCGGATCCGTTTTTTTCAGGAACGATATATCCATATTTTGTGGATGGATAGGTCGGCACGCCGCCGAGCAGTCCGATCACACTGTCCTGTTTTTCAATATATTCACCCAAAGATTTGATCTTATTAAAAAACTCTACTGTAGTGTATGGATCTACCGGCAGAAATGCAACCACATCATCCGGCTTTGCACCCTTGTTTGACAAAAGATAGGCACAGGATAACATAACAGCCGGGAATGTGTTGCGGCGCATAGGCTCAACCGCAACTTCTGCCTGTCCGTCCAACTGGCTCTCGATGAGCTCCACCTGGGAATCGCTTGCACAAACGATCGTATTTTCGGAAAGAGATGCCGCTTTCAGCTGTCCAAAGACACGCTGTAACATGGAACATTTTTCGGTGCTTTCCGAATGTTCCGCTTCATCCGGGTTCATTAACTTAATATACTGCTTGGAACACAGATCATTTGATAACGGCCAGAGACGCTTTCCGGAACCGCCTGATAATAAAACAATATACATGTTATTTCTCCATTCTACGCTCTTAGCGCTCTGCACGCATCGGATTGTGCAGGAAATCATCATAAGTCAGGCGGATTCCTTCCTCTAACTCTGTCTTATATTTCCAGCCGAGTCCCTCTAATTTGCTTACATCAAGAAGTTTTCTCGGTGTTCCGTCCGGTTTTGTGGAATCCCATTTGATCTCACCCTCATATCCGACTACTTTGGCAACCAGTTCTGTCAGCTCTTTGATGGTCAGCTCTTTTCCGGTTCCAAGGTTCACGGTCTCGTTTCCGCTGTAATGGTTCATCAGATATACGCAGGCATCTGCAAGATCGTCCACATAGAGGAACTCTCTGAGAGGTGTACCGGTTCCCCAACAGGTTACCTCTTTTAATCCGGCCTCTTTTGCCTCATGGAAACGACGGATCAGTGCCGGAAGCACATGGCTGTGCTCTGGATGATAATTATCGTTTGGTCCGTAAAGGTTGGTCGGCATAACAGAAATATAATCAGTTCCGTACTGACGGTTTAAAAACTCGCAGTATTTTAAACCGCTGATCTTTGCAAGTGCATATGCCTCATTGGTTTTCTCCAGTTCACTTGTCAGAAGGCAGCTCTCTTTCATCGGCTGTGGAGCCATACGCGGATAAATACAGGAAGAGCCTAAAAACATTAACTTCTTACATCCGTTTTTCCATGCCTCGTGGATCACGTTCATCTCAAGAACCATATTGTCATACATGAAATCAGCGAGTGCTTCACTGTTTGCCATGATACCGCCTACTTTTGCGGCTGCAAGAAACACATAATCCGGTTTTTCTTTTGCAAAAAACTCCTCCACTGCATCCTGACGGCAGAGATCTAACTCTTTGTGTGTTCTTGTGATGATATTTGTATATCCTTCTTTTTCAAGCTGACGGACAATCGCGGAACCTACCATTCCTCTGTGTCCGGCAACATATATTTTTGCATCCTTTTCCATGATCTTATTCTCCATTTCTGTCTGTTTCCCAAGACATAACAAGTTTGAGCGTAAGCACAAACTTGTGTGTGAAAAATCTTATTTTTCACACTTTTCTCCAAATGTTATTTTTCGTTTTTTACAAGCTCCATATCATGCGCTACCATGATCTTTACAAGCTCCTCAAAAGTAGTTTTCGTCGGATTCCAGCCAAGCTCTGTCTTTGCTTTTGCAGGATCTCCCCAGAGATTTACAACGTCGGTCGGACGATAGAACTCCGGTGAAACTTTGATAACAGTCTTTCCGGTTGCTTTGTCGATACCGACTTCATCCATACCCTCGCCCTTGAACTCAAGCTCGATGCCAGCCTCGCGGAATGCGTGCTCACAGAACTCGCGGACAGAGTGCTGCTCACCGGTTGCGATCACGAAATCTTCCGGTTTGTCGTTCTGTAAGATCAGCCACATACATTCAACATAGTCTTTTGCATAACCCCAGTCACGCAGGGATGATAAATTTCCAAGGTAGAGCACATCCTGTTTGCCCTGGGCGATTCTTGCTGCTGCAAGGGAGATTTTTCTGGTTACGAAAGTCTCACCACGGCGCTCTGACTCATGGTTGAATAAAATACCATTACAGCAGAACATGTTATATGCTTCACGGTACTCTTTTACGATCCAGAAACCGTACTGTTTTGCAACTGCATACGGGCTGTATGGGTGGAACGGTGTTGTCTCGCGCTGTGGAACTTCCTCTACTTTTCCATATAACTCGGAAGTGGAAGCCTGATAAATACGGCAGGTCTTCTCTAATCCACAGATACGGACTGCCTCAAGCACTCGGAGTACTCCGGTTGCGACAACATCTGCTGTATATTCCGGCACATCGAAGCTGACACCAACATGGCTCTGTGCAGCGAGGTTGTAGATCTCATCCGGTTTAATGCTTCCGATCAGACGTACCAGACTTAAAGAATCAGACAGATCTCCGTAATGAACGGTAAAATTCGGATTGCCCTCTAAATGGTCGATACGCTCTCTCTTTTCTACGGAAGAACGGCGTACCATACCGTGTACTTCATATCCTTTTTCTAAAAGAAGCTCTGCAAGGTAGCTTCCATCCTGTCCTGTGACACCTGTGATCAATGCTTTTTTACTCATTTCATCTCTCCTTTTATGAATTCTATGATTATTTTGCTAATATCAAAATTTTTAAGCCGTTGTATATAATTACTATTATTTTTGATTTTGCAATTTGAATATATTGGTCTAAAATAGTATTATATTGCTATGCAAAAATTATTTTTTGAAAAATATAAAACCTCCGAAGTTACAAATACGCGAAGCGTCATCAATACCCCCTCCGCATTTACCCGCAAAAATTTCTTCCACATACAGGAAGCTGGCTATTTAAAAAGCCTGAAATCACATTTAAGCAGGCGAAGCGAGCTGAATTCCTACCTGTTTTTTGTCGTGCTCTCCGGCAGTGGCGAGGTCACCTACCGCGAACCGTTATCCGAAGGCGGAATGATCTCTTCAACGGCGCATGCGGGTGACTGTTTTTTTCTCGACTGTTCCGGGGAATACACCCACATCAGTACGGATGAAGATCCATGGGAACTTCTCTGGATCCATTTCAACGGTCCCGAGGCCAGGGCATATTATACCTATTTCAGGGATCACCATAACTGGCATTTCCGCTCTGCTCATTTCACAGAACTGATCAACGCAATCGAGAGTATCATCCGCTACAACGAAGAACCGACCGATGACACCGATCTTTTAACTGCCCAGCAGATCATTCATATTTTAACGCTCATCTGTACCGAGTCTAATGAAAAAAATGAACTGCTCTCAGATAAACTTAAAACAATTCTGCACTATCTGGACGAACATTATACCGAAAATATCTCCTTAGACCAGCTTGCGGAACATTTTTTTATCAGTAAGTATTATCTTTCACGGGAATTTAAAAAGGAATTCGGAACGACGGTCATACAGTATGTGCTGGCAAAAAGGATCAATAATGCCAAGGAGCTGCTTCGGTACAGCAATTCTTCGATTGAGGAGATTGCGCACCTGTGTGGGATCGATGATGCGAGTTATTTTAATAAGGTGTTCCGGAAGATGGAGGGGTGTACGGCGTCGGAGTACCGGAAACGCTGGTAGAAGTGGGTGGCTCGGACGCGGGGAAACGCCTGGGCAGGATTACAAAAGCCAGGTGGGCGGGAGGGTTTTATAAGAAGGCACGCTTGCGCTGCGTGTCGCTCGCAACGGTACTAAGGGAGCAAAATACGCTCCCTAAGGACCGGCGGCTCCCCAGCACCTTCTTTTAAAACTCTCCCGCCCACCTGGCTTTACGTTATGTTTTCGATAGGCGTTTCACCGCTTCCTATCTCTACTTTGGCTTTCGTCGCAGGCGTTTCATTACGACATGGCTCTACCTGGTTTTCCCCGTAGGTATTTCAACACGATCTGATTCTACCTGGTTTTTCGACGCAGGCGTTTCTTTAACCGGTTCAGTATTTCTGAAAACGCAAGGCATCCCAGGACGGCGGCGGTAATGCGCAGTGCATGATACAGAACAAATGGTACAACTGCGCCGCCCGGCACAGGAATTGCGATAAATTTGGATGCAATACGTTCGACAACTTCTAAGGCAAAGATGTGGAAGGCGAGCAGGAAGATCGTATTTTTTCCGACGTAGGCGATGAATCTGCCCGGTGCCGTATTTTCGATCAGTTTGCCAAACCAGATGCAGAGCAGTGATCCGGTGAGTCCGACGATGATGAAAAATGGGACGCTGAATGCTCCGTAGATGCCGTATTCGCGGATGGACATATTGATGCCGGGATCAAGACAGCTTGTCAGGATGTAGATGACAAATACCGCTGCGATTAACGGAATATTCCATTTTTTTCGAAGAACTGTGCTCTCCCAAGCAGGGTTCCTGCAATCATGAAGATGGTTCCCACGCAGGCAAGATCGATGCTCCATGGAAGGAGTACCGGAATATCTGCAAGTGCCATTGTGATGGCAGTCAAAACGATCAGTGTACCGATTAAAAATTTCCGGTCAGAAAGGCAGCGGTCAATGACCAGATGATAGACAAGACTCGCTGCAAAAAATGCGGTCAGATACCACATGGCACCATTTGCCACGGTAAACAAATAAACGTTATCCTTGACGACTGTCGTGTCGTACAGGCAGTATCTGGAATAGAGTATTCCAAATGCAGACGCTTTTGTCTCCGCAAGTGTTCTTCCCATCAGCACATAGACTGCCAAAAGCACTGCACTGTATCCAAAATACGGGATCAGAAGGCGTTTTGCCTTGTGTTCAATATTTTCTTTGTAACTTCTTCCCTCTTTATAAATATATCCCGAAACCACAAAAAACAGCGGAATGTAATAATTGATCAGAAAGCGGCTCAGCCCGCAGCTGTGTGAGATAATGACAAGCAAAAGTCCGAATCCCCTTGCCACATCCAGATATTGATATCGTTTCATTTTTACTCCTGTATCCAATCCTGTTTAATCAGTGCACGCTCCCACAGATACGGCTGAATCCGGTTCCAGATGTCCGCCGCCTGATGGAACGAAGCATTTTTACCTGCAAGAAAATCAGAAAGATCACTGCGTACCTTCGCCGGATCATCGATCAGACTGCAGTTTGCAAAGTCTGCAGATGCCACCGTATCCTCAAAAAACTGGCGGTACGGTCCCCTCATCCAGTCAAGAATCGGAGCATTAAATCCCAGCTTGGTACGGCGGTAAGCAATCTCTTTTGGCATAAAAGCTGCGCCCGCATCACGGACGATCGATTTCGAAAAACCTCCGTGCAGTTTTGAACGCCATCCAATGGAAAATGCAAACTCTACGATCCTGTAATCCAGAAACGGCATACGTATCTCAACGCCCGCTGCCATGCTGTCCCTGTCATAGTTGCGCAGCAGTGTCGGCAGGATCGTCTCATGTGTGGAGACAAATAATGTCTTATTAAGATTATCCAGACGGTTCCAGTTCGGATGGTCGGAATACGCACTCTTTACAGTTTCTTTACCAAGCAGTTTTTTTGCATGGTATTTTAACATATATTCGCGGTAGAGTCTGTTTCTCTGCTTTTTAAATGCAGCTGACTGCTGACTCACTCCGTCTTCCGCATCCTGGTTTAAATATGCGGTCGTGATCATGTCGATTTCTTCTTTTGTCTTTGCATCCGGGTATGCTTTTAACACATCAAATCCATATCCCGCAAACAGCTCATCCGCCGCATGTCCGTCAAGGGAAACAGTGGTTCCCATCTCTCTCTCTTTTTGTAGAGCTCCATCATCGGCACCTGTGGATTGCCCCAGAGTTCTTCAAAACAGTAAAGCTGGCGCAAAAACTCACGCTCTGAAACTGCGGAATCAATGTTCATAAAGGTATGGCTGATTCCAAGATAATCCGTCACCTGTTTTGCATATTTTGTTTCATCCTGCGCCGTTCCCGGAAAACATGCCACATAAGCGTGCTGCCAGTCATTGTTGGCGCGCTCATCTGTCATGTTTTTGGAAATATAGGACATTGCGCAGATAACAGCGGAAGAATCAAGTCCTCCGGAAAGTCCGGTACCAAGTGTCACATCACTTCTCATTCGGATCTTGCAGGCATCCAGAAACAATTCGCGGAACTGCTCTACCTGTTCCTCATAGGAATCCGGTACGCTGATCAGATGATCTAAGGTATTCCAGTAGCGTTTCAGTGTAATCTTTCCGTCTTTTACCCATGCATTGTGGCCTGCCGGGAACCGTTTGATTCCACGGATCAGACACTCCGGCTGTGACTCATAATGATTGTCTGCAAAGTAGCGGTCGAACATCGGCTTGTTTGCTTCCACCTTAGGCAAAAGCGGCAGAATTACTTTCATCTCCGATGCAAACGCAAAACCACCATCCGGCAGTTCGGCATAAAATAACGGTTTTACTCCAAAACGGTCTCTGGAAATGAAAAGCTGTTTTGTCTGTTTATCCCAGATGGCAAATGTCCACATACCGTTGAAGCGTTCCACACAGGATTCACCCCACTCACAAAATGCAGCCATGATGACTTCGGAGTCGCTGGCACTGCGGAACGTATATCCCTTTTTCTTAAGCTCGTCCCGGATCTCGATAAAGTTATAGATCTCGCCGTTAAACGTCATCCAGTAACGCTCATTTGCATAGGACATCGGCTGGCTTCCGGCATTGGAAAGATCTAAAATGGATAATCTGCGGTGTCCTAATGTCACACCGTCCTCCTGCCACAGTCCGTAACCGTCCGGTCCACGGTGGATCATCGTGTTTAAGCATTTCATCGCCAGTTCCCGGTCTACCTTTTTATTGACTACACCGTAAATTCCACACATACTAAACCTCGTTTCTGATATAAATATTTATGAATCAAAAAAATTTGAAACTTATTAGGGAATTAAATTGTTCACAACTTTCATATACTAAATTTAAATTTCATAATTATTTCCGATGAATCAGCCACAGATAACGTGTATTCGTGACCAGATAACGTTTAAACAATCTCTTCGGATCCTGCAGCAGACGATATAACCATTCCAGGCTCAATTTCTGCATCCAGCCCGGCGCACGTTTAATGTTTCCGGCATGGTAGTCAAATCCTGCCCCGACACCGATCATCACGCCGTTTACATGGTCCTTATGAGCATACATCCATTTTTCCTGCTTCGGTGCTCCAAGTCCCACCCAGATGATATCTGCTCCGGATGCATTGATCTGGTCGACAATCTCTTTATCTTCCGCTTCGGACAACTCGCGAAACGGCGGTGACACCATTCCTGCAATCTGAAGATGTGGATATTTTTCTGCCAGTTTTTCTTTTAACAGAGCAAGCGTCTCCTCACTGCTCCCGTAAAAATAATGTTTCAGTCCGTTATCGCGTGCAAATAATGCAAGCATCAGATCCGGTCCTGTCACACGCTCCGCCTCCGGGAATCCGTGTTTTCTGCTGTAACCGGAAAGCGGCCCGCCATCCGGCAGAACAAACGCGGCATCTGCCTGTACCGTGTGATACTGCGGATCGTCATGCGCCATCACGGTCGTGTGCACATTTCCCACACAGATATATTTTCCCCGCAGCTGCTCTATATTCTGCTCGATCAGATTTACGGTCTTTTCCATATCCGTCACAAGGATATCAAGGCCTAAAATATTACATGTTTTCAGTTCCATATTTTTTCCCTGCTTCTTTTCTTCCTGCCATTTTCATGCTGTAAACATCTTAGCAGATATTTATGATTTCTTCCGGCGTACCGTCTCAAGCGGTATATTCCCTATATACGATGGAAGTAAACTGAATGTACTGTTATAACTTCCTAAAATTTTTCTGCACTTTGACAGTGCGATCATCTCCACAAATGCTTCCTCGATTCCCTCTTTCGAATCGCGGTCGATCACATCCGACTGCGGGAAGATCAGCTTTGCATCCGGCAGTAATTCTTTCAATTCCCTGCGTACCTCTTTGTCATCTGTTGCCACAAAAAAACTTGTTTCTTTATCCGCTTCCAGTTCTTTTTTCATACGCCCGGCAAACAATGCCAGCGGACTGTTTGCGATCGCATCCGTATGGTCAGTCCTTCTCACATGTACCCCCACACAATTTCCAGTCAGTTCATGAAACAGATAGTCACCTTTTTCTTCAATGTTTTTGCTTGGCTTTAAAAAGGAATAACTCTCTGCCCCGACCTCGCAGATCGGCCCAAATGCTTTTAAATAGATGACCGGGGTCTGCTCGATCAGGTGGAATAGTCCTTCATACCCTTCCGTTTCTTTGACCTGTTCCACATCATCACACTCTAAGAAACGATCTGCCATTTTTCTCCATTTCTTTTTTGCATGATTCCCAAGAAGCTGTGCCACCGGCTCATTCTTAAATCCATTTTCGCTGATCTCCACCACCTCAAACGGCAGATCAAACAGCTCTGAAAAACGGATGTTGCATCCGACTTCACGTTTCCACATCACGACCAGCCTGCGGTTTAATTTTTCTGCCACCGCATAAGCAGAACCCAGACCAAGCAGTCTGTTTCCAAGCCCTGCACACGGCTCTATGATTATCATCGGTTCACTCATACGCTTTCCTTCTCTTTCCTTGTCACACTGCCACCCTCTACCTGATATACCATGTCACAATTTTTGATCGTAGACAGGCGGTGTGCAATAATCAGCATTGTCATCTTACCCTGTAAGCTGTCGATTGCTTCCATAACAGCAGCTTCTGTTTCCGTATCCAGTGCGGAAGTTGCCTCATCCAGCACTAACACTTCCGGTCTGCGGTATAGCGCACGTGCAATACCGATACGCTGACGCTGTCCACCGGATAAGCGTACACCGGCCTCTCCGATCATGGTATCTAAGCCTCATCAAGGGATTTTACAAACTCATCTAATTGTGCCTGTTTTATGCTTCCCAGATATCTGCATCATCAATGCCTTCCGTCTTGCCAAATGCAATATTATTGCGGATTGTATCGTCCAACATGTAGATAGTCTGTGGGATATAACCGATCTTATCATGCCATCCACGGTAAGATTCTTTGATATCCATACCATCTACCGTGATCTTTCCGACCTGCGGTTTTAAAACACCCAGGATCAGGTCGACCATCGTGGTCTTTCCGGCACCGGACGGTCCGATAAATGCAACGGACTTGTTTTTCGGGATTGTCACATTGACATGAGCTAATACCGCATCCTCAGTATCCGGGTAATGGAAGGTCATATCCTCGACTTTGATTTCTTTGTCTAATGTTACTTTTTTATAATTTTCTTCTTTTTCTGTCTGGATCTCCATATCGCGGATCGCAGCATACTCTTCACCGATCTTGTGGATCACGACACCGTTATGGATGATCGATCCTAAATATTCAGACATCTTATTTGCAGAAGGAAGCAGGGCAAATGCTGCTGCCGCAAATACTGCAAGTGTTCCGACAAACTGCTCCGGGCTTGTGGATGTCGCGTTGATACGGACAATGATTGCCGCCATAAGTCCTGTGATACAGAGTGCTTCCATGATCGGTTTCGGAATGGAACTTAAGAAAGAGTTCTGTTTGATGACATAGGTGTAAAGACCATTCTGCTTTACAAATTCCCCTTCAAAATATGCCTCGCGGTTTGCGATCTTGATCTCTTTGATACCGCCGAACGCCTGCTGCATACACTGCAGGATATTGGCGTTGTATTTTCTTCTGTCATCACCGAAACGCGCTAAGGTTCGGCGCAGTTTTTTCATAAAGATAAATACCATAACGACCATCGCAAACGCAACGCCTAAGGTGAGCAGCGCATCTTTTACTAAAAGATATCCTACTAAGATCAGGCTGACGCAGAGTTCTGATGCAAGCTGGAGCATATTTAACACCGCCGCATAAAACATCTCCGGATCCGTATTGATATCACGCATCAGCTCGGCACTGTTGTGGTTTAAGAAAAATGTGTAATCTCTGCTGATATAATATTTCATCATGCGGTCCTGCATCTCGCGTTTTCCATAATAGGAGAAGCAGTACAGCATGTTATTGATAAAAATGATAAACGCATTTTTTGCAATATACACGATAATGATCAGCACCGAGAGCAGCGTGATCAGCTGATTGGTATTCTGCATGTGAAATCCATCATAAACAGAACGTATGATGTCATTTTTCAATAACTCTTCCGGATTCATCACCGCTGTGATAAACGGGGATAACACCGAAACACCAAGCAGGCTGACACCGGAATTGATCAGTATCAGAAACATCATTCCGACAAGCTTGCGCTTCTGCTTTCCATCAAAAACTTTTAGTACACTTTTTACCAAATCTTTCATTCTTTTACCTTTCTTACTTTAAAATAATCCAGTTTTTCTGCCGCATCCGTTCGCTTAACAGATCATCCGGCATAATGACCGTCTTATCCGGGTTCTGATTCAGATAAGCTGCCCATGTCGAAAACGTACTATTGGACAATATCTGGTTCTGGCATGCCGCCATCAGGAAAAATTCATCCACATCCGAAAATTCTCCCATCTCTGAGACAAATTCCAGCCTGTTTTCTGCCTGTCCCACTGCGTCTTTTTTCTGGCTTTCCAGCACAGGGGCAAGCGCTTCTTCTGCACGCTCCATATCATTGGTAAACACAATATAGCGTACTCCCGGCTTTTCCTGTTCCATGCGTTCCATGGCATGTTTAAAATAGGCTCCGGCAGGTCCCATGATATCACCGCCTCTGACATGCACGGCACAGGTCGGCGTTTTTTTGAACTCTTCCTGTAATTTTTTTACCGTCTCACTCTGCTCGTAAGCCGGCGTCATCATCGCAGTGATCTCATCTAAATAATCTTCAAAATAGGCAAGGTGCTGCCAGTAACCATATAAATATTTATTTCGAAGTCCTTTTTTCTTATAAACTCTCGGATCGATATCATTCACATCATACCGGTGGTCACGGTTATGGTACACCTCGCGCTCTTTGATCACATGATATTTTAACGCACGTCTTAAGTTCTTGTAAATCTTCTGTCCCAAATTACGGTTTGGAAATGATTCCTTTTTATCGTATTTCAGATGAAACTTGTCCAGTTCAAAATCCCGCAGTGTAGAATTGTCACATTCTGAAATATCAAGAACCAGCGAATCGCCATCCCGCCTTGCCTGGGCATATCCGCAGGCATAATTAAACAGCTGGTTTCCCATGCCGTCTCCAATTTTTACTGCAATCATTCCTCTGTTACCTCTCACTTTTCCTGTGTCCTCTGGTGTTTCCCTGGAAAATGGATTTTTTCTGAAAGCAATGCCATTTCCTTTGCACAGCAGGGCAGCAGGATAAATACATACGGATACACATACTGGCTTTTGGCTTCCCATATTATATGCAAAGAATCCGCCTGTAAAAATAAAAAATATAGTTACAATCATACTTCCTGTTTCTTCGATCCGCAACAAAAATTGTTGCAAGAACAAACAGCATGATCACAAATCCCTTCATCGCCAGGGCAATCTGCGTTCTATACTTTTTCCCGAATAAAGTTCATTAAAAAACTCTGTCTTATTTTCTGCCCCTGCATCCGGCAGCGGGCCGCTCCAGAGTGATTCATACATCGGATCACACCACATGGATTCCAGTTTTTCGGAGAAAAACTCATACGCAGTATCCGGATTATGCCGGAAAATATAAATATTATCCCTGATCTTTGCCTTGCCAAGCTCCGTTGCTTTCTCAGGATCGTACTTCGCTTCCGAAAAAAGCCAGTCCGAACAGCCATTATACCAGCCTGCCGCATTATTATAATAAGGCTCGGTCCCCATTGCGATCCATAAGATTTTCGGTTTTCCACCGCAGAGCACACCACCTGCTTCTTTGTTATACCACGCATGGAATGCCTTTCCAGGAAGCACTGACACAACCATCACCAGAACTGCAAGTAAGATCAGCCTCCATTTTTTTTCTTTTAAGATCCGAAGAAAACACAATATTGCGATCGTTATCGATCCTATAATATTATTTCCTTTCAAAATAACTGCAAGCATTACAAAAATGACACACAATATCATATGCTTCCAGTTGCCGCTCTCCAAAGATTTATCCAGAAACAAAAATGCCAGAAGTATGAAAAACAATCCCGGAATAATTCCATATGCAAATGCCAGGAAGAAAAACTGTGGCAAAAATAAAAATGAAAAAAGTATCACATACAGATTTGTCTTGTGATTTTGTCCAAAACACCGGTCTGTCAGCTTCCAGATCACAAAATTGATCCCTATGATCTGCAGGAGATTGACCGCATATAAAAAGCGCACATCCGTGCTGATAAAACCAATCAGATATTCATAGGTCACAAAACTTAACTGATGTTCATTCAGATAGATATCCTGTCCCGGATTTAAAAATGAAAAATCATGCTGTCTCATAAGCACAGAACCGTTATGTGCACTGTACGCATCCATGCGCAATTCCGTTGAAACATTCGCAATCCAGTATATCCCTGCAATTATATAAATTACAGTAAATACAATAAAGAGTATTTTTTCATCAATCTTTTGAATTTTAGATCCTGCGATCAAAAATACCACAAAAATCAGAACTGCGAGCACCAGTGCTGTGATACTGGTGCGCTCTATGCTCACATCCTCCGTCCACACATATGCCACTTTCGACCGATACAGCAGATTCAAAACTGCTACAAAACCGACACAGCAAAGCATCACCAGCCAGATTATATTCTGACAAAACCATTCAAACAGCTCAATTACTTTTTTTATCTTTTGCATATACTTCATATTCCCCGTTTGCAAATACCTGTTGATAAAAATTTTCTTTTACAAATATTAAGACCACATTTGTTTTTTCAGACTGTTCATCCAATGCAGTTTTATTAAAAACCACAAGTGGCATTGCTTCCTGTTCGCTGCCTGACGAAACAGACTCCTCAAGCTGCTGCTCTATCTCCTCTGCCGTGATGTAATCTGTCTCAATCCAGCCACCGCATCCGGTAATATAAGGAGCTCTTCCGGTCAGATAATGTAAGATTGGAATTGCACCACAGGTAACCATCTTATCACTTTCGCTGCCATATGACTTTATAAAGTTTACCACTTCTTCCATCGGCTGTACAATATCCGTATCATACCTGATGCCGCGCAGTTCATCGAGTGTGAACTGCTGTTTTGGCTCTTGATCTTTTAAATACGCCTTTGTCATATAAAAACTCTGTGATACAGTCAGACCCACACACCATATCGCACAGATGACGGTAAGAAGTCTTCCCGTATTTCTTACATCCGGCAGCTTGTGCTCTGTCTCCACTGTTTCTTCAGTCTGTCTCTTCGCCTTTTTCATTCTGTCTCCGATACAGATTGCAATATATGGCAGTACAAAAAAAGCTTCATTGCACAGATGTGTGATACCCACATTCGATCCAATCGGCATCAGCACTGCAAGCATCCCGGATGCAAATGCAAGGGTTTTAAATTCTTCCGAAGCCTCTTTGTCTTTTAAAATCAGAACAATACATACATAGAGCATCGCCTTTATCACAGCTACTGCGTTCAGGTAATCTCCAAGCACGCGATACAGCACCGATAATCCTGCGATCTGATCTGCCCCGAAAACCGCACCTGCTAATAAAAGCACTGCCATCGCAATCATACCATATCCGATAAACAGTGCAAGACTTTTTACTTTTTTTGCTATCAGATAAATTCCATACAGCACGGCAAGTAATAATATTCCCCGCACGGTTCCCTTGAAATTGATCACAACCATGTTACCGATTGTATGTCCGTCATTTGAATTTCCTGCATAGAAGAACATATCCGCAACCATCTGAAAATAAGTGCCGATCCCGCATGTTTTATACATGAGAAAAAGCCCTGACGCAAAACTGCTCAAAACACCCACCACGCACCATAACACCTGGCGTACAAAATATGCCACATCTTTTTTCCGGTAAAAATCATAAAAAAGAACGATAAACACAGCAAATTGCAGGATGGAAGATATTTTGCAGAAAGCCGCCAGCATGAAAAATGCCGATGCAAAAAAGAGCATCCCGGACTTTTTGTCATTGACAGCCCGGATCAGGAAATACAATCCCGTCAGTGCCATAAATGCCACTGCCGTATTATAAATAAAGAAATGAAAATTACATTTTGCAAGCACCATGGCAAACGCAAGTGCCGGAAGGATCAGCGCATCTTCCCGGTATCTCACATAGAGCCTGTAAGATAAGAAACACAGGTAGAAGCAGACTGCCGCCCATGCAGTCTCCATGCCAATGTAAGCCGGTATATGCAGTATCCCAAACACTTTTAACAGGCATCCGCCCAAAATGTTTGTCAAAAACAGCGGCAGATAAGTACTGTCCATATCTGTAAAACAAAACCGGTACTGATTCATGTTAAATCCGACATCACTGACATCAATACTAAAATTCCATCCCGACGACGGGAGCAGCGGAATCAGTGCGATCAGAATGATCCAGAAAAATTTATATGTCCGTTTCATAAAATCTCCATTCCTGCATTATTTTCACACTATGCTCCAAAATACAGCATACCTATCATTACAATACCATAAACCACACAGAGTGCCATCAGTACCCTGTCATGTAAAAGGACCTCCACAGGATCTCCCTCCGAATTTCCCTCCACCGTCAGACTGTACTTCATACAGATCAAAATCACGATCGGCACCGTCCACATTGCATATTCCATGCCGGCATTGGTAATATCCTTACACCATAATGCATAAAATGTATTGAGCAGTGCCAGCACATATACATATTTTTGTCCAGGAAATCTCTCGTATAATATTTAAGCACCTTGCGGGTATCCCCGTCCTTTTTCTTCTGCAGCTCGTTGCGTCTTTTTCCAAGACTAAAATAAAACGCACCGGAAAGTACAGTCAGATACAGCCATTCAGACACTTCCGTCCCTGTCAGGACCGCACCGAAAAGCACGCGCAGCAAAAATCCGGAAGCAAGAATTGTCACATCTAAAAGCGGTACATCCTTAAGTCCCATACTATATGCCACATTGATAAACAGATATAAAAATACCAGCGCATAACTGCCCGCTGTCGCATCTGACACCACAAGCAGTACCACTGCTGCGATCAGAATGAACACCATCAGCACTACTGCGTGAAACGGTGTGACTGCGCCGGATGCGATCGGGCGATTTTCTTGTCGATGCTATCCTGTCTTTTTCCGCTATCCCTGATATCATATTAATTAA
>ENA-OQDM01000754-OQDM01000754.1-human-gut-metagenome-genome-assembly--contig:-NODE-754-length-16358-cov-1.426098_pt1 | contig 16358 bp, 14 predicted proteins | sample MGYA00242772_ERZ504605 | MGnify/ENA primary metagenome ERZ504605 (study PRJEB26092, sample SAMD00036348) | human gut metagenome | host: Homo sapiens | study: EMG produced TPA metagenomics assembly of... | reverse complement strand
CCACAATAATGACATCATAATGTTCTTTCATCTTCTTTCCTCACATCATGCCTGATTTTCGTTTGTCTGTGCAATTATACTCCCCGGATATACAGGTGTCAAGACACCTGTATATAATTATGACAACATTGTTTGCTTTGAGTTACTGTGAACGTAACCACTTTGAAAATCCTACTGCTTATTGCTTTTCACATCTCCACAGGGGTCTTACTTGATTCGGTTAAAGGCAGAAACAGATTTTCCGTTGACTATTGTAACCGCCCCACAGTCTCTGGTGATCAGCACTCTGCTTCCACTCTTCTTCAGCCGTTCCAGCGTATCCGGCGACGGATGCCCGTATGTGTTTGTTGCAGAACAGGAAACAACAGCCAGTTCCGGTCTGACGATTTCCAGAAACTCTGCTCCTGTAGAATATCTGGAACCGTGATGAGCAGTTTTCAGGAAGTCCACATCTTCAAGACACCCATTCTGTATCAGTTTTTCTTCTGTCACCATCCCGATATCTCCTGTAAAAAGCCCTTTGAAATCTTTGCTTATCATTTCCAGAACCATCGCATCTTCATTTACTTCCTTCCCTGATGCTGTGGACTCCGGCCACAGAACCTTCAGTCTGACAGTTCCATATCTGATCTCATCTCCTGCTTTCACAGTAAGCACCCGGACTCCCGCTGACTCTGCCAGCTCTGTCAGCTCCCGATAATTTTTATTCTCCTGAATATCGCTCCATTTGGGCAGGATCAGATTCTCTATGCGCAGAGAAGTCAGATCTTTCTCAACAAATTCCAGAAGTTCCCGCACCCCGCTGATATGATCTTCATCTGTGTGAGAAACATAAATTCCGTCCAGTCTGGAAATCCCTCTGCTCTTCAAGTATGGGAGCAGCTGATATTTTCCCAGTTCATTCTTATTCGTACTGCCCCCGTCGATCAGGATATTCCATCTGTTTTCTATTTCCACCACAATTCCGTCTCCCTGTCCCACATCCAGACAGGCGATACGGAAATTTTCATGCGGTCTGTAACTGATCAGCAGAATTGCAAAGCATACCATACCTGCATATACAGCCCGGATTTTCCACGCAAAGATCTTACCATTTTCACTTTTCATCACACCCGCTCTGTACATCCACACCGCTGTTGCCAGAACCAGATAATATCCAACGATCTGCCACACTTCCGGCTTTCCGCCGATCCATGTACAAAACGAAAGTCGCCCCAGCAGCACTGTCAGGAACTCATATCCTCTCAGAATAATCCTGCCCGGAACAACAGCCAGAAACGCTCCTCTGACAGTGACTAATCCAAGTAATGCACCGGCAGTTCCGCTTCCCAGTACAATCCCCACAGTAGGAAGCACCAGCAGATTCAGAAAAATCCCCATCACCGACACTTCTCCGTAAAACCACAGCACTATGGGAAGTGTGGTAAGCTGCATAACTCCGGATGCCAGAAATGACATCAGAAGTTTATTTCTGATTTTTCCCTTCTCATTAACCTCACTTCGTTTTTTCCGGTTTAATAACATCCATCCCCCTCCTGCACTAACGGCCAGACACAGCCAATCCCAATCACCGATCCAAAAGACAGCAGAAAACCTCCATCAAGCAGATACGCCGGATTTTCCATAAGGATCAGGATCGCCGCAGCCGCCATTCCTGTAGGCATATCATAAATCCGTCCTGCGATCTTTGCACCTACAGAAAGTAAAAACATACATACTGCCCCGCATAGTTGAAACAGACCCTCCGGTCATCATCCCATACTGAAGCATGATCACCAGCGCCAGCAGGCCTGCCGGCCAGATACCCAGACCGATTTTTTTCAGCAGATTATACAGTCCCATTCCAAGAAGACTGATATGGAGCCCCGAAATCGCCAGGATATGTATAATTCCTGCCATCTGATAACGCATTTTCAACTCCGGATCCAGATTTGTTTTATCTCCCAGCACGATTGCTTCAAACGCTCCAGCTTCCATTCCACAGGTCTTCTCCAGAATACCTGCAAATTTCTGCTGCATATCGATCAGGAACTGCCCATATACAGAATGACTCTGCGACTGCTTCTTTATCTTTCCTTTCTTCATCACATAATAGATCCTCTGGCAGCCATAGTATGCTTTACTGTCAAACTCTCCCGGATTCGTGGGGCTTTGCACCTCTTCCAGTTTTCCGGACACCAGAACAAGACTTCCTGCCAGAAGTTTATCAACATCACTGTTACCGCTATGATTCTTTTTTTGTTTTAAATAAACCTTTATATTATCAATGGAAACTTTTTCAGAATTGTAAATAAGATAAGTATTTCTAAGATATACAGATTGAAAATCTTCATTCTCCCGGCACCTGACCACCTCCCCGCAGATGGTGGATTCCGGATGCTTTCTGATCCATGTCTGCACAGACTGTGGCAGTGGATTCCCCCTTATCAGGGAAAATCCCAGCCAGTCTGTCACACACAGAAAAACAACCAGAAGCATGCACAGGATACACACAGGGCGTCTCCTCACTTTTGTGCCTCCTCTTCGTTTATGAATATCACTCTTTTTCCTTGACTACCAGCTTATCATTTCTTTCATAAAAATGATACAGCTCCATCTTCTTACCAAAGGTATCCAGCCTGTCCTTCCCGCCGACCGTAATCTGCACTTTGTCTGCATCCAGCGCATCCAGCAGCGAATTTACCACAGAATATACCGGTATTTTCTCCGATACATCCAGCGCATAGGAAGAAAATACTCCGTCAAATGCCACATAGCAGATCCTGTCTGCTATGGTCACATTCAGAACCTCCGTATTCTCCGGAATTGTGGGGTAATGCCCTTTTTCCAGCGGTCCCTTCATTAACTGTTCCAGAACGATCCTCTCTTTGGGGATACTGCGTTTATACCGCACAGTACGCTGTTCTTTTACCAGCTTCTGACCACTCTTATCAGTAAAATAAAGCGTAAAGGTATTGCTGCAATAGGCATCCGGTTCAGTTCCTGTGAACTCGGCAAAGGTATCTGCAGTCATATTTCCCACAGCCTGTCCCCTGGAATCTGTCAGATCTTCATTTTCTATTGTAAAACGCACAGAATTAATCCCCGGAACCTGAAGGAAAGTCTTCACAACACCTGCCCGCACAAGTAATTCCCTGGCGCGGCTCATGCTGCTGTACTGACTGTTAAAGTTGACCACCAGCACGTCCTCTTCTACACTGTAATTCATCTGTACTCCTTCAGGAAGCAGACTGACCCGGTTCTGCGAATCTGTCTGCTGGCTGTTCATCCGCTGCATCATATCCTTAAGCATATAGTCTGCAGTTGTCTCCTCCGGAGAGTAGCTTTCCTTCTGAAGCTGAGTTTCATCAGAGCTGATATCGTACAGATAATATTTGGCATCCTGCTTACCCGAATCTTCATGTATCTCCACAGAACACCCGGCCGCAAGGATGCTTAGTATTAACGCTGTTATAATGATTGAAAGTTTCTTTTTCACAATGGCACCTCCTATGACGGTATATAAGACAGAGGAATACGCACAGAGAATGTAGTTCCCTCTCCTTCTTTACTGAATACTTTGATCGTTCCATGGTGCATTGCAATAGAACTCTTGGTGATCGCCAGTCCCAGACCGGTTCCCCCGATTTCCTTGGAATGGGACTTGTCCACACGATAGAAACGCTCAAAGATTCTCTCTATACTGTCCTCAGGGATTCCCATACCGGAATCCGCCACTGTTATATAGAAATATTTATGGTCTGCATCCAGAGACACACGCACCCATCCATCATCCACATTATATTTAATGCCATTCTCCACCAGATTACTGATGGCAAGCGTAAACTTCACCTCATCCACATCTGCATCCACAGGGCGGAAGCAATCCAGGATCAGATCGATATTGCGCCTGTCTGCAATGGGACGCAAGCGCTTGAGGATATCCTCCAGAAGCTGATTGATATCCATATGTGTAATGTTCACATCTGCTGCTTTCTTATCCATCTTTACCAGCGAGAGCAGATCTGTAATGATCTTATTCTCTCTGTCGATTTCAGCAGTAATATCACTCATAAACTCCTGATACAGTTCCTCCGGGACTCCCTGCTGTCCAACCAGAGAATCTGCCAGAACCTTCATAGAAGTCAGAGGCGTCTTCAGTTCATGGGACACATTGGATACAAACTCCTGTCTGGATTCATCAAGGATTTTCATACGGTTGACCATCTTGTTGAATGCATCTGTGATCAGCTCTGTCTCCGTATAGTCAGGAACACTGATTTCTTCATCCAGCATGCCATCTGTCAGATCTTCAATGGCCTTCGTCACTCTTGCAAGTGGTTTTACAAGTATTGTAGAGAGCAGCCATGCCAGAAATACCGAAAGAACAACAATACTTCCGATCAGCATCACGCCTCTCTGTTCCATCTCTGCCAGTGTTTCCGCAATATCAACAGCCGAAACACTTACCAGCATCACGCCCTGAAGCTGCTGCACATCCGGACTCTGTACAGGAACTGCAAGCTCCAGTACTTTACTTCTGGCGTCATAATTGCTTGTCTCTTCTCCTTTCAGACAGGCTACAGCCAGTGAACTGAGAAGCGTCTTTCCCTCCTCTGTGTGGAAGGTATCACTCACTATCTTAAAATCTCTGTCAGCCAGCAGGATGCGTCCGTTATACACATTGGAAAACAGTTCCAGCTTGCTGTTTACAATCTCTGAATCTGTATCATTGAGATAATTCTCCCTGATGATCAGATTACATAAAATATCGCACTGATCACCCACTGTCTCTGTAAGCATTGCAACCGCCCGGTTCTGATAGTTATGAAGCATCGTATATGTTACAATAACCCCCGGCACGATTCCCAGAATGATCAGGATGACCAGAATACGAAAACGCAGACTTCTGAAAATTTTTTCTTTTTTTCACCTTTTCAACTCCGTTCTCTTCTGTCATGCAGTTTGATGCATGCTTTCTGTCTGTTCGTAAAACAGTCATTGTTTATCGAATCCTTATCATCTTATCACAGAAAAATGGGCTTTTCTACATCTTAGCGAAAAGTAATTTATTTTTTGTAGCAATCAATGCGCAAGACATATCTCAGGAAATATTATCATGAACGAAAGATACCCAAAATACTATTTGTATTGACTTTATTTTTTGATTTTCATTTCAGGTCAACTATAATCAAAATTTTAATTGACCTGCGATTGTACTTTTATTATATGAGGTCAATCCTGAACATGTTTATTGTTGACTGCAATTGCTCTTTTATTATATACGGTCATCATTAATCACGTTTATTGTTGACCTCAATCGCTCTTTTATTATATACGGTCATCACTAATTATGTTTATTGTTGACCTCAATCACTCTTTTATTATATATGGTCAATCCTGAACATAATTATAGTTGACCGCAAATACTCTTTTACTATATATGATCATTTTTGATTCTCCGAATAGATATGGCACAGTCAAGCTATACAGCAACTGTCTTTACAAAATGAATTTTATTAAACTCTGTCAAATATTAATAACCTGCATACGTATTCTCTCTCATATGTACAGCAATCGCCATCCAACTATTTCTGCCACAAATTCCATCAGCCAACTGATTCGTATTCTTCTGAAATGTACGAAGCGCATTTTCTGTTTCTGTTCCGAAAATACCATCTGCCTGCACCTGTAAAAATACCTGCAGCATCTTTACAGCTGTACCCGTACATCCTCTGGATAATTCAGGAAAGATGACTCGCAGTTCTTCTGTCAGCGTTATTTCCTTTCCTCCTGAAGGTGAATTCTCTTTTTCCTTTCCCTGAATCAGCTTTTTAAAACGGTTCCAGTCATTTTTTGCACGGATAGCGGAAGGACAGTTTTTGGCGCATACATCATAGTGCTGTACTACTCTGTCTGCCGGAATATTCAATTCCGACATAAGCTGTCTGCACACCTCTGCTGTATTTGCAAATGCCTTATCATAATCAAAACCGGCCTGCACACACATTTCAATTCCTACAGAATTACGGTTATTCACTGTTCCAAATAATCTTCCTCCATAATTCACCCCTACATGCCATGCGCCTCTGCTATATGGCATTGCCTGATATGCTGATTTATCATCCACATACACATGAGCTGAATATCCATCAAAATTCCCATGATACTGTGCCATTGCATGAGCCCTGGCATCTGCACCTGTGCTGTAATTGTCCGTATTGTGGATTACAATATATCTTGGTATTTGTCCCGAATAACTGTTTCTTTCTGATATATACTGCTGATTTATATTCATAATCTGCTCCTTTCTGCTGAAATCATATATCTTTTCTAAGTCTGTTTTTCTATCGTATTTTGTGAATGTCGTTTCAGTACATCAATTGCCTGGCAAATGCTTTCCGGAAGAGGCAGACCCCATCAGTCCCGCATTCTCTATGATAGAAAGACCTTCATTTGCAATAAATCCAATGCATACCGCATCTCTCAGATATTCTGTCCCCATCAATGCATCCAGACGGCAGCAATGAGAACATACAACAATGTCATGCCTTTTCTGCACAAACCTTTCCATCCAGCTCTGCTTTCCAGTGCACCATTTTCAGATTTCGGACTTTTTCCAAATACTGCCGGAAGAAGGATTCCTCCTGTAAACCAGTCGATTGCCATAAACAAAAGCAATGTCTGCAGGAATTTATCCCAGCCTCCAAAACACACTGCCAGAGTACTTCCGGCAAGACCAATTAATGTAATTATTCTGTATTTCATAGTTTTCACCTCTCTTTTTCTTAAAAATGGGTACAAAAAAACGGTCGGTGGGGGAATGCCAATCGTTCTCTTCATAATCAACTTTATTCATCTTTAACTTTGTTCCTGTCAAACAATCATAATATCACTTTCGTTCCAGTCTATAGATATCTCTTCGCCATCTAAGTAAATCACATAATTTTTTGGTTTTTCTTTTCCAAGATAGCCATTATAACTTATCTGTTCTCCATTTTTATTTACAAATTCTTTTTTTGTAAAAATTGTATTTTGTGTATCTGATATCTGGAAATCTTTATTATCTTTCTTTCCACAAATAACACTGATATACAGTTCTCCGGTTATCGTACATTCTCGCACAACAATTGTATTATCTTTCTTAAAATCAGCCCTATTATAAAGACATTTTATCTCAGAATGTGATGTACATTTCCACCCTCCTTCTTCTTTATAAATTATTTTACTATTCATTTGTCTATCTTCAAGATATAATACCTCTATGGAATCTTCACCATATTATTTCATCTATTTTATTTTTTTCAATTCCATAATACTTTTCTGCCTGATCTGCTGTTGAAAAACTCACATATGCATTTTCTATTTCGCAAAACGACATTACAATTAGAAATACCGTACATAATATCGCCCATGTTATAATCCACTTTGACGCAAGCTTTTTCATTTTCTTCATGATTGCCAGGCCTAAACAAAAGACAATACTATAAATAAATATACGTACATTATTATATGTAATCCCTGCCTGAAATTTACTCTCTCCCGGGTGAGTTCGCTGATAATTAGTTCCAGTTACCATAGCATAGAATATAAGGTTTATCAAAAACATAATTAACGTTTTTAACGATATTTTTCCTTTTTGTTTCTTTTGTCTGTATATCCTTATACAAGTACAAATCATGAAAACAAATAGTAACAGTTCAGCAATATTTAGTATTTGTATATCCATATTTCTGTTCTCCTTAATTCTAATTTGAACCGCCAGACATATTTCGCTTTCATTTTCTCAATTACTCACCGACTTTTACCGTAACATAATACCAGCCCTTTTCTTTCTCAGACAGATTAATCTCATATTCTATTCCTCCATATTCTTTTACCATCTGAATCACATCTGTCCGGCTGTCATCATTACTATAGGCAAATAAAGAAAATCCACTGTCCAAAAAGCCTTGTGTATACCAGAATCCCACTGTATAACTGCCATTATTTTGCCGGACTACAGCTTCTCCACCTGAAGAACATTTTTTATAATCTTCTGGTAGTTCGATTAATTCCATATCTTTCCTTATTTTTATCTGGTTATTCTGTACCATCTGAACAATTTCAGTCCTTTTTTCCTTATATACCTGAAAGTTTAATTTCTTTATACCATCATTAAACAAAAATGCCAGATATATTCCAAATAGAAAAACTGGTATTGCCGCAAACCAAAATACACGAATCTTTCTCAAACAGCAAAAACTCCGTATGATATATATAAAAGTTAAAATAAATGATGCAAAAATAACATACCAAAATCCCCTGAAAAAAAGTTCTTCGAAATACCAGATTGTAATAAAATTTGCAGTTATCACAGCTATGCATTGTAATATAATTAATTTTAATTTTTTTCTCTCATCCTTCATTCCCGATTCTCCAGCCAAATACCAATTCTTATACTTCGCCATAATCACGCTCTTTTTTATTATATTGTAACCATACTCTTATTTTCCCTTAAAAGCTGCTATAAAAAGAACGGTCGGTGGGGGAATACCAACCGTTCTTTACATCTCTAGTTATTTTTCTTATGTTCTTTTCGGATGCGAACTATTTCATCATATACTTTCTGCTTTCCTTTCTGTTTTCTCTCTTTTCGAAGATTTTCTCCCTCCTCTACTTCAACGCCCCATTCAGATAATTGCTCAAGTATTTTTTCGGATGGTTTCTTAAATACATCACTTCTATCCAAATGATTTTTAATAATATATTTAAATCTTTGCACTTTTATCACAAAAAACAATACAAAAACAATCTAATCGAGAACTCCGCACATAATTCGAATAAAGTTCATAACTGGAATATACCTTCCCTTTTTTTCCTCTTTTTTTTCAGAAAAAACAATTCCATCCACCCTTGTCGCATACTGTCCTCCAGAACTCCAACAATCTTTTCGTATAATTTCAATTCATTCCATTTATATGATTTTTTCCTAAACAATGCAATTACTTCGCACCCATCTTCTGTCAGAATAACGCTTTTTTAATGTAATAAGCGCTGATGGCAACATTATTATTATAAAGCTTACACCCATAATAATACCTATGCTCTCTTTTGTATAAAACCACATTCCCCATGCCAAAAATTCTACTATAGCAAATAACAAAAGCACTTCCGAATTTGTTTGTTTTATTCTCATTTTATTGCTTCTCATATACCAATCATCTCCCGTTTTCTACTCTGCTCACCCTCTAGTTCTTTATATAACTTATCTAAACGCCTTTTTCTGATACAGCCAAATTCCAGTACATCGAATAAATAAGTAACTGACTCAAGACTTGCCTGATTTTTCATTTGCTGCGTTGTCGTCGGTCGCCGTAGCCACCGCTACGCCTCCTTCCTCCGCCTTGAAATAAAAAATTTATCCTGCAAGATTGTTTCAAGAATCAACTTGTCGGCACACTGGTTATTATCTATTGCTTTTCGCATTATAAGTAGTCAGAGAATTTTCCTATTTTCATACAAATTATTTTTAAATACACTTATTCAATCCATTTTTAGGTATATTCAACTATATACATAATAAATCAATCCTGTACTCGACTGAAATATTTTAAATATACTTGTTTTTCCTGTTCTTGGATTGTAACGCTTTCCACCGCCTATACATCTACTGGTTGCTGATTTATATGGATGAAATGTATCTGTTCTGGAATACTGATTATATTGATGTGTTTGCACTATTCCTGCATTTGTACTTGAAGAAACTAAATTCCCACCGGTTCCATATACAGCATTAAATGTATTTTCTGGAATTCGTGGCAAATCTTTTCCTCCTATAGCCCCAGCTAAACTTCCTATCCCTGCAGTTCCAACAAAAGCTGTTGCTGAATTAATCGCTATTTCAAGCATCGTTCCTCCATTATTCCAAGCCGACCAGCCAGCATAAATAGCACTAGCAATTCCACCCCACACAGCACTGCGAGATGCTATAGCTCCTGAAAAAGCAGCAGCAGCAATGTCCCATCCTGTATACGATTGACCAGTTACTTTTGCTGCAATTCCACAGGATACTACATTCATCGCTGCTCCTATAACAACTTCAGTCCAAAATCTTCCTGTTGGATCTTCTCTGCTATATGGATTATTGTCACAATATACATATAGATTTTTAAAAGATCTGTCCTTTGGTGATGCTACTGTATATTTTATTTCGTCTGTACAAATAAATCTCTTCAGAGCCGGAACATAATATCTACTTTTCAGATAATACATACCTGTTTCATTATCATAATAATATCCCTTATAGCGGAATGGATTCTGAACACCTACTGTGTCTGCCAGCTCACCAGTAACAGCTACCACTTTTCCCCAGCTGTCATAAGTATATTTTACTACCACTTTTCCATCTGCGTCAACAAGGGCAATGATGTCACCCTGTACATTTCGTACATAAAAATAGGTGATTCCCCTGATGGTAACAGAAATCAGATTTGCCTGGGAGTCATAACAGTACCAGATGATTCTTCCGTCAGTTTTCTCAGAAAGGAGAAGATCTCCTGCCCACTGATATTCAGTCACTGTATTGTCTACTGTTTTTTTCACTCTGGCACCTGTGTGGTCGTAAAGATATTTAATGCTCTTTCCATTTTCTACACCGGAAAGCCTGCGTCCCTGTGTCCAGGTATAAGTTGTTCCTCCTCTGGTAAGCATGTTTCCAATGGCATCATAAGTCATTGCTGTGCCATCCCAGCTCAGGAGTTTATCCTTCCATGCACTGTCATAAGTTCCTGTCATTGTCTTCACAGGTGTATCAGGAAGAGTTTCCGTAGTCGTAAATGCGTACTCTTTTTCTACTGTAAGATTACCACCCAGATCATAGGCATAAGTAATGGTTTTGTTTAACTGATGATTATTTTCCCGGATCAGCTGATTTAATTCGTCATATCGAAATGTACTCTCACCTGCAGAATCTTTGATACTTATGATATTTCCGTTTGCGTCATATGTATAGTTTAAGGTTTCAGAACCATTCTTAACTGTTTTAGGAAGACTGTAACGATTCTCTCCCTTGTCAATGTAAGTATATGCTGATATATAAGGAGATGCTGTATTCCAGGTACGCCTGGACACTCTGCCGAACTTGTCATACTCTGTAGTTCTTTCAAAGGTCTTTGCACATCTGGTCTTTGTTTCTCTGCTGTCCTTGTCATAGGTATATACTGTTTTCATTGTATGTGTTCCGCAGGTATGTACCATTGACTCCATACAGTTATTTGCATCATAGGCATATTCATAAGTGCTCCCCAGCTCATCTCTTACTCTCACCAGACGATCCAGGAAATCATAAAACAGATAGTATGTCTTTCCTGCTTTATATGATTTTACTGCATAAATATTTCCCTGCTTATCATAAGCATATCTGTAAAGATTCTGTTCTTTGCTGTCTGCCGCATCTTTGAAATAAACCATATGAATCCGATTCTGCTTATCATATTCATAGCGAATATATGCACCATTTCCATAGCATACTTTTAACAGATTTCCATTTCCATCCTCATATTCATATCTTACTGCCTGTTTCCCGGCTACAGACACATCACTGACATTTCCGAAAGCATCATAGTTAAAAGCATAAGCAAAACCATTATGAACAATTCCTGTCAGATTGTCATCCGTATAAGAATAATTATTTCTGACTGTTTCTCTATTTCCATTTACAGTTACTGTCTGTGCAGCTGAAAGAAGACGTTCTATGTCATCATAGGTATAACTGATCTTATTCCCCTTTGCATCCTGGAATGCCGTCATCAGATCTCTGGTCATATCCCATGTATAATGAACCGTATTTTCTCCTGCATCTGTCACTGATTTCACATGATTCTTATCTGATGTCATAACTCTGGTAATCCAGGTACCCGTCTCCGGAACTTTCGGATCAACACATCCGCTTTTCAGGACATTGCCCGCTGAATCATAGGTAAAACGATATACCACATTCTGTGCAGATGTCCCCTTAACTACATTACGTGTTGTTTCTTCATTGTCATACTCATACTTGAAAGAATTACCTTTCGCATCTGTGATACCTGTCATATCAGACTTACTGTTATACTCAAACTTCGTTACCTGTTCCTGCAAATCTTTAACTGAAATGAGGTTATTTTCATCATCATAAGTATAACTGCATCCAAAATTTTCTTTATATAATGCCAGCCCATCGAAATATGCTATATTTGCATTATGACAGTATGTGTAGGCAACCTCAATACTGGTATAATCTTTCTTTGCTACATAGACGTCGCTGAGGAACTGCCAGTCCATGATGTCCGGACTAAAATTTGTATAATGTATATCTGCCTTCCCATCTGTGCCGATAAATCTTACCTCAGTACCAAAACGCCTCTTTTTATCATTATCTGTCTCAGGCAGAGATGTTCCCATTCCCCAGGCATTCACCATATAGGTATCACCTTTTTTTCCGGTAATGTCCACAATCTTCACCAGTTTTTTATCTTTGTCCGGCTCACCGACAAAATGATAAACAGATTCATCCAGACCTGCTACCGACTCTTCTATTTTGTCACGGCTCTTTCGTACAGACAACGGAGCTGTTTTTATCTGCAGATTTGACATTGGAACATAATAAAATTTACTGCCTCTTCTGATCACTCCCCATTCTTTTCCATCAGAATCAACTGAAGTTCCTCTGATTGCCATACGGGTTCCGGCTGTGAGGCTTCCCGCTGCTGCTCCTGATGTACTCCTGGAAGAATAATAGCTGCCGTCCTTTTTTACTTCTACTTTCGCGATATTCCTGCACAGACGTACAATGGCAGAAACCGGCATATAACCGAAAAAGCGATTGCCATCAATCTGCAGTCCCATATAATACCATTTATTTCCATCCGTTCCATCTACAGTTTTTACAAGAGCAGCACAAACTCCTGCATCAATTCCTTCCTGTACTCTGGCACTGGTTTTATCTGCACTTTTATATAAAATAGAGTTTCCTACTACTACGAATGCTGAATTTGTTCCTTCATGTCCTCCCAGATATGGAATCGCCTGACCTGTTGAGACATATCCCTCTTTGCCATCTGCTGTCTTTGCATAGTACCAGTTTCTTCCATTCTTCTCGACAGTAATGTATCCGGAAAGTAACTGATGTTTCGTCAGACTGGACAGAACTTCTCCCGTATCTGATGGGGTTTTCCTTAAAACTCCCTGCGAAGATGCAGTTACCAGAAGCTGACTTTTAATCGGAATATTATCTTCGATTCCAACTTCTGAAAGACCATCCGTGTTGCTTTCATTTTTCTCAAATCCTTCTGTAGTTCCAAGGTGGAAATCCCCATTATCAATCAGGTTACATCTGTTAGCGGACGTTCCTGTTTCAGCTGTGCCATATCACCATACATTACACCTTTGGCATGCCACATAACCATATAAACCTTAACAACAGTATCACTGCTGTCTTCCGGAACAGTAAATGTATTAGTCAGGCGTACAAAACCTTCTGTTGTCTTTTTGATAATTTCACTGTCTTTCAGCTGCTGTACCCCATCTTTGTCCATATAGCGGACTCTCAGAATTGCACCTCCATCTTCTGCAGTCTCACTGACAGATGCTTTTACATACATGGATGCGGTATAGGTTATTCCCTTTTTCACTTTAACATTTTGTGCCCAGTATGCATATCCACTCACGGAAGTGCATTCTGCCTTCAGTGAACGATTTCCCATCATGCATTCAGCTGCTATTGTATTGATTTCTGTATTTCCGGCACCTTTCGGAGAAATCTTTGATGTCCAAGGAGTATTTTCAGCCTGCACTACTGGATCTTTCAGCAGCTGCACTACATTGTCCTGTAACTTGGTAGCATTCTCAAGACGGTTTACATGATTTCCGTCAACATTATATTTACAGCTTACAGCATGCCCAAAACCATCATGTACATGAAGCAGATTTCCATTATTATCAAATCGGTAAATCTCTTTTCGCCCTTTGTTATCTGTAAATTTTGTACTGTTATATCCATACGTCATAGCAAGGCTTTTACCTTTTGTTCCATCTCCATACTCTGCGATAGATTTTACACGATGGGGTTCCTCTGTATAATACCCGTATTTTACCTGATATCCATTAATATTCTCTGCACTGGCAAGCATTCCATTACTGTCATATGTGTAAAATACTTTTTTGCCATCTATATCTGTTACCGTGGTAAGCCTTCCTGCGGTATAGGCAAAAGTCTTCTTATTGCCCGATGGTGATACTGCCTGAATCAGGTTTGCTTCTTCTCCATCGCTTCCCAGAGAATAATTTAGTGTAATAATTCGCCCGGCTCCATCTGTAATATTTTTTACACGATTATTCACATATGAAACCGTTAATTTATTTCCGTTTTTATCTTTTACCGCAATCAAATATCCAGACTCATTAAACACCATACTATTTCCGTCTTTATTCTGTATTGTGTAAGGTTCTTCTGATTTTAAGTTTCGGATCAGGGTCAGATCCAGCCCTGTTTCATCTTTCCACTCTTTAACCGTATTGCCATCCTTTTCTACTTCTTTTTCCACAAAATAATGAACTGTACCATCTGCATCTGTATGAGCATAATAAACATTCCCCGCTATTGATTTTTTATGGATAATCTGATGGAAATTTAAACGAAATCCTTTTCCATATCCAATATTGGTATCCTTATCATTTGTGTTATAAACCAACGATACCTCTGCCGGCATTCTGCTTCCTGATGTTTCCATGACACGATGTTCCAGAATCAGATTTCCGTTATAATCGTTTACATGGACAGTCCCTGCACGTCCGATATTCTGACTATGATACGTCCAGTAATCTTCAAGTCCGGAATAGTTTACATAAGAAATTTCAATTTTGGGTCTGTAATCACTGAGTGAAGAATCCCAGTCTGATGACATCAGCTGTACGGAACCTGATAATTCGTCAATTTCTTTCAGCATCAGCCCATTATTACTGCCATCTCTGTACCACTCCTTTACCATTCTGGTAATATCCATCACAACATATTTGATTTTATCAGCAGTAAACTTGCATAAATCCTGAACTGTTTCTTCATAAATTGGTTTATTATCCCAGTTAATGGTTTTTGATTCCCAGCTCTGAATCACTTTATGTACAGCAATTGTTTTCTCTGCACCATTCTCTCCCAGCGATACCATTACAAGACGTGCATTTACAATCATGTCTCCTGTCTTAATCTCAGGCAACTGGAATTTCAGAAAACTTCTTCTGATTTCGTTTCCTCCTTTTAACCAGAGATTTTCATTGTTATAATAATTGTCTGTATTATTTTTAGATGAAATATAAGCATCTTCAATATCTGTCGCTGCTTTGGAAGTAGTTGTCACAGGATCAATCACTACCGGAAACTTCCTGCTCGCTTCATTTAACCAGTTTCTATCAGGAGTAAAAGTAACTCTGCACTTACCATCAGCAGTCATCTCAGCTGACACCTCAATACTTTCTGATTTTGATCCTGAAAAATCTCTCATATATGGAGCCTGAACCCTAAAAATTTCGTTTTGACCTTCATCAAAGAAGAGTACTTCTTTCTCCCTCAACTCAGGTACAAGTCCTTCTGTCTGATAAAGATATGTATATGATTTTGCAGCTTCCTTTCTAAGCAATACCATATCTTCTTTCATACGCATTCCCTTTACACGACAGCGCAGTTCCATTCCCTCCAGGATTTCAGGATAACAAACGGTATTATCTTTCTGTTTTACAGCTTCTACCGTATTACAGTTTTCTACGCCCCATGAAATACTGCCATACTGATCTTTAATCCTCATCATATTATCTTCTGATGTTTTTTTGGCGAAAAATGCCCCAAAAGTTCCCTTCCTGTTTGTGAAACCTTCTTCTGAAACAAGATTTGTTTTTTGTGCATAAACACTTGTTTCATATGACTCTTCCAGCTTATTATCCATTTCCTTCCAGGTTCCATCTGTATCCTTATAATGTACAGGAGCAAGATAAATCTCTGCTGTACAGGAATGGTCCTGATTTTCAAATACTTTTGTATTGATACTTCGTTTCTCTATAAGTTCTTTTCGATTCATATTTACTGTCCTCACTTTCATTTTCTTTTCCAGCCTGCAGTGCTGAAATATTTCGAACTTAAATGAAAAACTAAATTCCGGTTTTGGACCAAATGCAAGAGTAAATTCCATATAGGTCGAAGTTACTTTTGCACACATATTTGCCATATTGTCTTTGATAATCATACTCCGTATAATGTACTTGCAGCTGATTGCCTGCCTGTGCAGATTGGAGATAATTATGAAGAATAAAGGCAATCAGAAACATTTAACATTTGAACAGCGTGTTGATATCGAGAAAGGTCTTACTGA
>ENA-OQDM01000753-OQDM01000753.1-human-gut-metagenome-genome-assembly--contig:-NODE-753-length-16361-cov-2.038376_pt1 | contig 16361 bp, 18 predicted proteins | sample MGYA00242772_ERZ504605 | MGnify/ENA primary metagenome ERZ504605 (study PRJEB26092, sample SAMD00036348) | human gut metagenome | host: Homo sapiens | study: EMG produced TPA metagenomics assembly of... | reverse complement strand
TGGATTACTATACAAAAAGGCTTCCGTATTACATCCTGAGTGTACAGCCGGTGGTTCAGGAGGAAAAACAGGTATATTCACAGAACTTGGATATTTTCTTGATAAAAAACTAGAAGGGAGACAGGAGCTTGAGAAAATATAAAAAAGCAGCAGGATTGCTGGCAGTGTCCCTGGTCATTTCGATGTGCAGCGGATGTGTTATGGACAGAGAAAAAAGCAACGAAAGTCAGGCAGGTGAAACAGCGAATCTGACAGATGAAGATGCAGAAATAAAAAAAGCTGCGAAACAGGACATCAATGAAGTACATCTGAGAGATAAAGATACTTTATACGAAAATGATGATGAGACCAGTGTGGTGACAATGTATCTGACTGTTTCGAGAGGAAATGTATCGGAGAATACAGATCATTCCTGGAAGGAAATCAACAATTATTCGGTATATGACTATGATACTATGGGAGTGGAACGTTATCAGGCTGCGGCTCTTCTGCAGGTCGGGGATGAAGATGGTCCACAGCAGGGAGCGGTCGGTTATGGAGAAACTGCGCCAAATGCCACAGTGCAGGTCCGGGGACAGACATCCAGCGAATATGCACAGAAGAATTACAAAATCGAGCTGAAAAAAAACAAGGGAACCTGGCGTGGACAGAGAACGATCAATCTGAATAAACATATGGGCGAAGGAATGCGTTTCCGAAATAAACTGGCTTATGATCTGATGAAGAAAATTCCGCAGATGCTTTCGCTCCGAACACAGTTTGTACATTTGTATGTGAAGGACAATACAGATGGAACGAGTGACAGCTTTGCAGATTATGGATTATATACGCAGGTAGAGCAGCTAAATAAAACAGGAATGAAGGCTCATGGCCTGGACTCGAATGGACAGCTGTACAAAATTAATTCTTTTGAATTCTATCGCTATGAGGACGTGATCAAAAAAGAAGATGATGCGGATTACGACCAGAAAAAGTTTGAAGAATATCTGGAAATAAAAGGAAATTCTGATCACAGTAAACTGATAGAGATGCTGGATACAGTCAATGATTACTCGATACCGATTGATGAGATTCTGAACCAGTACTTTGATACGGAAAATATTACCTATTGGATGGCATATCAGATCCTGACCGGAAATGTGGATACACAAAATAGAAATTCTTATATTTACAGTCCGCTTAATTCCGATACATGGTATTTTATCAGTTGGGATAATGATGGTTCTTTTATGAGAACAGAATATAAAATACGGCAATTTTCAGATCAGGGCGGCTGGGAATCCGGAATCAGTAATTACTGGGGAAATGTCTTATTTCAGAGATGCCTGAAATCACAGACATTCCGAGATAAATTAAATGATGCGATCCTGGATCTGAAGGAAAATTATCTTACAGAGGACAGGCTCACCACGATGATTGAGAGTTACAAGAGCGTTGTAAAACCCTATGCGTATTCCATGCCGGATCAGATGAATGAGCCTCTGACGGAGGAACAGTATGAGCAGGTGGCAGCTGCAATTCCCGGAGAGGTGGAGACAAATTATCAGCTGTATCTGGAAAGCCTGGAAAAGCCGATGCCATTTTATATTGGAGTACCGGTTATAGAAGATAATAAACTGAAGCTGATCTGGGATGTTTCCTATGATTTGGATGCAGAGGATATTACATATACCGTTGAAGTTGCAAGAGATTATCTGTTTCAGGATGTTATTTACAGCTCAGAGAATCAGCTGCTTCCAGAAATGGAGATGGATGTACCAGAAGCCGGACAGTACTTTGTCAGGGTGCGTGCAGGCAATAAATCCGGATACACACAGGATGCCTTTGATTATTACGTAACAGATTCCGGCAAGAATTATGGAATGAAATGCTTTTATGTCACAGAAGACGATCAGATTGAGGAAGATATTTATGATGAAAAGTAAGAAAGAGTTATTTCGAAATGAGTGGAAATATCTGATCAGTGTGGGAGAAAAAGAACTTTCTTCGTCTGCGTATGTCACCCGTTTCTTCATCTGGATCCTCATGCAGATGAAGGGGGATATATGATCCGAAGTCTTTACTTTGATGATTACTGGAACAGTGCGTATGAGGAAAAAGAAGCTGGAATTCTGATGCGAAAAAAATACCGTATCCGAATCTATAATTACAGTGACAGATCCATAAAACTGGAGAGAAAGAAAAAGCATGGAAGCTATATCTTTAAAGAAAGCGCACCTCTGACTCGTGAAGAAGTAGAGAAGATTCTGGCTGGGGATTATGAATTTCTTCTGAAAAGCCAGTATCCTCTGTGCAGAGAGTTTTATGTAGAGTGTGTGAGCAATATGATGCGTCCGCGTACGATCGTGGATTATGACAGAGAACCCTGGATCATGGATGAGGGGACTGTCAGAGTTACATTTGACAGAGATGTGAGAGCAGCAATTGGAAGTTTTGATATTTTTGATCCGACTTTGCCGACGCTTCCGGTGCTGGAACCCGGAAAACTTGTTATGGAAGTGAAATTTACAGAGATGCTCCCTCAGATCGTCAGAGATATTCTGCCGCCTCATGCAGCTGAATTTACGGCAGTTTCAAAATATGTACTCTGTTATGAGAAAACAAGATATATGAATGGGTTTGAATACTGGTATGAAATACAGGAAAGGGAGATATTATGAGTGTAAAAGACATGATAAAAAAGTCCGTGCTGGAATCAGGTGTATTTGATCAATATAATATTTCGAGTATTCTGGTCGCTCTGGTTGCAGCACTGGCGTTGGGAATTCTTATTTTTCTGGTATACAGAAGATTTTATACAGGCGTTATTTATTCAAGAACTTTTGCAGTAACTCTGGTAGGAATGACTGTTCTGACCTGTATGGTAACGCTGGCGATCAGCACCAATGTTGTAATTTCACTTGGTATGGTTGGTGCACTTTCCATTGTCCGTTTTCGTACAGCAGTAAAAGATCCTATGGATCTTTTGTATCTGTTTTGGGCGATCACCACGGGAATCACGGCAGGAGCTGGAATGTATGTGCTGGCGCTTATTGCGGCAGCAATTATGATCCTTATGATAATACTGTTTTACAGCAGACAGCAGAGAGGGAAAATTTATATTGCAGTTATCCATTACAGTGGAGATGAAGCAGGAGATGAGGTTATCCGATGCTTTGGAAAACGAAAATATTTTATAAAGTCTAAAACTATGCGTAAAGAAAAAACGGAAATGGCAGTAGAGATCTTCTGTAAACAGGCAGATATGGACTTTATGGAAAAAATCCGTGCGATCGAGCATGTAGATGATGTGACATTGATCCAGTATAATGGGGAATATCATGGCTAAAAAAAGAGTGATACGTTGTCTGATCATCATTCTGACAATTGTATTGGCAGCAGGAGTGGAAATGTTCTGGCTAAGCAGAAGAAAAACAATAAAACAATATAAAGAAAGTCAGGCGGCTTTTGGAAATCCGCTTATGGGATATGTCCCAAGTGCATGGTATAACGAGGTTTCGGAAGACATTTCACTTTTGTATATGGATATCACATGGGCGGAGCTGGAACCGGAAGAAGGCGTTTACAACTGGGCGTCAATTGACGAAGAAAATCAGATTTCGAGATGGCGAAAAGAGGGAAAACATCTGGTACTCAGATTTGTCTGTGATATTCCGAGTGATGAAGAACATATGGATATCCCGGAATGGCTGTATGAGAAGAGTGGAAAGGCCGGCAAATGGTATGACGGAGAGTATGGCAAAGGTTTTGCACCGGATTATAATAGTCCGACGATCATTTCCTGTCATAAAAAGGCAGTCAGAGCGATCGGAGAGCATTTTGGACAGGATGGTCTGATCAGCTATGTTGAACTTGGAAGTCTTGGCCACTGGGGAGAATGGCATGTGAACTACAGTGAGGGGATACAGAGAATCCCAAGGGAAGCGGTAAGAGATAAATACATTCTTCCATGGACAGAAGCATTTCCTGATGCAATGATTCTTATGCGCAGACCTTTTGCAGCAGCAGAAAAGTATGGATTTGGACTGTACAACGACATGACCGGACAGCCGGAGGCCACACAGAGCTGGTTGGGCTGGATCAATAATGGTGGTGAATATGATCAGACAGGTGAAAAGAATGTAATTGTTCCAATGAAGGATTTCTGGAAAACAGCACCTTCCGGAGGAGAATTCACGAGTTCTCTTTCAATGGAAGAAATGCTGGATACAAATCTGTCCGGGACTGTAGAAATGATCCGGGAAGCACATACTACTTTTCTGGGACCAAAGATTCCAGATGAAAACTATGTGGATGGATATAAAGAAGTTTTGAAAAATATGGGATATCGGCTGTGGATTTCAATGGCAGAACTGAAGAATACCGCTAAAGGCAGCAGATTGAAGCTGACATGGGAAAACTCAGGAGTGGCGCCGATGTACAAGGAATGGCCGGTGTACGTGTATATTGAAGATGAATCCGGCAAACTTGTTGAAAAGAGCAGGATCTCAATAAAAATATCTTCGCTGCTTCCGGGAGAAAAAGCGACTACATTGACTGCACTGGAAACAGAAAGACTGAATAGTCTTCTGGAAAAGGGATATCGGCTTTCGGTTGGGATTGAAGATCCTATGACGGAACTTCCTTGTGTTCGCTTTGCAATGGAAACTTTGTACCAGGAAGGGAAAAACTATCTCTGGTAATGAGTAAATAAAAAGAATCCATAAAAAGAAGGAGGGCCGGGCTGTCAGGCCCGGCGAGTATGAAAAAGAAAAATATATGTAAAAAAGCATTTGCTTTATTTGCTTATTAATATACAGGGAATCTGTGATGAAACTGTGATGAGAAATTGAAGAAAACGTGAGGGATTTCTAAAGAAGAAATAAATTTTATTAAAGAAGCAGAAAAGCAGCTGGAAAATACAGAGACACAAAAATAAAAAGAAATTAGCCGTTGTAAAAGTCCTCCTACTCATTTATAATGAAAAAAGATTCTAAAGAGAGTTCTGTTACTGTGCACGAAGTGAACAGTAACGAATTTATAGGGAAAACAGGAGGAAAGCCTTGAAAAAAGAGTTAGTTATTGTTATTGATTTTGGCGGTCAGTACAATCAGCTGGTTGCAAGACGTGTCAGAGAATGTAACGTATATTGCGAAATCTATTCATACAAGACCGATCTTGAGAAGATTAAAGCGATGAATCCTAAGGGAATTATCCTTACCGGCGGCCCGAACAGCTGCTACGAAGCAGATTCACCGACTTATCAGAAGGAGCTGTTTGAACTTGGTGTTCCGGTTCTTGGACTTTGCTACGGCGCTCAGCTTATGATGCATGTCCTTGGCGGTAAAGTTGAAAAAGCAGATGTCAGCGAATATGGTAAGACAGAACTGCTGGTTGACAAAAAAGACTCCAGCATTTTCAAAAACGTATCAGAAAAAACAATCGTTGGATGAGCCATACAGATACATTTCCAAAGCGGCACCTGGATTTGAAATCTCTGCACATACAGCAGACTGTCCGGTAGCAACAGCAGAAAACGCAGAAAAGAAACTGTATGCAATTCAGTTCCATCCGGAAGTACTTCATTCTGTAGAAGGAAAGACAATGCTGTCCAACTTCGTACTGGGTGTATGTGGATGTGCCGGTGACTGGAAGATGGATGCTTTTGTTGAGCATACGATTAAGGAAATCCGCGAAAAAGTTGGCGATGGCAAAGTACTTCTTGCCCTGTCCGGTGGAGTTGATTCTTCTGTTGCAGCAGGTCTCCTTTCCAGAGCAATCGGAAAGCAGCTTACCTGCGTATTTGTAGATCATGGCCTTCTCCGCAAAGACGAAGGTGATGAAGTGGAAGGCGTATTCGGACCAAACGGACAGTTCGATTTGAATTTCATCCGTGTCAATGCGCAGCAGAGATACTATGATAAACTTGCCGGTGTAACAGAGCCGGAAGCAAAACGTAAGATCATCGGTGAAGAATTCATCCGAATTTTCGAAGAAGAGGCAAAGAAGATTGGAGCAGTGGATTTCCTTGCACAGGGAACTATTTATCCTGACGTTGTAGAGAGTGGTCTTGGCGGAGAATCTGCAGTGATCAAATCCCATCACAACGTAGGTGGTCTTCCGGATTTCGTAGATTTCAAAGAAATCATTGAGCCACTTCGTGATCTTTTCAAAGATGAAGTCCGTAAAGCCGGTCTGGAGCTTGGAATTCCGGAAAGACTGGTATTCCGTCAGCCATTCCCGGGACCGGGACTTGGTATCCGTATTATCGGAGAAGTGACCGAAGAAAAAGTACGCATCGTACAGGATGCAGATTTCATCTATCGTGAAGAAGTCGACAAAGCAGCCGCCGACTACAAGAAAGAACATGGAGAAGAACCATCCTGGATGCCGAACCAGTACTTCGCAGCGCTTACCAACATGCGAAGTGTAGGGGTTATGGGCGACTTCAGAACTTATGATTATGCAGTTGCACTTCGTGCAGTCAAGACTATCGACTTCATGACAGCAGAGTCCGCAGAGATTCCATATGCAGTGCTGAATAAGGTAATGAACCGTATCATCAATGAAGTTAAGGGTGTAAACCGCGTATTCTATGATCTGACCAGTAAGCCACCGGGAACGATCGAGTTTGAATAAACAAAAATGCTTAGTAAAACCGGCGTTTATGCGGGTTTGCAGCACTTTTAAAAGTCTTTTGATAACAAATTGATAACAGTTGCATGAGAGCCATTATTCTTATAATCCGGTGGTTTTAAGGTTAGAGAATGATTGACAGGTGGTTGTGCAACTAATAAATCCATATTATTTAGAAAGCCCTTAGCTGTGGGTAAAAACTCATGGCTAAGGGCTTTTTTGTCGTATTTATTTATCTGGTTTGAGTTTGTCTTGGAACATTTCGACCAGAGTGTCGCTAAGTGCCTGTGATGGGACTTTTGCCCATGTTTGAGTGGTATCAAACTCCGGGTAGTGGTAACGCCACTCATCGTATTTGTCTTTACTGATTTCTTCAGAAGATAGTTTGTCAGCCTGTTCTTTCCAGGCATACAGCAATTTCCGGAGTTCGTGAGCGTCTTTGCCTTTGGAAGTATCGACTTTCAGACAGATTTCTCCGTCTTCTGATTCACTGACAGTCAGACCGTACAAATCTTCAAGGGTAAACAAAGTGTGCATCAGTCCGATATAGCTGTCAATGTCCGGCACATCAAGGGCATGAGGGGAAACATCCAGAGCCTGTGCCAGTGCAGCAGTAAGTTCCGCTTTCGGTTTTCTTGTTCCTGTTTCATATTGTGCTAAACGTACATCGGCACTTCGCTCAGGAAAGCCGACAATCGTACCAAGATATTTTTGTGTCATCCCACGCAGAATGCGGAAAAAATGGATTCTCTCTCCAATCGCCATAACGTGTCCACTCCTTGTATGTATTTTACAATGAGTATAGCAGATATGTTTAGGAGAAGTCAAGATAATACAAAACAAAAAAGTTTAATATTTTCCGAAAAGCCACTTGACACAAGCAAATATGCTTAGTATAATAAGTTCGAATTAAACAAATAAGTTTAATAAAAACAAAATGACCGTCCGAACAGTATAAACCGCCAAGACCTTGCCAGACGGCAAGCGAGCGCCTGATCTATTACGGTATATCGGGACAGCACAGTGCCGAACAGGGAATACCTGCTGGAACTTCATTCGGATAGAACGGCAATCAAAAACGAAAGAAAGGACTGATTATATGAAAAACAGATTTATTTGTGCCGAAGAAGTGGCACAGGAACTAAGCGTATCAAAGCCGTATGCTTACAAGCTAATCCGTCAGTTGAATGAGGAACTGAAAGAAAAAGGCTTTATTACTATTTCAGGACGGGTAAACCGCCAGTATTTCTATGAAAGGCTCTACGGAGCAGGAAAGGAGGATGAATAATGCCGGTATTCAAAAACGAGAGCAATGGAACATGGTATGTGATGGCGAGATATGTCAACTGGAAAGGCGAGCGTAAGCAGAAATGCAAGCGTGGATTTTCTACCAAGAAAGAAGCACAGGAATGGGAGCGAATGTTTCAGTTGCAGAACTCCTCTGATATGGATATGAGTTTTGAAGCTTTTACCGAACTGTATATCCGGGATATGAAAAGCCGTCTGAAGGAGAATACATGGCTGACAAAGGAGCATATCATCCGCACAAAGATTTTACCTTATTTCGGCAAGTTGAAAATCAGCGAGATTTCTACAAAAGAGGTTATCGCATGGCAGAATGAGATGCTTGCCTATCGGGACGAAAAGAAAAAGCCATACTCACAGACCTATCTGAAAACGCTGCACAATCAGTTGTCCGCTATCTTCAATCATGCGGTGCGGTATTATGAGCTGCGTTCCAATCCAGCCGCTAAAGCGGGAAATATGGGAAGTGAGGAACACAAGGAAATGCTGTTCTGGACGAAAGAAGAATACAAGAAATTCTCATTTGAGATGATGGACAAGCCTGTTTCCTTTTACGCTTTTGAAATACTCTACTGGTGCGGCATCCGTGAAGGAGAACTGCTGGCACTGACCGCCGCTGATTTCGATTTTGAGAAAGAAACGGTCAGAATCAATAAGTCCTATCAGCGATTACACGGCGAAGATGTGATTACCACACCGAAAACAAAGAAAAGTAACCGCATCATCAAAATGCCGAAGTTCCTATGTGAAGAAATGCAGGAATATTTGCAGATGCTTTACGGATTGAAGAAGAAAGACCGAATCTTTACAGTCACAAAAAGTTATCTTCATCACGAGATGGACAGAGGTGCGAAAGCCGCAGGCGTAAAACGAATCCGTATCCATGATTTACGGCACAGCCACATCAGCCTGTTGATTGATATGGGATTTTCAGCGGTGGCGATTGCAGACCGTGTAGGGCATGAAAGCATTGACATCACTTACCAGTACGCTCATCTGTTCCCGTCAAAGCAAACGGAAATGGCAGATAGATTAGACGATTTAGGGAAAGGAGAGATTGAAAATGTCAGCTAAGAACAGAGATAACAAAAACCGTTGGAGAAACATCACAGTAGGGTTTCGGGTATCGCCCGAAGAAAATGAACTCATTAACAAGGCAGTTGCCTTATCGGGACTGCCAAAGCAGGAATACTGTTACCGCCGCTGTCTGAATCAGGATGTAGTGGTACAGGGCAATCCCAGAATATTCAAGGCACTTAAAACGGAACTTGCCACTGTGCTCACAGAATTAAAGCGGATTGAAGCAGGAAACGGTGTGGATGAAGAACTGCTGAATGTCATTGAACTGATCGCTGTTATTATGGGCGGTCTGAAAGGAGAGGACGAGGATGGAAAATAAAAAAGAAAAGACTGCCCCGGATGTATCTGTTGGCGCAGATACGGAGCAGCCAATTCGTAAAAACACTACAAGTAGTATATCCGAGAATGGTGGAAATATCAAGAGTTTTGAGGAATTGCAGAGAGAAATGCAGTTGCGATCAGACCCGTCCTATCTCCAGACAATCTCCATGAATGAACTGTTTGACACACAGTATCGGAGTAAGCAGCCGTTGATTGACGGTCTGCTCTACCCCGGCACTTATATCTTTGCAGGTTCGCCCAAACTGGGGAAGAGCTTTCTGATGGCACAGCTTGCCTACCATGTCAGCACAGGTACACCGCTTTGGAATTATACCACCCGAAAAGGAACGGTGCTGTATCTGGCACTTGAGGACGATTACCGCCGCTTGCAGGAGCGTCTGTACCGGATGTTCGGGACAGAAAGTACCGATAATCTTTACTTCTCTGTTTCTGCCAGCCAGCTTGGAAATGGACTGGATGAACAGCTTGCAAGATTTGTGGCAGAGCATAAGGACACGAAGCTGATTATCATTGATACGCTTCAGAAAGTGCGTGAGGTTGGCGGCGATAATTACAGTTATGCAAATGATTATCAGATTATGGCAAGACTGAAAAGTTTTGCGGATGCTCACGGACTTTGCTTACTGCTCGTACACCACACGAGAAAGCAGAATGCGGATGATAAGTTTGACATGATTTCCGGGACAAGCGGACTGCTTGGGGCGGCAGACGGAGCGTTTCTTCTTCAGAAAGAAAAACGGACAGGCAATGCCGCAACACTGGAAGTATCGGGCAGAGATCAGCAAGACCAGAAGCTGTATCTTATCCGCAATACAGAAACATTGTTGTGGGATTTGCAAAAGGCAGAAACGGAATTATGGAAAGAACCGCCAGAGCCGTTACTGGATGAGATTGCGGAGCTTGTTATGAAAGACAATCCTTATTGGGAGGGTTCTCCAACGGCACTTGTTGCACTGATAAATGTGGACATTCAACCTCATGTTATTACAAGAAAGCTGAATGTTCTTGCAGGAAGGTTGTATGCAGAGCATGGGATTCTCTTTCGGAGTGAGCGTGTCCATGAGGGTCGGAAACTAAGGCTCTGGAAAGACAATACAGAGAATGCGTGACAGTACGTGACGGTTGTGACGGTATTTTTGACAGCGGGGCGGTATCAAAATAACCGTCACGACTGTCACATACCGTCACGGAAAGGATGGATAAGATGGGAAATGTGCAAATATCACAGGAATTATTTATGCAGTTGCTCCGCTTTCACTTGGTTGAAGATGGGAGCTGTGAGAAAGAAATCAAGCAGGGATTGGAGAAAAAACTGGACAGAATGGTCATGCGTGACCTGTATGGAAAATTTAAAACTGCTCCGACAGAGGAAGAACGGGAACGGGCGAGAAAAGAGTATCTGGACAGACGTGGAGTGCCGGAGAGTTTCCGATGGTAATTCTTCCTTGGTGATAAGAACAGGAGCGTGGCACGCCCCTGTTAAGCATAGACAAGGAGAAATCTGGAAAGGAGAATCATGCAATGAGAGAAGGAAGATTAGGTTATAACTGTGAAAATGGAAGATATGGATTGCTGTCAATGGACTTATGGATTGATACGGGATTTCACTGCGGAGAGTGTATGGAAGTTCTGGTAGATGATCAGTGGGTAAAGACCAGGATGGAAATGAATCTGGCGAGGGAATGGTATCTGGTGGGAACGCCCTATTGCGGTGATCTGGAGTATGTACGGGCAAGGATACCGGAATAAATCAGACAGAAAAGTAAAGAATCGGTTTGGTGTCAGGGATAAAAAATAAGCCCGGATACGGGCAAATAAAAAGGGCGGATACGCCCAAAATAAAAAGTCCAAGCCGGAACATGACAGAGGAAGATAGCACCTTATAAAGCCCTCGGCGTTTGAGAGCGAAATACACCCATCGCACAAACTTCGTTTATGCTCTGTGTATTTCGCCCTTGCAGGGGGCAACCGCCGACAGGCGGATAGTTCGTAAACAGGTGCCTATGCACCTACTCACAGCAAAGCAGGCGAGAGCCGGAAAGGAGAATGCTTATAGGCAGACATTCATTTATCAGACAAAACAAGCTGTCTGATGTGGCAGGAAGAATTGACTATATTTCCAATCCGAAAAGACAGGAACATCTCTATGCTACCTATCAGACGGAAGGAGCAACATCAGAGTTCTGGAAAAATCTTGCCAGAGAGAATCAGTTGGATTTTAAGGCAAGCGGAACAGCAGGGAAATGTATTGAAGGACGAGAGTTTATCATTGCACTTCCAGAAAGTTTTGTTGAGTACAAGGCAGATGATGTAGTAAGGCTTTTCACGGACAGCTTTCATAAAAGGTATGGTGTAGAATGTAGTGCGGCACTTCACCATAACAAAAGAATGACCAATTACCATATCCATCTTGTATTCAGCGAACGGAAAATGCTGGAACATCCCGAAGTGAAAATTGCTATCAGAAATATGTTTTATGATGAGCAGGGAAAGCACAGACGCACGAAGAAAGAGATTTTAGATGAGCAGGGAAATCTTCGGGTAGGATGCAGCATTATTCCCAAAGGGGAAGTTTATGAGAGCCATATTTTTACGAAGAAAGATGAATGGTTTAAGAACGATGCTTTTACCAGAGAAGTGAAGGAAATGTTTACGGAAATCATCAACAGTCATGTGAAAGAAGAATCCGAAAAGCTGTCTGTATTTCAGCAGGGCGGTGTGTATCTGGCAACGAAGAAAATCGGGAAGAATAATCCGAAAGAAGCAGAAATACGGGCAGATAATGCGGCAAGGCAGGAATGGAATCGGACGGTTGATGTGGCATTAGTCGAGGGCGTTCCCGAAGAAGATATTTTAACGGTCAAGCGGGAAAAAATCACTGACAAAACGCTGCAATCAATAAGGACACATGGTTGGCTGCCGGATATGTTTCAGCAGATTATCCGTGGTGCGAAAGACTTCTTACAGGAAATGATTTTCAAATTTAAGCTGCCGCCAAAGCCAGTACCGAAGATTGATTTACAGGAATGGAATGATATGCGGAAGCTGATGGAGAAACTTCAGAAGCAGTCACAGGCGATGAAGTCCACGCAACAGGAGCTTTCCTTGTTGAAGAAACAGCTTTCCGAGACAACAGGATTTTTCAAAGGAAAAGTACGGAAATCCTTAGAGGGCAAAATTGAACAGGCAGAGAAACAGGAAAAACGTATTCATACAGATATGGAACAGATGGTAACACAGGCAGGATATCCAGATGTTCAGTCCTTTGCAAAGACGTATCAGAAATCGGAAAAACTGGTCAGGGAATATAATGAGGAGCTGCGAGCATGGGAAAATCAGACAGAGCAGAAGAAAGAGCCGTCATCAGAACCGCCGAAAAAGGCAAGCATACGGGAAAAATTGCACCGCTATCAGCAGGAAAGCAGACAGCAGCCGAAACGGTCAGTTAAAAAGAAATCTATGGATAGAGAACGATAAGAAAGGTGGAAATGATTATGAAGAAAACAATTTTTGAAGAAATGGGCGGCACTTATATCAGACACGGGGATTATTTTATCCCCTGTCTTACCTTGACGGAGGAAGAACAGAGATTTATCGGCGTATGGGGACAAAGACATTTACGCTATCTGAAAGAATATCGTAGAAGTGTATATTTGAATTTACTTACAAGTGGCAGGCTGAATAGTTATCTTGCAGATATAGAAGAACAGGCACAAGAACGCTTTGAAAGGATTATAGAGCAGATGAAACAGGAGCAGGGCATTACAGAACAGTTAAAGGCAGAAAATCAGATGGAATGGGTATCGAGAATGAACAATATACAGGCGTGTGCAAGAGAGGTTGTGAACGCCGAATTGATTTATAACTAAAAGAAAAGAGATTTTGGATAAATGCTTGACTGTAAACCTTGTTTATAGCTTATTCTTAAGATAAAATAGAGTTGCTTGAAAGGAGTGCATAACATGACAATAAAAGATGTAGAAGAACGAACAGGTTTATCCCGTTCTAATGTCCGTTTTTATGAAAAGGAAAAACTCGTTGAGCCTTCAAGAAATGAAAGTAATGGTTATAGAGATTATTCTGAAAATGATGTGGAAAATATAAAGAAGATAGCATATCTGCGTACATTGGGAATTTCTATTGAGGATATACGAAGTATTATATCTGGAAAAGTAACTTTGCAGGAAACGCTTGAGAAGCAGAATAAAGTATTAAAAAGTCAGATTACTGATTTGAATAAGGCGAAACTCATGTGCGAAAAAATGCTGGATGAAGAAAGTATTAGTTATGAAAAATTACAGGTAGAACAATATGTAACAGAGTTGCAGGATTATTGGAAAGATAATCAAACTGTTTTCAAATTGGATTCAGTCAGCTTTTTGTATATATGGGGAAGTATGCTTACTTGGATAACGATTACCGTATTATGCTTGATTATTGGGGCGTTGTCTTATTCTAAGCTGCCAGTAAAGATTCCGGTACAATGGAGTAAAGGTGTGGCAACATCTTTGGTGAATAAAAACTGGATTTTTATTTGTCCCGTTATCTGTATTATAATCCGTTATTTATTAAAACCTTTTATTTATGCCAAATTACAGATGAACAATTATTATGGAGATATTATAACAGAGTATTTGACAAATTATATGTGTTTTATTGTGTTGTCGGTAGAAATTTTCTCCATACTTTTTACTTTCGGAGTGGTAAAAAATATTGTTGTACTGTTATTTGTGGACACAGTAGTTTTTATTGGATTGTTAGTCGTTGGGCTGACGAAAATGGATTTGAGAGGAAAAGAAATTTTATGATTCAGATTTCAAATTTAAGTAAAAAATATGGTGAAACGGTTGTTTTTTCGGACTTAAACTATACATTTGAAAATGCTTGTATTTATGGACTTGTTGGAAGAAATGGAGCTGGAAAGACTACTCTTTTAAATATACTTTCGAATTATGACAAAAATTATACAGGAGTAATCTCTATCGACAGAAAAAAGATGAATAAGGTTGATTATCTTGATATGCCGGTCGCCTATGCAATGGATCAACCAAGTTTTTTTAATGAGTTGACGATATATGAAAATCTTCTTTTGATTGCTTCAAGCAGAAAGATAAAAAAACAAGAGGCATTTGATAAAATCGAGAGGATTTTAGATGGGTTGGGATTAAAAAAGTATGAGAACTATTCTCCGTTAGAACTTTCAAAAGGTACAATGCAACGGTTAAATAATGCTTGTGCAATGATACAAGAAGAAAAAATTACTATTTTTGATGAACCATTTTCAGGACTTGATCCTGTCCAAATGAAACTTTTAGAAAATGTAATAGTGGAGTTTCACAAGAAAGAAAAAGGAATTTACATTATTTCAAGCCATGATATAGAGTGTTTACAAAATGTTTGTGACAAGTGTCTTTTGTTACATAACGGACAAATTAGAGAAATCAATATGGAGGAAGTTGACAGAGAGGAAATAGCAAAAATTTTATCTGAAGGGGAGTAAGTATGTATCAGTTGCTTTTGAAACAGAGATTCAAATTTGCAGTTAGAATGGTCAAACGAAATATAGGTGCTTATCTTATACTGATTGCTATTGTGCCATGTATTCTTATATTGCAATCTATGATTCAGAAAAACTATGGAATGGATATTGCTGTTTTTATACCATATGGTTATTCTCTGTTTCTTGTTTATGAATTTGTTTGGAACAATACCAAGAATGCGTATTTCTCCTGAAACTTATATTTGGAAAATAGAAAAAACATATATTTGGAGAGTGAAGAAGATAGGAAAAAGCATGGTACTGACGTTGAGTGTTGCGTTGATTTTATTTTGGGCTTTTCCAATGGAGGGAATGGTCTTAAGACAGTTTATTGTGGCTATGCTTTGTAACCCAATTGTCAATATGCATACGGTTTTATCAACACAATATAAATATCGGGATATTATGAATATATGTATGTTGGCAGTAGTAATGATTTGTTTTTTTTATGGAAGTGTATTTGTTACCAGTATATTATTGATCATTTACGGATTATATTTTATTTTATATCCTTATTTTAGCTATCAAGCAATTATCCCGTTCTTTCAACAATATAATCAGATGTTATATGGATTTTTGAATAGAGAATATGATACAGTTTTGCAAACGCAGGATGAAGTGTTCTTCCAAAATAATCAGAAAGAAATGAAAGGACTGATGAAGAAATATTATGGCAGCCGCTATCGTTTTTTGATGGTTTATGAGGTGGTTAGTATTGTCAGAAAGAAAGAAACAGATTATGTATCAGTATTTTGCGATTGTTTTAATCACAATGTTATTATCGCAGATAGACGGAAAATATATTGAGTATGTATTATTGTTTTCTATATTGATATTAGGACAGAATGTTGTCAGCTATAATGTGCAAAATGAATTACGTTTAGTTAGAAAAGGATTTCCGCTCAGATATTCTTTAAAAGAAAAATTACAATGTAAGTCAGTTATTGGAATGTTCTTGTTGTTACTTCCAATGCTCTGTTATTGGATAGCGTATAAAATTGAATTATTTAGTATTATCCTTTGGATATGGATACCGATTCAGAGTATTATAATATATACAGCAAAGAACCGACTGCAAAGGTTACTATATATACTTCCGTTTTATATTTTGTCATTGTTATCTATGAGAGTATGGCAGATGTTTTTTTAACAATAAGATTATTGATTTTCTAAGCAAAACCGCTTATAATTTGAGTCGGTACATATTGCTATTATCCACAGTTACAGGGCGTGTGTTATCAATGCCGATAACAAAATGATAACATTAGCCTGTATAGGCAGGATAATATGGACAAATCAAAGAATTAAAAGAAAGGCAAATACGATAGCAAATAATCTCTAAACAAAATTGATTAGTAGTTGTCGAATTCGAATAGTTGACGCTGGGCTACAAAGCCCGTAACCACGGGGCTTTGCGGCTTTGGGTGTTTGAAATTGCATTATCATTGCATTTTTTATATTTCTTTGTGATACATTGCAG
>ENA-OQDM01000751-OQDM01000751.1-human-gut-metagenome-genome-assembly--contig:-NODE-751-length-16407-cov-2.061978_pt1 | contig 16407 bp, 17 predicted proteins | sample MGYA00242772_ERZ504605 | MGnify/ENA primary metagenome ERZ504605 (study PRJEB26092, sample SAMD00036348) | human gut metagenome | host: Homo sapiens | study: EMG produced TPA metagenomics assembly of... | reverse complement strand
TTCACCACCTGCTGGCTGCCCAGTCTGAATACGTGAGGAAAGTAAAAGTCCTGCAAATGCTGCACAGAATCCACTGATTACATATACAAGGAATTCTGTCATTTTGACATTGACACCGGATACAAGTGCTGCTCTTTTGTTGCCACCGATTGCAAATACATGTCTCCATATTTGGTATATTTTAATAGAAATGTACCGACAACGAGAAACAGTAAATAAATCACAACCATTACCGGAACCGGTCCCCAGGAAGTACGTCCCATATATTTGTAAGCATCAGAAACACCTGTAATCGGTCGTCCATCTGTAAATACAAATACAATACCACGGGCAATTGTACATGTTGCTAATGTTGCAATAAATGCAGGGATATTTGCTATTGCAATAAATAATCCACTGAATGCACCACAGGCAACACCTGTAATAAGCCCAACTAATATAGCTACAATAACTGGAACTCCAGACCCATCCTGTGCCAGTTTTGTCGCAAAACATGCTGCCAATGCAACAATTGCGCCAACAGACAAATCAATACCACCTGTTACAATTACAAAAGTCATTCCTACGGCAAGAACTCCGTATACGGCATTCTGTTTTAAAATATTAAATAAGTTTGTTACTGTAAGAAATGAGTTTGAAGCAAATGACATTACTACAAACAATACAAGTAATGCAATATATACTCCATATTTTCCAAGAATTTTGCTTATGTCTATTTTCTTTGCAGAATCTACATTTTTATTCATATGTCGTTTTCTCCTATCCGTGCTAATTTCATTACTGGTGATATTTATTTCCTTCACCGATAGCATATGCCATCAGCTTATCCTGATCGAGTTCACCACATCTAAACTCACCTGTCTGGTATCCTTCATGCATGACAATTACTCTGTCACTCATACCCAGAAGTTCTGGAGTTTCTGAAGAAATCATAATGATACTCTTACCGCTTTTTACCAACATATCCATCAGTTTATAGATTTCTGCTTTTGCACCAATATCAATTCCTCGAGTAGGCTCATCCATAATTAAAAGATCTGGATTTCCCATAAACCATTTCGCAATTACAATTTTCTGCTGATTTCCACCGGAAAGCGTTCCTGCCAAAGTGTCTCTAGATGAACACTTGATTTTAATTTTTTTGATAAGTTCATCTGCATTTTCTTTTTCCTTTTTAAAATCAATTAGAAACTTCCCTTTAGTAACCATATCCATATATGCAATGGAAATATTATCTTTGACTGAAGCTATAAGATTCAATCCTGAGATTTTCCTGTCTTCTGTAATGTATGCCATTCCATTTGAAATTGCTTTTTTTACTGTTCCCATCTGATTTCCCTTCATGGTAACAGTACCTTTTCAGCTTTTCGAAGACCAAATACAGTATCCATAACTTCTGTTCTTCCAGCACCCATCAAACCAAAAAAGCCAAGTATTTCTCCTCTTTTTACTTCAAAATTGATATTATAGAATTCGTTTTCTCTGGTAAGATTTTCAACTTTCAACAGTACTTCGTTTTCATCGTAATCTGCTGTCTTAGGAGAAGATTTATCATATACATCATTCAGTTCTCGTCCAACCATCATATTGATCAGTTTTTCCGGTGTTACATCTTTGGTTGCAACAGAACCGATGAGACATCCATCTCTAAATACTGTAATCTGATCTGTAAGGGAATAAATCTCATCCATCTTATGAGAAATGTATACGATTGCTTTGCCCTGCGCCTTTAATTTTCTGATGATTTTAAAAAGCTGTTCAACTTCACGGTCTGTAATTGCCGAAGTAGGTTCATCCATAATGATGATTTCTGCATCAAATGCCAACGCGCGTGTAATCGCTACCATTTGCTGCTGTGCTGTACTAAGTTCTTTAATTTTGGTCTTGGGACTGATATCAATCCCAAGACTTTCCATTAAATCTTTTGTACGTTTTTCCATTCCACGTTTGTCAATCACAATACCATTGCTTTTTTCTCTTCCTGCAAATACGTTTTCTTCTACAGTCATCTCAGGAATAAGATCCAGTTCCTGATGTACCATTGCGATTCCTTTTTCAAGTGCATCTACTGGTTTCTTTGCCTGAAATGGTTTTCCATCATAAAGAATTTCTCCCTGATCAAGACTGTAAATTCCAGCAAGAATTTTCATCAGAGTTGACTTTCCGGCACCATTCTCACCTACCAGAGCATGAATTTCTCCTTTTTTCAGGAACAGCGACACATTGTCAAGTGCAACTACCCCCGGGAATTCTTTTCTTACATTTTTTATTTCCAGTAAGTATTCGTTTGCCATGTTTTACTCCTTATCCTTTATGAGCGCTTAACAGATTTTTACTACAGATTTAACGATATCTGCTTTTTCATTTACGCTTCTATCCATCGCATTCTGAATATCATCCAGTTCAAAAATATTTGTTACAATACCTTTCAGATTTACCTTTCCTTCAGCAACTGCCTGAATTGCAAGAGGATAAATGTGGCGATAGCGGAATACAGATTTAATTGAAATTTCTTTATCACAGATCAGGCTGGTTGGAAGGTTCATATTGCCAGAAGCACTATATCCGACTAAAACCTGTGTGCCTCCTTTTACCAAAGCCTCCATACCCTGTTTTACACAAATTTCAGTGCCAGAAGTATCTATGGCAAGATCAACACCTCTGCCATTTGTAAGTTTCATAAGTTCTTCTACTGTATCTTTTTCTCTTCCATTAATAACACCTGTTGCACCAAGTTCCATAGCTTTATCAAGACGTTTCTGCATAATATCTACTACGTAAACCTGATCAACTCCTAATGCTTTCAACGCCATCATTGTGACAAGTCCGATACAACCAGAACCCGTAACAACTGCTGTCTGCCCCATCGCAGCACCACCTTGTTTAGCAGCATGGAAGCCAACTGCCAGAGGCTCAATCAATGCACCTTCCATTGTATCTACATTATCAGGAAGTTTGAAGCAAAGGTCAGCTTCATGTGCTACATATTCCTGGAATACACCATCAACCGGCGGTGTTGCAAAGAAGATTACATCTGGACATAGATTATATCTTCCAGTTTTACAGAACTCACAGTGTCCACAGGTTTTTCCTGGTTCAAGTGCAACTCTGTCACCAACTTTAAGATGTTTTACATCTTTTCCTACTTCAACGACTGTTCCGCCTGGTTCATGTCCTAATACGAAAGGCGGCTCTACAATATAATCACCAATTCTGCCATGTTCGTAATAATGAAGATCCGATCCACAGATTCCTACATATTCAAGTTTTACCAATACTTCGTCATCTTCCGGTGTTGGAATTGGCCTCTCTGTAAATCCCATCTTACCAATGCCTTCCATAACAGCGACTTTCATTTTACCTTCCATAATTATTTGCACCTCCATGTTGTTTGTTATATATCTTTTGCAAAATATTTTTTATAAAGTGGTTTTATAATACACCTACAAGTTCTAAAAGTCAATAATTTAGCGTGTCAAAATATCGACATGATTTTTGTATTATTTTCACAAATTTAATTGTTGAAAATTAAATTTATTGACTTTAATTCCAATGTGTTTTATAATTCACGCATGCAAAATACTTATTGTAATCTTTTTTATAAAACTATTTTATATTTAGTTCTAACACAGTCATTGTCACTAGTTCAACCAATAGGAGGTGCATCAATGAATTATACTTAACCATAAAGATTAACCAGATATTACTCAGTAACAACTTATAAAAGAAACTGCTCCCGCAGTAAAAAAATACACAATAGTGAGGTATGATTATGAAAAACAATTATTTACAAGATTTATTTTCACTTGAAGGCAAAGTTGCACTTGTAACAGGTGGTGGACGTGGTATCGGGCAGGTAATCTGCCGCGAGCTTGCTCGTTGCGGAGCTGATATTGCTATCTTTTCCCGTTCCGGTGCCGGAGAAACAGTAAAACTGATTGAATCTGAAGGCGGAAAAGCTCTTGATATCATTGCCGATGCCACAGACGAATCCAGTGTACGAAAAGGCATGGAAAAGATTATGGAAGTCTATGGACGACTTGATATTGTTGTCAATAATGCAGGTGTCTGCTACCATAAAGACGCTTTTGAGGCAACTGTTGAAGAATGGAGAGAATGTCTGGACATTAACCTTACCGGTGAATATATCGTATGCCGCGAAGCAGCTCGTGTTATGATTGAAAATAACTTCAAAGGAAGTATGGTTAACATTGCATCCATGTCCGGACACATTGTAAATGTTCCTCAGTGCCAGGCAGCATATAATGCATCCAAAGCAGGCGTTATCCACATGACCAAGAGTCTTGCAATTGAATGGATTGACAAAAATATTCGTGTTAATTCTGTCAGCCCGGGATATGTCGCAACTCCAATGTCTGTAGATCCTGACTTCGTTGAACCAGAACTTATGGCAGCATGGCAGCCAATGTTCCCGATGCATCGCATGGCTAAACCTGAAGAACTCTGTGGTGCAATTATCTGGCTCTGCAGTGAATCTGCCGGATACACAACCGGTGCTGATATCCTTATCGACGGAGCTTACACTGTTCTTTAATTTCTTTAATAAACATAATAAAAAAGGCGCAACCCACAGATTATTCTCTGTCAGTTGTGCCTTTTTGCATGTAAACAAATTATACTATTATCTAATAAAATATTTTAAATCCTTTTACTCAAAAAACCTCTCTTCCAGCATTGCACACAGTGCATGATACACAGGGAGGTGCAGTTCCTGAATATCCGCTGTACAGCTTCCCGGAACGCAGATACAAGTATCTGCTGCTTCTTTAAGCTTACCGCCTTTCGGTCCCGTAAGACCGATCGTCTTCATATTTTTAGCCTGTGCCACTTTTACCGCATGCAAAACATTTCCTGAATTACCGGATGTTGTGATTGCAAGCAGCACATCATTTTCATTGCCATATCCATAAACCTGCTGTGCAAAAACCATATCCGGTGCTACGTCATTGAGAAATGCAGTGGATAATGCCGCGTGACCTGCCAGGGAAATTGCCGGGAGTGCTCCCTGAAGATGATCCGCAAGATCTTCTCCCAGTTTCTCTCTCATATCCGCAGGAACCGGGCGCTGCTTCTTAAATCCCTTCATCAGCTCACCGACGATATGATCACTGTCCGCAGCACTTCCGCCATTTCCACAGATCAAAAGTTTGCCGCCATTTCTGAAAGATTCTTCCAGCACCTGATATGTCTCTGTAATAGCTTCACGACATCCCACGAGCTGAGGATATCTTTTCATAAGTCTTTCTAATTCATTCATTATATTACCCTTTCTATTTTTTCTGATATGCACGGAGGCCCACAGAAACAGCCGCATAATCACCAAGTTTTTCTCCTAATCCTGCCGGAACCACTTCCACCACTGAAACGGATTGCCCAAGCGCCTCTTTATTCAGTATTTTTTCCATTCGCGGTCTTAAAAGCTTCTCCTGTCTCAGGAATATACTACCAATCACAATCTTTTCAGGATTTAAAAGATCTACCAGTATTGCCAGTCCCTGCCCCAATCTGTCCGCAACAATATCATATATCTTTAGTGCCAGAGGATCTCCCTTTTCGGCAGCCTCTGCTATAGTTCTGGCATTAACTTTAAATAGTTCTCCTTTACTTTGGCAAAATGAAGGAATTTCCTCACGTTCGAGGGCTTCCTCAGCCATCACCTGACCCAGCTGTGCAATTCCACCACCACTGCAAAATCCCTCAAAGGACCCCTCCTTGCCATAGCCTACCGGTCCATCCTCTGCCAGACGTATATGTCCTGCTTCTCCCGCCATACCATTGGTACCACTGTATAATTCACCATTCAGAATCAGTCCTGCTCCAAGGCCGGTACCAAATGTAAGGAAAATCATATTTTTGCATCCTTTTCCGGCGCCAAGCTGCCACTCTGCCAGTGCACATGCGTTTGCATCATTCTGCAGCATGATCGGCACATCTCCAAACTTTGCCTTTAGCGGTGTAAAAAGATCTGTATGATCCCAGTGTGGAAGGTTTGGCGGACATAAGATCAGTCCCTTCTCTTCGTCCAACGGACCGCCACAGGAAATTCCGATGGAAACAAGCTCCCAGTCCGGATGATTATTCAGTTTTTCTGCAATCTCATTCACAAACGACTGCACCATCTCATCTGGATGTGGTTCATTCGTAGGTCTTTTTTCCTTTGACAAAAATTCTACCTCATCCCCATTCATATGTATAAAGGAAACCGCACATTTGGTTCCTCCAATATCAATTCCCGCAATTACTTCCATTTTATATTTCCTCTCCGTTATTTTTTAGTTCATCAAAGAAACCAACCCAAGGCAATGACATTGGTAATTCTGAAAACTGATTGTATGTAAACTCTTTAGTTGTCATTTTTCCATCCACACGGCTAATTCGTATTACTCGGTCTGCAATTGTCAGTGAATCCGACATATTCATTGCCAGGATTACAATCGATATTCCTCGTTCCAGCAGCAGTGTCTGAAGCTCCCATACCTGCATCCTGTGTGGTGTACCGGCATGTTTAAACGGTTGTACCATAAATACCACTTCAGGTTTTTCCAGAAGAATTCGCATATAAATTACTCTGGTCTTCTGTTCATCACTCAGTTCATTTATATAACAGTCAAAGATATCTTCCCCGAAAATACGATAATACTCTTCCTGGACAGATTTCTGGATTCTCTTCTTAAGCCAGATGTTCGGTGCTTTTCTATCAAGACCTATGCAAATATTATCCCGTACTGTCAGGTCATCAAAAAGCATCGTCTGGGTTGCCTCTTCTTTCATAAATGCGATTTTTCTTGTCCGGTAATCTGATACTTTTTTACCCTCGACAAGCATGTCAACTTCTTTGAACCCGCCTTCCTTTTCCAGTATCTCCAAAAATTCATTATACATTCTGGTATCCAGGCTCTGAATTACCAGGCATTCACCTTTATAGACACTGAATTGAAAGTGATCCAGGTATTTACCTGACATATCACGTACATAAAGAACTTCTTTCCGTGACTCCGCTGTAGGAACATTTCCACGTGCTCTGTGCAGAAGACGCTGGCTTACATGATTATAATAATCAATATAATTGTCTTCACTGATCCCTTTTTTTATCTGTTCTTTATCAAATATCAGATTAATACTTCCCTCCGACATCAGAATTGCTCTGGTACATACCTGCTGTATTTCCTCAAAGTGATACGATACATAAAGGAAAGTAAATCCTTTACCTGTGTAATACCGCATGATGTCAAACAGTTTTCCAAGCTCATCTTCACTGATAACAGTACTGATCTCACGAATAATAATCAGATGATAACCTGCCACAATCGCACGAAGCAGTTCAACCATTACTCTCTTATACGCAGGGAGTTTCTCTACTGGCATAAACGGATCAATAGAAACGCCAAGTTCATCAATAAATGGCTGCAGCTGCATAGTCAGCATTTTTTCATTCAATATTTCCTGTCCAAATCCGGCACGAAGAGTAAATACATTTGTCAGAACATCAAGACCATTAACCAGCGAAGTCTCACTGTCAATCAGACATATTCTGTTGCGACTGTGCTTCTCCTCTTTCCATGAGTTTACGCACTTATCCTGATAATAAACATATCCGTAATACAGCGGAAGATTGTTGACGATCACATCCAGAAGTTCATCCATTCCATAGGAGTTCATGGGTGTGATTCCCATAATCTCACCCTCCATAATACTGAATGTCATATTTCGAAAAATAAAATGTATTCTCTTTTTTATAAGTAACATCCTGAAGACGGAGAACTTCTTTTTTCATCACAGTTCCTTCTTTTTCAGTTCATTTTCATTATAAATGACCGGAATGGATAATTCCACACTGGTTCCCATATTTTCAAGTGAATATACATGCATCCCATATTCCTCTCCAAAAATAAGATGAATACGATTATTTACGTTGACAAGTGCTACACCGCCTTTTTCCGGCTGCGTATAATTCTTTACCTCTTCTTCCTTGGAACCCAGTTTTGCATTCAGTTTATCCAGTGTCTCACGATTCATTCCAACGCCATCATCCGAAACTTTGATCAGAAGACGAGACTTCGTTCTGGATATGGAAATCGTAACTTTTCCCTCATCCAGTTTGAGCTCGATTCCATGAATGATACTGTTCTCAAGAATCGGCTGCAAAGTCAGCTTCGGGATCATGCAGTGAAGAATGTCATCCCAGTCTTCTTCATCCTGTTCGATTTCCAGATGGATTCTGCTGCCAAAACGATACTGCTGAATCTTAAAATACGTTGCACAGTTTTCCAGTTCTTCTTCAACTGTAACAAGATTCTCTACCTTACTGATGGTATAACGGAAGAAGATTGCAAGTGCTTCTGTCATATCTGCCAGATTATCAAGTCCTGCCATGATCGCCTCACTACGAATCCCTTCCAATGTATTATAAAGGAAATGTGGATTGATCTGGTTCTGCAGTGCCCTGTACTGTGCCTGCCGCTTCGACATATCCAATGTTCTCGTCGCCGTAACGATCTTGTTCATATGACGTGCCATACGTTCAAATTCCGGTGAAATGGCAACCTCTACATCGTTCAGATCTGCCAGTGATATATAGCCATCTGAAAAACGCTGCACCTGATTGATCAGCCTTCTGTATGGTTTCCAAATCCATAGATATGTAAATCCCACTAACAACACCAGAAGAAAAATCATTGCTATCTTCCAGAATCCCTCTGAAAAGATCCACTCCCTGTCCAGACACAGAACAAGCAGAAAAGCAAGAATGCAAAACGCAACAAAAGATATTTTCAGCCTTGCATCCAGATATCTGAATTTTTCTTTATATTTCTTCATGTTATCACCATCTCAGTCATTCCAAATATTTCAATCATCCTGATTCATCCAGGTCATTTCATCATCCATACAGTTTCCTGTATACCGCGGGTTTCACACCGACATTTTTTTCAAAAAGCCTCGTAAAATGCTTCGGATCATTATAGCCAACCTTTCTGCATATGTCTGCAACCGACAATGTAGATTCTCTCAAAAGATCCTTTGCACCTTCAATCCTCTCGTTGATCAGATATTTGGCAAATCCAATCTCTGTTTCCTTCTTAAACATCACGCTGAAATATGCCGGAGTCAGTCCTACATAATCACTGACTTCTTCCAGGGTGATCTGCTCCTGATAATGGTTGTGGATATACTGCTTCGCCAGTCGTACCGGTCTCACAGAATCCTCTTCACGAAGTGCGATCATCTGGTTTACTTTGGTGAGCATGAAATCAAGCAGACAGGTAAACAATGCATTTACAGTTACACAATTATCACATTTGTTATCAAATTCCTTCTGAAGTTCCGCCTTATCCGGTACATCAAGCCGCATGATAAAAATGCTTCCACACTGCCTTATCATTTCAAGGATCTCCCAGCCATGAACTCCCGGTGTTTCCATCGTTTCATTATATATAACATTTATCGTATTTCTGATTTCTTCTACATCCAATGTCTGAAGCGCACTTCCCAGATTTCTGGTGAATTTGTCCACCAGTTTTTTCTCATAGAGAACACCATTGGAAGCATCCGCCTCCAGTATCTTGCTGTTTCCCTCAAGTAATCGTTCAGCAAGTGAACGATTTGCAAGCACAAAAGAATCCTTAATATTCTCTGCCTCTTTAACAGAGAAACCAATACCCAGAGAAAGCTGTGTTTTTCCAAGATAATCGTTTCTTGCAATCATCTGGTTAAAGCAGCTGCGCACTATCTTACGGATTTTCTCACTGTTTCTGGCAGGATAATTCATAAGTCCATAGAGATATTCCCCTTCAATAGCCGTTACAAAATCATAGCATTCTTTGGTGATCTCTCTTTGCAGGATTTCTTCCATCTTATGCCAGATCAGTTCTATGGTATCTTCTTTGCTGTCGTTTTCTCCGGCATCCTGTTTGATTGCAAGGACCTGATACAACCCTGGCTGCACATTCAGATAATATTTCTCTCGCAGAATATCTTCCGACAGTCCAAGCGATCTGTCATGACACAGATCATGAAGGAGCATATTTCTGAGCTTGATAAGTTCTTCCCGCCGTTCATTCTGGATATCCTGAAACGCCATATCTGTTCTTCTCGCAGTTTCTATCTGATTCACCATTTTGGTCAGTGATTCATTGAGTGCATCTTTGTTGATCGGCTTCAGGAGATAGTCACTTACGCCCTGTTTCAGTGCATTCTGGGCATACTCAAAATTCGCATAACCACTGATGATCATAATTTTAATATCCGGTGATATTTCCCGAACTTTCTCGATCAGTTCCAGTCCATTTAGGCCCGGCATTCTGATATCTGTAATTAAAATATCTGTTTTTTCTTTACGAATAAGTTCCAGTGCCTGGATTCCATTTGCAGCAGTACCAACCACCTTAATTCCAAGTTCTTCCCAATTGCCAAGTGCCACAATCAGTCTGCATACACGTTCTTCGTCATCTGCTACTACGAGTTTGACCATACCTACCTCTTTCTGCCATACATTAAATAACGCCGGAATATACTTCCGGCGTCATCTCACAAACATTCTTATTTTTCTGGAGCTTCCGGATATTCGTTGCAGAGCAGACGATATGGTGGCTCATCCTCTTCGATCTCAGGAAATCTTCCTGCTGGTGGATTAAAGCGGTTATCAATATTGTCGTCATTACACTGGCTTACTTCACCAATCAGTACAGGGCCTGTTCCTGGTTCTACTTCAAAGTCATGATACATTCCCTGCATGATCGTAATGCTCATACCTGGTTCCAGTTTTACCTGTGTACCAGCCGGAACGACCTGAACTTCTCCGTCGATATGTACGGTAACATCGCCCTCTTTATCGATTTCTTCATCCGGAAGGGAATTATATACACGGATCAGAATATTTCCGCCACCTCTGTTGATGATGTCTTCCATCTTATACCAGTGGAAATGATTCAGTGCATACTGTCCTTCTTTCAGGTAAAGGAATTTCTCTGCATACGGTTTCTTATATTTATCTTTCATTTTAATATTTCCGTTACGAATAGTAAACAGGGAAAATCCATATTTATCAAAATCTCCCATGCCGTAGTCGGTAATATCCCATCCAAGCATGTTATCACGGATTTCATCAAACTCATGGCCTTTTGTTTTCCATTCTTCCGGAGTGAAATTTGCAAATTTCGGAAGATAATACTGATGATCTGCAATCATTTTTTCCAGTTCTTTTAAAGCTTTGTTAATTTCTGATCTTTTCATGTCTTCTGTCTCCTTATTAAGTCTCATTAATCCTGAAACAGGCCGTCGGTTTTTTCCGACGGCCTATATTCACTTATTACTTATAATCAGCTCTGATAATTATTCAGCTGCTTCTTCTGTTTCTTCTTCAGCGTCATCTGCATCAGCTGCTTCTTCTGTTTCTTCTTCAGCACCATCTTCTGCAAGAGATTCTTTTGTGAGTACAGATACACCTGTATCTGTTACTTCTCCGCCAAGATCTTCTCCATTGAGAGCTTTGATACAAGCCTGAACACCAAGTTTACCCATCTGATCCGGGTTCTGAGCCATTGTGCATACAAGGTATCCATCTTCGATAAGACCTTTCAGTGTATCGGATTTATCAAAACCAACACCGATGATTTCATCGCTTCCGGAAGCTTTGATTGCATTACCAACACCTGTGGATGCTCCTTCGTTTGTTCCATAGATACCTACAACACCTTCTGTGATGTAGTTTTCTGCGATTGTCTGAGCTTTTGCAGCATCACCTTCACAGAACTGTGTTTCAAGAAGTTCGTAATCTGTTCCTTCGAATGCTTCTCTGAATCCTGCTTCACGCTGGATAGCTGTATTTGTGGAGTTATTGATATTAACAATACCAATGCTTCCGTCTTTCACACCTTTGTCTTCCAGAGCTTTGATCATTTCTTCACCAGCTGTTTTACCAGCAGCTTTGTTATCTGTGGAGAATGTAGCTTCTGCTTCTACGTTTGCCGGAGAGTCGACATAAACAAGTTTCATTCCTGCATCAATTGCTTCCTGAAGAGCACCGGAAACAGCATCTTCACTGTTAGCAGCAACCATAAGTGCATCGTATCCGCCTGCTACTGCATTGTTGATACATTCAATCTGTTTTGCATCGTCTTTTACATCCGGTGCCATGAAGTCAACTGTAACATCGTCAGCTTTTGCTTCTTCCTCAGCGCCCTCTTTAAGAGATACCCAATGCTGGTCTACAGAGTCCATTGTGATAACTGCGATCTTGTAATCTCCGTCAGCCTTAACAGTCTCATCTGCTAATACTGGTGTTGCTGCGAGGCATCCGATCATAGATGCACAAATTAATGCTGCAAAAATTTTTTTCTTCATGGTATAAACCTCCCTTAATATATTATAAAGCTCTTTGCTTTATATTCCTGTGTTATTTTATCAAATTGTAACATCAAGATTCATTCAAATTTATTTCTTTTTAAAGTTATTTACTTTTTTTCTTTTTGAAATTACCGCTGCGGACAACTACATCAAGAAGAACTGCTCCAACAACGATCACACCGATGATGATACGCTGGAAACCAACCTGTGCATGGATCAGGTTCAGACCATTTTCAAGTGTCTGCCATACACCTGCACCTGCGAATGTTCCAAGAAGGATACCGGATCCACCAAGTGGGGATACACCACCGATAACGCCTGCTGCAACACCGTACATTTCGTACATGTTACCTGCATCCATGTTACCCATACCAGCCTGTGCGCAAAGTACAAATCCAACGATTGCAGAACAGAAACCACTTACCATGTAAGCTTTCATTGTTGTTTTAACTACATCTACGCCGGAAAGTCTTGCTGCGTCTACGTTAGAACCGATTGCATAAATGTGACGTCCGGATCTGGTTCTTGCAAGGAAAAACCAGAAGATAAGGAAAATAATAAGTGCGATCCAGAATGTATTAAAAATTCCTGCTGTCTTTCCATAGTAGAAAATATTCTGGAATCTGTCTCCGGCTTCTTTACCGATTCCGGATGCAATGTTGTCAGTGTTTCTGTTATTATTTACGATATAAGCAATACCACGTGCGATGAACATGGTTCCCAGTGTTGCGATGAATGGTGGAAGTTTAAATTTACCAACCAGATAACCGTTTACAACACCTACAACCAGTGCAAGAACAATTGTTACAATAATTGCTACGACCGGGTTCATTCCCTTTGTCATCATGGTTGCTGAGATCATGGCACTCATACCAACAACAGAACCGATTGACAGGTCAACGTTTCCTGTGATCATTACAAAACTCTGTCCGATACCGATCAGCAGGTATTTAGACATTGAACGAAGAAGGTTCTGGATATTCAGAAGTGTAAATACCTTCGGGTTCAGAATACCAAATGCTATATAAATAATAATTAATCCTATGAAGCTGTTACTACCGTACCGGCACCCTTTGCCCCCATAATTTTTGAAAAGCCGCTTTTTTTCTTCATGATTATTCCTCCTTGTTGTTCTGGCTTTGAGATCCAAGTTTATTCTCAAAGGATGTTGCATATTTCAGAATGTCATTCTGTGTGGTTTCTTTTGCCATTACCTCACCGGTAATACGTCCGTCACACATAACGATAATCCTGTCTGCCACACCCATAACCTCCGGCATCTCGGAGGAAACAAACATAACAGCGATTCCCTGCTTTTTCAGCTGATTCATCAGCTGATAAATCTCAACCTTGGCACCTACGTCAATACCTCTTGTAGGTTCATCAAAAATTACAACTCTTGAATTCCTTGCCAGCCATTTACCAACAACGACCTTCTGCTGATTACCACCGGATAAGGTTCCGGCATCAACATCCAGATTCGGAGTTTTGATCGTGAGGTCTGCTACAGCCTTGTCACAGAGTTCTTCTTCTATTTTTGTATTGATCACCCCGCCTTTTCCACAGATAAGGTCAAGGTTTGGAAGTGCAATATTATGACGGATACTGAGTTTTGTACATAATCCGTCTTTCTTTCTGTCTTCCGGAGCAAGTACAACACCTGCTTTGATAGCATCCATCGGATTGTTGATCGTAATTTCTTTACCATCCAGAATCAGTGTTCCTGATTCTTTCGGATCAACACCGAAGATAGCTCTTGTTGTTTCTGTACGTCCGGCACCCATAAGTCCGGCAAATCCAACGATCTCACCTTCATACAGTGAGAAATTGATATCTCTTACCAGACGTCCTGCGTTCAGGTTCTTGACCTCGAATACTTTCTTGCCTCTCTTGCACTCAACATGAGGGAATTTTTCTTTAATCTCACGGCCAACCATGTTGGCAATGATTTCATCCATAGTAAAGTCTGTGAAATTACCTTCTGTTATGTAGTGGCCATCTCGCATGATCGTAACTCTGTCTGTAATATGTGCAAGCTCTTCCAGACGATGTGAAATATATACGATTCCGCATCCCTGGCTTTTCAGCTTACGGATAATATTAAACAGTTCATCGATCTCACGGGATGTAAGTGCCGATGTAGGCTCATCCATGATCAGGATCTTTGCATTGATTGAAAGTGCTTTTGCAATCTCGATCATCTGCTGTTTGGAAACCGGTAGTTCTCCAACGATCTCATCCGGACTGATATCTACTCCAAGTTCTCCAAGATATTTTCTTGCGATATCTTCCATATTGGAGTTATTTAACACGAAGCCCTTACGTTCTTCTCGTCCAAGGAACATATTCTGTGCTACTGTAAGATCCTTACACATATTCAGTTCCTGATGGATAATCGCAACTCCGGCCTCTCGCGCCGAGCTCGGTGTAAGTGATTCATAATCTTTACCAAATATCTTCAAACTTCCCTGATCCAGAGAATATACACCACTCAAAATTTTCATCAGTGTTGATTTACCTGCACCGTTTTCACCTAACAGTGCCATAACCTCACCGGCACGAAGATTAAATTTAACATCATCAAGTGCCTTAACACCCGGAAACTCTTTCGTAATGTGTTCCATGGAAACAATTACATCTCCCATATCTTCACCCTGCTTTCCGAAATACTTCTCTCTCTTGTTTATGTATTTATTATACACAGAGGTGTTTGTGCAAAAAAGGGGGGCAAAATATTGTTTTGAGATGGTAAATTATTTATTTTGTATAAATTATCGTAATTCCATCACCCGTTATTTGTTATTTTATATAATACTATTCCGTTTTCCTCGTCTGTAAAGTGTTAAAAAGTACAGCAATCAGTACAAGGGCGCCTTCTATTCGTTCACCATAATCGCTTTAACCGCTTTATCTTTCTCCGCAAGATACTGAGCCATTGCTGTTGGAAGATCCTCCAGTTTGAATCGATGCGAGATCAGTGATTTCACATCGACCATACCTGCTTCCAGAAGATTGATACATCTCGGGAAATACAATGCCGGGATCGCATTGGATCCGATAATGGAAATTTTTCTGAGATGTACAATATTTGAATCAAACGTTGCCTTTGCCCTGTCGCCATATCCGATTCCAAGAAATGCAACTTTGCCTCCCGGGTTGGTAACTCTTGTTGCAAGGTCAATCGTACTCGGCGGTGAAGTTACAAGAACTTTATCCACGCCACCTCGTGGGAATGGATATTTTTCAAGATTTTCTTTATCTGTAAAGATCACATCATCAGCACCAAATTTGCAGGCCAGATCTACACGCGCTTTACTTCCGGAATGCTGTGCTACATATATATGGCGTGCACCACTCTTCTTGGCCATCTGCATTGCCATAAGTCCGATCGACCTGCACCCAGAAGAAGAACATCATCATTCAGATGAATATCTGCTGTCAGGATAAGGTCTGCTGCAACTCCCATTGGTTCCAGGATACACGCTTCCTCAAAAGAAAGATCTCGGATATTTACAACCAGATTTGCAGGTACAATCGTTCTCTCTGCAAATCCCATGGTATCTCCTTTTTTACGTTTCATATAATCCGTACAGTCTGTACAAAGATCCGGTCTTCCATTCAGGGCAGCATCGGAAAATGGATTGAATGTTGAAGTTTCGATTGCCACACGATCACCTACCGCAACATTCTGTACCTCTGCTCCTATTTTGGTTACAATTCCCGCAAATTCATGGCCAAACGGCTCCCACTCAGTTGCTGCATAATTTGCCAGAATATTATCATGCCCACAGAAACCACAAGCTTTGACAGCGACTTCCACCTCGTTTCTGTCAGGTTCTCTTAACTCTACATCTCTGACTTCAAACTGATATTTCGCCTGTGACATGCTCCCACCACTTAAATCTCTGATTTTGAAGTGGGGCTTCTTGCTCAATGGCTCTACTGAGCCAAGTATCTACAAGCTATCCTCGCGTGCCCCGCGATTTTTATTAGTCCGGTTACGGACTTTTTATTGTGCTGTCATGCACATTCTGCAAAAATTCT
>ENA-OQDM01000748-OQDM01000748.1-human-gut-metagenome-genome-assembly--contig:-NODE-748-length-16494-cov-1.715770_pt1 | contig 16494 bp, 15 predicted proteins | sample MGYA00242772_ERZ504605 | MGnify/ENA primary metagenome ERZ504605 (study PRJEB26092, sample SAMD00036348) | human gut metagenome | host: Homo sapiens | study: EMG produced TPA metagenomics assembly of... | reverse complement strand
CAAAAAGTTCCCCGTCACAAGGACGGGAACCCGCTTAAATCTCCAAGGGAAAACGTAAAGAAAATTCAGTTCCTTTTCCCGGTATACTTTCAACAGCTATGCTTCCGCCCATTTTTTCTACAAGTTGATGGACAATGGAAAGACCAAGACCGCTACCTTTCTCAGACCGACCTTTATCGCACTTATAAAGCCGTTCAAAAATGTGTTTCAAATCTTCTTTCTCAATTCCAACTCCATTATCTGCCAGCAGCAGCTCCATGCTGTTTTCCTTCTTCGATAGGGAGATTTTAATTTTGTCCGCATGGCTATGAGCGATGACATTTTGAATGAGATTATTGATGATTCTCATATAGCTGTCTATATCCAATCTTACCCGGACAGGCTGTTCGGAAATATCAATGTCATAATCAACCTGTTTATCCTCAAAAATCGGTATCCAGTCAATCAGGATATTCCTTGTAAACTCTGCGGCCTCAATGCTCTGGATTTCCAAAGCAAACTCGTTGGAATTTAACTTGAACCAGTCAAAAAGCACATCAATATATTCTTTCAGATCGTGGGCTTTCCGGCGAGCAGTTTCAATATAATCATCCCGGTCTTTTCCCGTGACAATACCTTTGTGTGCAGCATCAAGATACCCGATCAGAGTGGTAAGAGGCGTCCGAACATCGTGAGAAAGGCTTGTCATAAGCTGGCGGTTGGTTTCTTCCGTCTGTCGCACAGCAGAAAGCCTGCTTTCATAAGCCACAACGATCTCATTGATTTCATAGGCAAGAGGGGCTGTTAGTTCATTTGTTGCAGACAAAATACGCCGATTGCCATTTCCATTTTTCACATCAACCAATGCATCGGTCATTTCTGCTATTTGTTTTTTTATACGCCGAACGAGAACGATGGAAGTCAATACAGCCACAACAGCAATCACAATGGACAAGAATATGATGATTTCCATGCTGACTACACCTCCTTGTTAAAGCGATAACCGATCCCTTTGACAGTTTGGATGTACTTTGGACTGGAGGGGTTGACTTCTAATTTTTTACGAAGCCGACTGATAATCGCCATAATGTTACTGTCATCATAGAAATATTCTTCACCCCATACTTCTTCATAAATCTGCTGCTTTGTTAAAATCCTTCCTTGATTTTTTACACAATAGAGCAGCAAATCAAATTCCTTTGGTGGAAGTTCAAAAGTGCCGTTTCCCGTAGTAACGGAACGATTTTCAAGGTCAATTTGTAATCCATCAAAATTCAACTTTTGCATCGTTCCGGCTTGCTGATTAAAGCGAGTGTAACGGCGAATGAGGGACACAATACGGGCAATCAGCTCATCCATATCAAACGGCTTTGTCAGATAATCGTCCGCTCCGGCCCGTAACCCCCGCACCTTAGAAATGCTGTCATTTTTGGATGTGAACATTAAAATTGGCAAACTATGCTCTTTGCGGATTTCTTCCAGTGTTTCAAACCCATCCATACCGGGCATCATCACATCCAGTATTACAAGCTGATATTCCTGCTCTTTTAATTTCTGCAAGCCCTCTTTTCCGGTATTACAAAAATCGGCTGCTATATTTTCCGTTTGTACGCTGCGCTTAATTAAGGCACACAGTTCTCTGTCATCATCTATAATCAAAATTCTATTCATGGTACAATTCTCTCCCTTGTTTTGTCCGACCATCCACAGGTTTTTATGCTGATTTTGGTATCAGCCAAACCATTCCCATCTTTACAGGTCCTGGAATACGTCCACCAGAGCAAAAATAATTTATCCAACGAGGTGTTACTCCCCATTTTGCACTAGCTTCTTTTAATATCATATAATCCATATCCATTCCTCCGAATATTATTATAATTCGTTCTTTCGAATAATACAATCATATGCCTTCTACATTGGCACATCCTTCGGGAGTGCATGAAAGGATACCTAGCAAACACTTCCTATGTCATGACACAGACGAAATTTCCCACACTTTCCTAACGTCTGTACGATTAAATTTCCATAGGAAAGTCTTCCTGGCATTCTTCTGATTTTCTTCAATTTTCCGCTAGAATATCTTGACTTTTCACGCCGTCTGTATCATTAGTTAAATTTTTTCATGTATCTTGTGAATATCTCTTGGGTGTTAAAAAGGAAAATAAGCAGTGATCTGGAATATTTTCACAGACCACTGCTTAAATTTTTATTAAAGCGATACCCAACTCCCCACACTGTCTGTATGTACATTGGTTTACTTGGATTATCTTCTATTTTCTCACGTAGGTTACGGATATGACTCATAACAATATTATAATCGCCAAAATATGGTTCTTTCCAGACACAATCGTAAATCTGCTCTTTACTGAACACTATTCCGGCATTTTGTGCTAATAGCAATAAGATTTCAAATTCTGTATAAGTCAATTCAATTTCAGTTTCACCATGGATCACTACTCGCCTATATTTGTCTATACTTAGTCCCTCAAAGCACAGGTTTTTATTTTCAACAATGTCTTGTTTGAAAATTTTTGTTTTTTCATCTACGCATGATAATATCTAATGTGTTCCTCTTCCATCGTATCATTTCGGTTGCCTTTATCAAACATTGCGGTCACTAAACATTTCGTCTGTATCAAAGTTCATTGCCAGATCCATCATAATTCTACATCCCCCTTCTTATGTGCTTTGGATTTTTCAGTTGCCATTTCTTTCTGCTCCTGTGCTTTTACTCTTGCCTGGAACTCTTTTAACGACTGCAGCACAGATTTTTTCAGTTCTCCTTTTTCGCCCTTTACAGGCTCTTTCTTTTGCGTCTGGTTCGGTTCTACTGATACGGATTCTTTCTTGACTGGTGTTTCTGAAACTTCCTGTTTCACTTCCACGGTCTGTTCTGCTTCCTGCACTTTTCCATGTTTCTCATTCAGATATTTTTCCATATCGTTGATTGCTTTCTGTACCAATGGACTCTCCTTATAATGTGGAATCATATCAATCAGATCCCTGTCTATCCTGTCTCCACTCATGAGTCCATATTCCCCAGAATAATCTTCATCGCCATCTTGCAGATCAAATCCGATTCCTTTGATTCCATGCAACCGTTCTGACGGGATGCTCTCATATATTTTAATGGCTTCTTCTAAAGTAAGGTTGTTATGGTACTCTCCCATGACCGGAAACTCCATGCACTCTGCGACATAAAAACTGATCGTGGCTTCTGGCTGTTCCTGCTCTGGCTGTTTGTCAAAGATAGAAAATCTCTCTGCGTCCTCCAGACGGGAAAGTAAAGAATGGGCAGTTATAGCATCGCTGTCTATATCGGATTCTTCAGATACTTCAACCAACCAGTCCTTTAAACACTCTGTTTTCTTATTCAGAATGTCCTCTGTGATTTTCTCCACCTGTTCTTCCCTGTTCTCAACGGTATCTTTATATTCATAAGCGTCATATTCATAGCTGAAATTATCTAAATCCACCGCCAGCTTTTTAATCTCCTGCTGATCAAGGTAAGCATCTGCTTCCTTCATATATTCTGCCAGAGTGATTCTTTCTTCTGCGATAGGATTGATGTCCACCTTAATACCTGCCATTGCTATACCATGAGCATTTAATTCATTGAAGAAACTGTCTTCACGGATATTGCCACGATAAGAAATCACTACATCAAGGTCAGAATCTTCCCGGTAAAGGTCTTGTCTGCTTCTGGAACCATACACCCTTGCAGCAAGCAGCTCTACCTCTTGTTCCATTCCCATATCTTCTAATACTGCCTGTGCATGGTATAAAACACCTCTTTCTACTTCTGCCCTGCTCAGACTGTTTAATGCCAGTTCATTTCTTCCAATCTCAGAAGTCGCACGAAGTTCCCCCTCCTGCAATAAATCCTTAGAGTGCTGGATCGTCATTTCTTCAAATTCTTTATAATCCACTTTGACACATTCCATGTCATCCATTCTTTCACTTTTAAGGATTTCATAAGCAGCTTCCTGAATGGATGCGTCTGGATTATCGTAATCACCACTCTGGATTTCATGCAGGTCAGAGTCATAAAAAATAAAAGAATATCCTTCTTCTGTTGCCTGAATAGTCAGATACCCTTTACTCCTGGTAAACTGCATTGCGATTCCCTCATAGGTTTGCAGTGCTTCTTCTCTGCGAAATCCTTCAAAAATACTTGCCGGGCAGTTCTTTTCTAATTGTATCCGCTGCATCTGTTCTTCCTGAACTTCTTCCACATCTGCCATCAGTTCTTCATAATCCACTACTTTTGCATCTTCCAGTGAGTACCCTTTATCTTCTAAAATATCACTGGCAGCTTCATCTACATAGATTGTCGGATTGTCATAGATTCCTCCATCATCCTCCTGATAATCTTCATTGTAAAATGTATAGTCATAGCCACCTTCTGCGGTCTGGATTGTAAAGTATTGTTTTCCAATCTGATATGCAATCTGTACCTCATTCCAGTCCAGCATGTTTTCCATTTTATTTACCGCTTCATATATTTCTGGATTCAGCCACCCTCCAATCTGTTCATACACATGGGTCAGCCGATCTATCCCGTTTTCACATCGGATAAAATCCATGCTTTCCTGCATCGTTTCCGTATTCTGGATACCAAGCACTTTTTTCCGATGATTTGGCAGGCGTAAATATTCCTGCATCGCTTCATCCAGTGATTCATACCGGTTTACTTTTACTACACCCTCTGCATTTACATCTTCCATCACATAAAAATTATCAATGTAATGGATCTCTGGCATTTTTAACTTTATGCCTTCCGGCAGCTGCACCTCACTGACTGCATGGAAATTAAACCGGATATCCGTTCCCGATTCATTTTTTCCTGCCATCGTTTCTTCCCATATGTCTTTCTGTACTGCCTGTATTTCTTCGATTGTAAGTGTCTGTCCACTCCGCAGGGTTACAACAGAATCTTTCGGGAATTCCGTCAAGTCATAAAGTGTTGTTCCATTTTCCTGCAGATATTCTGATACAGCTTCTAACGCTCCTTCATCAAATCCATTCCATAAGTCCTCCGCTACAAGCTGTCCATTTCTGCTACGATAATGTCAGCCACATCGGAGCCAAATTCATCATGTTCCATTAAGAAAAACTTTTCCCCAGCATATTCCTTTTTATCCATCACATACCAAGTGCCTGTATGTCCGTCTGCTTCATATCCTCTTGTCTCTGCTGTGATCGTCACTTCGTTTTCTCCTATCGCCTGTTCTATCCTCTGCATCCGGATCTCAGCTCTTGCCATGTCGATAAACCCATCTAAACTGCCGGGTGGCTTTCAATCACATAATCCAGGTTCAGATTTCTGCCCCGGCTGATATTTTCCGGGATTTCGATATGCTCCGCCCAGTCTTTGTTCTGTCTGGAAAATCTTCCATCATGAGAAAGTTCACGGATGGTGTTTGCCATAACAAAATTCATACGTTCTTCCCCGAAGCGTTCCACGACTTCTTTTGCCGCATCCTGCTTTAAGTGCAGTCCGTCAAAATTCTCCCGGATAGCTTCTTCGATTGCCCTTCTTGCAGTCCAGGTTTAACTTTCTGGAATCCAGATAGGCATCTACATCCCGTTCTCCCATTGCCTGTTCCAATGTTCCTTTATAAACTGGCGGATATGCCCTGACGGAATTATGTTCCAGCATGTTCATTCTCTGCTGGATAAACTCCGAAAGTTCCTGAAATCCAAGAGAATCTACATAATAGGCTGTAATCTCTGCACCCCTGTTTATCACGATCACATCACTTACCGATAAGGAATGGCCACGGAAATCTTCCGGTCGGTCAATGTTAAAACGTTCAAATATATTGTCTAACGTGATCGTTGGCATCCACGGTGCTGCATAAACCATCCGGTAATCCTTTCCGTCAATGGTATAGCCCAGACTCTTTGCGGATTCTATTCCCATAAACTGATAGGTATGCTCATCTCCACTATCCATCTGATAAATGGCAAACCTTCTGCTTTCTCCATGCAGAAGAAGTGTCTCATCAATCTTTTCTGCACTCTGCCGTTCCAGTGCTTCCTGTTTTGTGGCAGAGACTTCTCTTTCTTTCTGGACTTCCCATTCTGTTTCTGTGATTCCAAAGATACCGTTATATCCAAAAATCTCATTTTCCGTCTCCACAAGCACCTGTTCTGCCCGTTGTGGATTCTCTGGATTTCCATATAAGATGTAAATTTCTGCCCCTCCACGGTATAATTCATATGCCCGGTCTTTCGTAAGCGGTAGCATATGGTCTAACTGGATTCCTGCCTCGTGCATTTCCGTAAAACCGATCATGCCATCTGGGAAATTGTCAATCTGTGCCTGTGTTTCATTCATAAGGTTTCTCGTATATTCACTTTCCGGTCTGCGGATTGCGATCATCATACGGTTCACCAGTCCAAGTACTTCGTCTTTGTCATCCATCTTATATGCAAAATTCACAATAAGATTTCTCTGGGAATCTGTGAAGTTTCCCGTATTGGCAGCTTCTGCCTTTTCAATCAGACGGTGAGCATACTGCATGGCTGTTTCTTCTGCAATCTCTGGTTCCTTGGCTGGGAAGTTTGCCCTTGCTGCCTGAATCACTTCATACACCAGCTTTGAACCGGCTTCATCATAAGATTCCCTCATATCCCATACCAGGTCATTCAGTCTTTCCACCTGTCCGGGGAAGGTTTCTGCATATTCATTTACAAATGTCTTTTCTTCTTCTGAAAAAATATTTCTTGGAAACTCTGCCTTTTGTACCAACATCTCTGCCTGCTCTTTCGGAGAAAGGTCAGAAATATAAGTAACGCCTGTGTCAGCATCATATTCCACATCATAAAAATCAATCGGATAGTTCTCTCCGTGTCCACTGCTGTCATAGAGTGGTGTGACAGCAGCACCTTTTTCTTCCAGAAAACTTTCCAGAGGTTTCTCATTTTCCTCTATCTCGCCACTTTCCAGAAGGCGGACGTATTCTCCCACATTCTGCTCTAACTGTTCCCTGCTCATGTTTTCAATCAGATCATAGGTAAACTCGGAACCCATACTGCCTGAAAGATGCAGAATTAAATCTTCCTTATGAAAAGTATCCCGGATTGGTCTTTCCATTTCCAACTCGTACATCTGTGCCTCGATATTCTCAATGATCTCTGCCGATGTTTTTCGGATGGTATCCATAGATGCTTTCAACGCCTTCCTATCCCTGCTCTCGCACCAGCTGGCGATATAGGTAAACGAATATTCTGAAGTATCCAGACCAAAATGGTTGCAGACTATGTAAGCGATACTTTCTGCTTCCACTTCCTTTGTTGTCTGGTCTTTTAAGAAGCCTTCCGCATCCATTACTTCCCGGTCATGCAGCAATGCGTGGCTCACTTCATGGACTCCGGTTTTCATCGTCTGGACATTACTCATATCTTCCTTTATCGCAATATATTTTTCTGTCTGGTGATAATAGCCTTTTGCTTCCCCTTCCACATTCATCATGCGGATCGGTACAGGAGAAATATTCTGCAATGCCTGCATGAACGTATCATAAAACTGTACACTTCCGGTAAGCTCCGGCACCTCCAGTTCTGCGATCGGTTCCCCCTCTGTCTGGCTGACATCAAACACTGTCACTACCCGAAATCTTGGGATAATCATTTCCACAATCTCTGTTTCTGGTTGTCCATCTTCACCAATGATTGGTTCCTGTGTATCCGGGTCAATCTTTTCAATCTCCTGTTTCTCCCGTATCGGTGCTGGTGCGATGATCTGGATTCCTTTCTCTCCACGTTTTACATGACGGTTAAATTTCTTCTGCCATGCCTGATAGCCTGCCACCAGTGTTGCTTCCGGTTTCTGCATGGTGATCAGCAGCGTGTTATTAAAGCTGTAATTGTGGAACTTTGACATGGTATTCAGATATTCGGTATATCTCTCCGAAGTAAAGATTTCCTTTACTCCCTGTTCCAGCCGTTCCGATATTTCTTTTAACTGTTTTTCTATATTATTTGCCATAAACAAACCCTCCATTTTATGTCCCGCCAGAGAAAACTCTGACGGGAAATCTTTTATAACTCCTGTTCATGTTTTTTCTTTACAGCTTTCTGTGTAACTGTAACGGTCGGTTCCGCTGTATTCTGCTGTGCCTTCTCCTGTTTTATCGTTCCAGAATAGATGGCTTATGGATTCTGTCTGCTGTTTCCGGAAGTTCTTTTTCTTCTATGGCATCCCTGCTGTCTGTGTTGCTTCCTTCTCTGCCAATATCCTCATCTGCCATAATCGTCTCATTACCCTTTTCATCCATGTTCAACAATGCATTTAACTCGGATAGCCGTTCCATCTTTTCATTCAGCTCTGTTTCTTTCGGAAATGGCTTCTTTACCTCTTCCTGTGCAGTAGCAAGCTGCTGTTGTACGGTTTCTAACTTCTGCTCACTTTCCGTCAGCTTCCTGTCAATGGAAGAAAGCGTGTTATGGATACGCTGCATATTTCCTACCGGGTCTTTTCCGATCTCCAGTTTATAAGAACATTTCCCTTTGACCGTCAGTTCAAACGCATTGGAGAACATATTGTAGGAAGCAGATAACGTAAACCCATGATATTCCCCGACCTTTCCGCCGGTGCTGACGGTTTTTAGTCCTGCACAGGCAGCGATCAACGCTTCGCCTGCTTCTTTCTTATCTTCATAAAAGACATTTCCTACCGTCATGGCAAATATGTCATTATCCTGTAAATCCACGCTTTTTACTACCTGCGAATCCACCTGCATCCCGGCAATCCGCTCTTTCAATGCACTGATCTGTACCGGGAAATTCTTTGCAATATCGGATTCCAGACGGTAAATCTGACTGGTATGGTTTGCCTTTAGAAGTTTTAGCTTACTCACCTGCACATCCAGATCCATTTTTTCTTTAATGTACGGATTGCCTGTGGCAAGTGCCTTGATTTCCGCATAGGACAGTGCCGTATCATCCACATCTTCACAAGCCCTGACCGGGGATTTACTGGTCATGATCTGGCTGATGAACTTCTGCTTATTCTCCAAAATCTGCCACATATACGCATCAAAAGTGTTCTCCGTCACATACCGGAATATCTTTACTTTGTCATTCTGGTTTCCCTGTCTTAAAATACGACCTTCCTGCTGTTCCAGATCAGACGGCTTCCACGGACAGTCAAGGTGATGGAGGGCAATGAGCCTGTCCTGTACGTTGGTACCAGCACCGAGTTTTGGAGTGGAACCCATAAGGATTCTCACCTGCCCGGCCCGTACCTTTGCAAACAAATCTGCTTTCTTTGTCTCCGTGTTGTATTCATGGATAAACGCAATCTCTTCTTTCGGGATTCCCCTGGCAACCAGTTTGTTTCGGACATCATCATATACATTGAAAGTCCCATCCCCTTTTGGAGTAGACAAGTCACAGAAGATCAGCTGTGTTGTCCGATCTGCTTTTCCCTCGTCCCATACCTGAAAAGCATTTTCCACACAGGTATTGACCTTGCTTTTTTCTGCATCCGGAAGGAGTTCATTTAATAGCCTCTGATCCAATGCACATTTTCTTCCGTCATTGGTAATCTTGAGCATGTTGTCCACCGTTGGATTCACAAGACCGGCTCTTACTTCTTCCGCACGTTCCGAAAAGGCACTGACCATTTCCTGCTGTTCTTCACTTGGTTTTAAGACTTCATTGATAAACTCTGCTTCCGGTACAGGAAGATTCAGCATATCCGATGTCTGAATATCCGCAGCTTCCTTAAAAATGGAGATCAGCTCTGGAAGATTAAAAAAACGGGCAAACCGTGTTTTCGCACGATAGCCCGTTCCTTCCGGTGATAATTCAATGGCTCTTGAATTATAGGTACATTATGGAAATTTAATTGATTTCTCCAACGAACTTGTAGAAAATCCTGATATTCTGGACTTTCTCTCCGTCGATGGTCTGAGGTTCAGATACCTCAATCTTTTCGATAAGACGATTTACTATGGCTGTGGTCAGCTCTTTGATCTCTGCACATTCCACCATTTCATTGGCAAGCTGTTCCGCTTTGCAGGTGCTGTCCTTCAGATTGTCAGCCGTAGTTTTCAGTTTTTCAATTTCTTCGGTTGTTTCTTTCTTTTCCTGTTCAAAATGAGTGGACAACATCCGGAACTGCTGTTCTGACACAAGCTGCTTTGTAAAATCCTCATACAGCTTGATGAACTGTCTGTCCGATTCGAGGAGCTTTTTCTCCAGTTTCTCCAGCTTTTTCTGGATATTTTCCCGGTTATTCGCCGCTGTCGTATCCATCTGCCCCAATACCTTCCGCATGAATTTCTCCCTGTTTTTTATGACCCTTTTTGCATGGGTCTGGATGTCCGCAAGTACAAGTTCCTCCAGATCGTCCGCATTGATGCGGTGCTGGCTGCAGAACCCGGTTCCCCTCACACGGTAAATGCGGCACTGGTAAAAAGTCCGTTCAATGACTGGCTTCTCCTTATTCCTGCCATCGGTATGCACCATCAGGGTACTTCCGCAGTCGGCACATTTTAAAATGCCCCGGAACTTATTCTCATACCCGGAAGTACAGGGCTTGACTTTCGTATGACGGTCAAGGATTTCCTGCACCGTATCCCATGTGTGTTCATCAACAAGTGCATCATGGTCACTGGGAATAATGGTACGCTCACTCATGGGGATATACCCCCTTGTTTCCTGCTTGAAATGCTTCTTATCATATTTCTGCACCCAGAAATAGCCTTTGTAAAGCGGGTTTCGTAAAATCCGGATGATGGTCTCCTGTTTCCAGTTATAGGCATCATCTTCTTTTACCAGAAACTTTCCGAAGTATTCCGGCTTATAATATGCCGGCTTTGGGATTTTCTGTTCATAAAGGATTTTCCCGATTTTATTGTTTCCCATTCCCTGAAGTGCAAGCTGGAAAATATAACGGACGGTTGGTGCGGTTTCCTCATCGGCAATCAGGTGGTTTTTGTCCTCCGGGTCTTTCTGATACCCGAATGGTGCGTGTGTTCCCATGAATTTTCCCTGGCTTGCCCGGATGTATTTACCTGACTTCACCTTTTTGGAAACATCCCTTGAATAAAACTCATTAAGAATGTTCTTAAACGGGGTAATATCCATCTCCCCGCTGTTTGCAGAATCCACACCGTCATTGACGGCGATATACCGTACCTGATGTTTTGGGAAAAATACCTCGATATAAGCGCCACTCTCCAGATAGTTCCTACCTAGCCTTGAAAGATCTTTCGTGATCACACAGGTAACTTTTCCTGCTTCAATGTCCGCTATCATCTGCTGAAAGGACGGACGGTTGAAATTCGTACCGGAATAACCATCGTCTACATAAAACTGATAATTATAAATCCCCAGTTCCTCTGCTTTTCTTGTCAGGATCGCTTTCTGGCTCTGGATGCTCATGCTCTCGCCCACGTTGCCGTCATCCAATGATAATCTTGCATAAAGTGCTGTCCATGTTTCTCTGATTTCTGTTGTCTGCATATTGACCTCCTGTGGTTTCTTCAATATCCAGTGACAGAAATACGCTGTCTTTATTATAGCGATTCCTGCCACCTCCTGCAACTGCTGATTTTATTTTTCCGGTGAAATCTGCATCTTTTCTCATCCCACCTTTTTCTGATTTTCCAGCTTCTCCTTTACATTCTGTTTCGCCGCTTCTTCACTAACGGCAGTCAGTACCTTTTCCATGCTCTCCTTGCCGGAATAAACATGTTCCACCACATAGCGGATCGGTTCTCTCCGGCGGTTCCCTGCTTTTCTCTGCATAAAATCCCTCCATAAATACCAATGCTGGCAGAGGATTATCCCTGCCAGCACACCAAATGTCAAACTATTGTTTCTGTTTTTCGTAGTCCTGCAATCTTTACTCATTGCAATCTCCTTTCTGCCTGCCGGGGGACATCCCGGCAGATTTTCCTTAACGATGTATAAATCTAAAGTCCCATTTCCTGACGTTTCTTCTTTTGCTCCTGCCCCCTGTCCATCTTTTCATGCTGTCGGCTCTGGGACTGGTCTTTGTTCTTCTGCTCCCGCTCATCTATCTTCCGGTTATGACGAAGCAACTCCACATAGGCAAGATTGACGGTACTCCTGCCGTAACGTCTGGACTGTTTCTCGTATTCCTGTGTCAGCTCTTTGATCTGTGCTTCCCACTTTTTCGGTGTGAATTTTTCTCCTTCCCGAAGAAGTTCATAGACCGGAATACGGAGTTCTTTCGCCGTTTCCAGTTCTTTCTTATGCTGGCTGTGATAAACTGCCTGTGCGATTCCTTTCTTCTGCAGATATTCATTACGGATGGGAATGTATGGAGCATAGGCGGCATAAGCCTCTGACAGTTCCTTTAACCGCCGGATTTCCCTTCCATCTCTGTTGCAGATTTCCTCTGCTTCTTTCTTGGAAGCTTCTTGCTGTACTGCAAAGGTTTCCAGTGCTTCAAAGCTGTCAATGCCTTTTTCTTCCACGAACCTCCGCACGTTTTCAATATCCATCAGTGCTGCACGATTACTTACCTTTTTTAAATTCGGTGCCTGTATCAGCGGCAGATGAAGCCTTCCAAATGCTGCAAGAATACATTCCAGCATTTCCAGAACCTCATTTTTCATCGCTGCAAATACGCTGACTTCCTTTGTACCGGAAGTTTCTTTCTGTATCGAACCAACTGCCGTCTGTTCTGCTTCACCTTCCTGTGCCGCAGGGATGTCTCCTGCCATTTTTCCTGCTTTCTTTTCTGCGGCATTCTTTGCAGCTTCCGCAGCTTTTTCCTGTTCCCATTTCTCCAAATTTTTCACACTGTTCCATGCAATATCATAGAACATCCTTGCCCTTTGCAGCGTCTGGTTATGCTCCATGATTGCCCGGTTCGCATCCCCTTTTTCGGTACGGATGCCTTTCCTCTCCAATGCACTGGCAATCGGACCTAAGTGCCTGGTCGGCTCCTGCTCCAGTCCCAGCTCTTTAAAAGAACGGTGTTCCCAGTACTCCGGCAGTCCGATCCGGTCATTCACCACATTGATGGTGTCCGTCAAATCCTTTCTCCATTTCCGGGAATTACCTTTTTCATTCCAGTCATTCACATCTACCGCCCTGCTCTTAAATCCCCGTCCGGACTTATTGCGGATTTTATTGCCGTCTTTATCAAGGATATATTCCTTTCTCTGCTTGGCTCCCCACTTCCCGTTTTCTTCCACCGGGCGCAGGGTGAGCATAAGATGGAAATGCAGGTTATGGATGCCATTTTGATTAACAGAATCATGGATTGCCCAGTCCGCACACATCCCTTTGGAAACAAAATTCCGCTGCACATAATCCCGCACCGTTTCTTCTGCCAGCTCATAGCTCCAGTCATTTGGAAGTGCTGCTTTCAGTGTCCGGCAAAGCTGGGCATTTTTCTGTTTCTCATTCAGCTCCACAGAGTTCCACAGCACTGCCCTGTCCAGCCATTCCTCCGGTGCATATTCCGGGAGATTGATTTCACAATGCACCAAATCTTCATGGTATTTCGGGCGATACGTTTTCCCGTCATACTCGCTGACAAGAACACTCCTGCTGATGTAAGAAGCTGCATCTACCGCCGACTGCCCTTTGCTCCGCTTTACAATGCTGAACCTTGTGCTGGCATATTTCGTGCGCATACTCACAAAGTTCCTCCCTTACCGTAAAATAGAGGGCTGCAAGAAAAGCCTTTGCAGATGGACGAAAGCCGGGTGTGTTTTCCGGGTTACGGGCAGATGCAAAGGATACAAGGGGGTAGGAAGCGCAGCGGACGGAGGGGAAAGGTTATTTCCCCTCTTGACTGGTGCAAGGCAGGCAACGCCCACCGCAGGTGCCCTCGGAGAGCGCACAAGACCATACGGAGTGTGGTCTATCTGTGCGCACCCCATAACTGGGGTGAACCCATACTCCCGGAGATACTGCTTACACTCCCTGCGAAAAACTGCCACCCGCAAAATCTTTTGAATTGGCGTATCCGCCGCTGTTTTCTTTTGTCTTCGTTTCATCGGCGTGACCTCCGTTTCTGTCTTTTTCATCTTCCATCTCATCCGCATTTTTCTCCATCCTTTTTACGTTTTCCACCGCCTGCCTGCACTCTGCCGAAGCAAGAGCCGCTGACAAGATCACATTCAGTTCTTTTTCTTCATACTGATAACATTCCGGGAAATACTTTGCAACAATGCCGCCCATCAGATATTTATGATGGTTCTGTGCTTTCCTGCGTTTCTCATTCTCCTTTTTGCGCTCTGCCTCATATCTTGCCTTTGCCTGTTCCAGATTTTTCAGTGCCTTATCCATTGCAGCACTGGTTTCATTCCTGTTTTTTATCATGTGTTTATACTCCTTTTCTCATTTTTCTGTTTGATTTTTTATTTTATGGCATAAAAAACAGCCTGAACCTTTTCCATGTCCATAGCCGCTCTCCTGCCATTTGGTTTTCTATTTTTCTTAATTTCCGTATTTTCACGGACAGCTTTCTTCCTGACACAGAGCTGTCACCTCTGTGTGCGGTTCTTTCATAAATTTCCCGCATTTTTATGGCGGTTCATTTCCTGCATCCTCTGCCTTGCCCATTGGCTGTGCTCCTCGTTTACCTTTCTCGGTTTCCGAAGATTGATGAGGTGTTTTTCACAGGAATAGGTTTTACTCACTTCGGTCTGCTCTACCACCTGGTAATGCTCCGGATAAGCTGCAGCCAGTGCATCCAGTTTTCGCATCATCTGCGGGCTGGCTGTATAAATACTGGCTTCCTGTTCATCATTATTAAAATTGATAATCGTTTCCTGCTCATACTTTGTCAGTTTCATCTGCTTTTTTCTCCTTTCCGGCTCCCGCCTGTTTTGCTTTATTTGTATGCTGTTCCATCCACAAAGCCAGCTTCTGCTTTGTGACAAGTTTCCGCCCTCCCACCTGCAAGGTTGGAAAATCCGGACGGTTTAATAGCTGATACGCTCCTGCCTTTGAAATAGAAAGGGCCGATGCCAGCAGTTTTGCATCCAGCACGTCCGGCAGCGTTTCAAATAATTCTTTCCCCACAAAAATCACCCCCTGTCCGGAAATGGGTAAAAGAAAGCAGCTATCGTAAGGATAGCCGCCGATGGGATGGATGGATTAGAATGTTTCCAGATATTTTTGATATTCTTCCGAGATAAAATCCTCATAACAGTCTGCAATATGGCGGATTCTTTTCAGCACCGCACCGTGTGTCTTATAGCCTACAGCTTCCGCAATCTCCTGTAACCTATGCCCCTTCATTTTCATTTCCAGAATCTTTTTATCACGTTCGGAAAGCCCTGCAGCAAACTCCGCAATCTGAAGCTCTGACAACACCGAATTTTCAAACGCACTCCTTGTATCCGGAATATCAAAGTCTATGCTATTTTCTTCTGCATCCTCTGCAAGCTGCTCTATGGATACCGCCTTTTTCCTGGAACGGCTGTGTTCCCACGAACGCATGAAGTCCAGTTTTACCTGACTTCCCCTTTTATCGAAGTCCTCAATGGTTCGGTTGTTCCAGATTTCATCGATCATAGGCTGCCAGTTCTGTTCCTGTATAATTTCCGGCACGAGGGTACCGATCAGGTTGCCAAACTGCTGATAAGTAAGCCACGGAAGTTCCGTTCCCTCCGGCACGTTGTAAAGCTGCTGGAAAGAAAATCCGCTGACCTCAAATTTGTCACGCAGGAGCGGAAGCATAGAGTAAGAGAGCCGCCACAACGGAAAGTCCCCGGAATACTGCGCCGCACTGCCGGGTATCTCCCGGTAGCCGCCTTTTTGATATGGAACTTCAAAATACTGCCATGCGCTCCATGCCACACAATCCCATACCAGTTCCAGAAATGTATCATTGTTTATCATACTGTCATATTTATCCGTCCGCAGCACCTCATAAGGGCAGCGTGGGAAGTTCAGATAAACAGGACGTTTGCTGACAAACTCCTGCGGCAGACTATAAAATAATTGTCAGCCATGCTTTGCCGCTGTTCTTTGGAATTTTTATCACCTGTCCCTGCTTCATTTCAATGATTTCTCCATTGTCATTCTGCTTCTGTTCTTTACATCTTTCATCCAAAATCCCCCTACTGATACATGGCAGAAGTCCCATTAAAATGTTCCAATATTTTTGAATATTTTTGAAAAAGTTTTTTCTCTTTTAAATTTCACAATCTGTCCGTTATTTTCTAATATTTTTCTTCTGCTGTCCATCTGTTTTCAGCGGACATAAAAACAGGCGGTACCCAATCTGTTTGAATACTGCCTGTCACTATAATCTTTTTGTATATCCTATGCGTTTTCCCGCAGCCACCGATTGATGATATACTGCCAGTCCATTCCATCCTGCATGACACGCAGAACTGTAACTGTTTTCACTGCTTCATCCACAGTATAAAACAGCAGATAGGATTCACACGGTTTCATGTAAATATCATAACCACGATACCGGAAGCCTGTTGTATTATACCCGGTCGGAAGTGTATCAAGTGCAAGAACCGCTTTTTTAATCTTTTTGGAAAAGTTTTCTGC
>ENA-OQDM01000745-OQDM01000745.1-human-gut-metagenome-genome-assembly--contig:-NODE-745-length-16588-cov-1.066825_pt1 | contig 16588 bp, 20 predicted proteins | sample MGYA00242772_ERZ504605 | MGnify/ENA primary metagenome ERZ504605 (study PRJEB26092, sample SAMD00036348) | human gut metagenome | host: Homo sapiens | study: EMG produced TPA metagenomics assembly of... | reverse complement strand
TAAGTAGTATGTCGAAACAGGAAAAAATCAGAATTCGCCTGATAACGCCGATCACGGCCCGATTTGGCAGAACCGCCCGCGGAATCACCTTCGACGATATAGATTTCCGTGAACTTTGGATCTTTCTCCGAGCAATCGGCCAATTTGCCGGGAAGGCTGGAAACTTCGAGCGCATTCTTACGGCGTGTCAGTTCTCTTGCCCGGCGTGCCGCTTCTCTCGCGCGATTGGCCGTAATGGATTTGGAAATAATTTCTTTGGCTTCCGCCGGATGTTCTTCCAGATAGGTACGGAGTCCGTCGGAAACAATAGTATCCACAATCCCCTTGACGTCCTGATTGCCTAACTTCGTCTTTGTCTGCCCCTCAAACTGGGGATTCGGAACCTTGACGGAAATGACACAGGTCAGCCCTTCACGGACATCATCACCGGACAGGTTTTCTTCATTAGGCTTCAACAAATTATTGGAACGGGCATAATCGTTAATAGTACGTGTCAGCGCATTGCGGAAACCGGTGAGATGCATGCCGCCTTCCACCGTATTGATATTATTGACAAAGGTGTACATGGATTCACTGTATCCCGCCTGGTACTGCATGGCGATATCCACAATGACACGGTCTTTTTCTCCCTCGAAAGAAATGACGCCGGGATCCACCAGATCTTTTCCTTCATTCAGGAACTTAATGAATTCCACAATACCGCCGGCATAACAGAATACATCCTGATGAGTCGCACCGTCACGGACATCGGTTAGTGTGATGGTGAGGCCTTTATTCAAAAACGCCAGCTCACGCATACGGACTTTCAGTGTATCATAATCGAAATCGGTGCCTTCTTTAAATATTTCTCCGTCCGGCTTGAAGGTTACCTGCGTCCCTGTTTCCGTTGTCTCCCCAAAAGTCTTCATGTGCTGGGTTACAACACCGCGGGCAAGCTTCATCTCATGGAAATGCCCTCTCTTTACGGTGACCGTCGTCCATTCAGACAGCGCCGTAACAACGGAAATACCTACACCATGCAGGCCGCCGGAAATCGGATACCCGTCTCCGCCGAATTTACCGCCCGCATGGAGAACGGTGAGAACGACTTCCATCGCCGGTTTTCCCGTTTCATGGATCCCTGTCGGTATGCCGCGGCCGTTATCGGTAATCGTACAGCTCCCGTCATCATTCAAAGTGACCTCGATATGGGTGCAGAAACCGGCAAGGGCTTCATCAATACTGTTATCTACGACTTCATACACCAGATGATGCAGACCGCGGGCAGAAGTGGAACCGATATACATTCCCGGACGGAGACGAACCGCTTCCAGACCTTCCAGCACGCGTATATCCTTCGCGCCGTAATCGCTTTTCCCATTTTCACCGGCATGATGCGCCTGTATTTCGTGGATTTCTTCGCTCATAAAATCTCCTTAAAAGGCGGCAGTCAAAAAACGAACTGCCACTACACTCTTTATTATTTCATCTATATATATACAAAGAAATTATACCACAAAATGCATCCCCCGCATAAAGTCCGCAGGTAGCTTGCCGTCTGCCCCTGTTCCTTGCTCTCCCGTATGGTAGAATGAATGAAAGAACTATATTGTATTTGGATAAGGAAACGGCAATGAAAAAACTTTTATTTTTCATACTTATACTTTGCGCTGCAGGGTACTGGGGAATCCGTGAAGGAAACTCCTCTGTCAAAGATTTTTCCCCGCCGCGGGCAGCATCGAAATCCGAACCCCGCCGCACAGAAAAAAACTGGCTTGAAGAACTCACAGGCCGGATCGGTACGCTTATTACCACGCCCGCCGTGGAAGAGGGGAAATCAAATCCGTCTCTTTCACCGGACACGGAAGACAGCAAAAAGGACCCTTCTCTTTCCACGGTAAAAAGAAAAGCTTGGAAACATTCTTCATTTTAAAGAATCTCTCGAAGCACGGGTAGACAGAAATAAGTTTATTTCCCAAAAGGAAATCCCTGATCTCCTGAAAAAAGGAATCATCGCCACCGAGGACCGCCGCTTCTACGAGCACGGCGCCATAGATCCTATCGGCGTCACCAGGGCGGCTGTCACAAACTACTTCGCAGGACATACCTTGGAAGGCGGCAGTACCATCACGCAGCAGACAGTAAAAAATATTTTTCTTTCTAATGACCGGACCATCCTTCGTAAAATGGAAGAACTCGCTCTTGCCGTCCAGCTGGAAAAATATTACACGAAAGACCAGATTCTTGAACTCTACCTCAATACAATTTACTTCGGCCATGGTGCCTATGGGCTCAAAGAAGCGAGCCTCACATACTTTGGCAAAGAGCCGAAAGATTTGGATCTTTCCCAATGTGCTATGCTTGCAGGACTCCCCCAAGCCCCCAGCGCCTATGACCCCATTGACCATCCGAAAGAAGGAGCACAGCGCATGACTGTCGTTCTCACACTTATGGCGCAGCAGGGATATATCTCTCCGGAAGACGCCGCAAAGGCAGCCATGAATTTATGGCTGAAATAAATCCAATACAAAAACCATTTCTCCCTATACAGGAAAGAAATGGTTTTTTAATCGTTTATTACAGAATGGCGTGGGCAATGACGAAGCTCATGCCGCAGGCGCAGATAACGCCAATCAGTCCGGGGAGCATGAAACTGTGGTTCAAAACGAACTTCCCGATTCTTGTCGTACCCGAACGGTCAAAGCCGATACATGCCAAGTCGGACGGATACGTCGGCAGGAAGAAATAGCCGTAGCATGCAGGAAGGAAAGACATAACCATGACCGGATCCATGCCCAGACCAAGCGCCATAGGCATAACGATAGCAACCGCCGCCCCCTGCGAATTTACAAGTTTGGAAGTAAAGAACAGAACCAGGCCGTACGTCCAGGGGTGCTGGGTCACCACGGAACCGAGGAATGTTTTCAGAACACCCATGTGGCTTGCAAAGTAAGTATCAGCCATCCATGCAACACCGTAAACGGAAACAAGAGCCACAATACCCGCGCGGAATACCTGGCTGTTCCCCACTTCCTTCGCTTTCGTTTTGCAGGCAAAGAGAATGAGGGCGGAAACAAAAAGCATCACCATCTGGATAACGGTAGTCATAGAGATAGCAGCCATCTTTCCCTTCGCATTCGGGAAATGCGGGAGCAAATCCGGGAAGTTGCCAAGGATGGCAATGCAGATAATTCCTATGAGGAAAATCCCCGTCGCATGATAATAGGAAGACGGCAGTTCACGCCCCTGCAAAGTTTCATTGTCACCGTAGATATACTCTTTTTTGTTCAGGATCCTTTATCATTTCCTGGAATGCTTCGTCTTTTTCCAAATCCCTGCCGCGTCTGTAACTGTAAAAAGCCGCGCAGAGAACACCAAAAAGCGTAGCAGGAACGGAGATGGACAAAATCTGGAGCAGTGAATAATTCTGCCTGCAGCCGCCATGAATCCGACAATGGAAACAACAGCAACGGAAACGGGGAGAAGCGGAAACCCCCATCTGGGACGCGACCGAAGAAACCGCCATCGGACGTTCCGGACGGATATTCTGCTTAATAGAAATATCGTAAATGATCGGGAACATCGTATAAACGACATGACCCGTACCGCATAAAACGGTAAGGAACCATGTAGTCACCGGAGCAAGAATAGTAATGTGCTTCGGATTATTGCGGAGAAATTTTTCCGCATACTTCAGCATGACCGTAAGACCGCCGGAAGTCTGCAAAAACCCCGCGCAGGTTACAACTGCCAGGATAGTGAGCATTACGCCGATGGGTGGTGTGCCCGGTTTGTAGTGAAATACAAAAGTATACAGCATAAGGCCGATACCGCTGATAACAGCCAGCCCAATCCCCCCGTGCCGTATGCCGAGGAACAGACAAACAAGCAATACTGCAAATCCCAATACCATTTCCATAAGTAAAAAGCCCCCTCAATAATATACATTTATTCATCAATAATACGACTTAAAGTATATATTATTATTCTTAAATATCAAATATTTATTTGTCATATGAAATCATTTTTCCATGACTAATTCACATCATTTAAAAGATCTTTCTCCAAAATAAAAGCCCTTATCCGGTTGAGTAAGAGTTTTCTGTTGATCAATCTCCTGTAATAAGAATATTACCCGTCTGAAAAACTGCATCCGCCGCTTCAGGAATATAAAGTTTCACAGTATACTGTCCGATTTCTATTTTCTCTGTTTTTGTAATTACTTCTTTGCTTTCTATATATATGCCTCCTGTGCTGATACATCCCGGCAGCCCTTATTTTTAGTGTTATAATAAAAATAACATATATTTGTTTTAGAAATATAAGGAGGTTCTCATGGATTACAAAATGATCAGACTGGAACAGACAGAAGGAATTGCTGTCATTACCCTCGATTATGCGCCCACGCTGAATGCTCTCGACATGAACATGTCTCTCGAACTGGAAGACGCCCTCAAAAAAGCGGAAACGGCTCCCGATGTAAAGGTCGTTGTCATCACAGGCGCAGGCCGTGCATTTTGCGGCGGCGGCGATATCCGCTATATGAAAGCCCACTGTGAGGAGCCGGACTTCGCCAAAGAATCCATGGGGCCCCTGGCTAAAAAATTATCTGAAATCGTTTTATACATAAAAAAAATGTCGAAAATCGTTATCTGTGCCGTAGCGGGAGCAGCGGCAGGCGGCGGTGCAAACCTTGCTTTCGGGTGTGATTTCATTTTTGCCGCAGACAATGCTAAATTCCTTCAGGCCTTTGTAGGCATCGGCCTCTGCCCCGACACCGGCGGCGTATACATGCTCCCCCGCATCGATCGGCACACACCGCGCCTTTGACATGTTCGTCACAGGCCGTCCCGTTGATGTAAAAGAAGCATTCCAAATCGGCCTCATCAAGGAAATAACTGCAAAAGAAGACCTCCTTCCGAAAACGATGGCTTTCGCAAAAAAACTGACAAAGGGTCCCGCCCTGGCATACAGAAACATGAAGAAACTGATGTTTGAAAGCATGTACAAAGATTTTGAAACCTTTATGGCGGCAGAAGAAATTTATCTTGGCCAGTGCTCGTCAAGCGAAGATTTCAAAGAGGGAATTACAGCATTCCTTGAAAAACGCCCCGCGGACTTCAAGGGAAAATAATAATTACACCACACCGTTTTATAAAAAACAAAAATAGCTGCCGGTCTCGGAATACCGCGGACAACTTCTGTCAGCCGGCTACCGGTTACCAACTCACAGCCAACAGATTATGAACTCCGATATCCTTTCCTGCAGGCATTGACGTTTGCCCGCTGTGCTATAATGTATGCATTCCTTCGGACTTTCACTCCGCTGAGATTGACAGGATATTTCCTGCGAATGATGGTTTGGGTATTTCAAAAGGAAATGCCTGCAGAAAGGATTCCTCCATGACAGAAAAAAAGAAAGTCGTTGTCGCCATGTCCGGCGGTGTCGACAGTACATTGACGGCGCGCCTGCTGCAGGAGGCGGGGTACGATGTGTACGGCGCCACTATGAATCAGTTTGACGGGCAGGATTTAACAGAGGCGCAGGAAATGGCTGACTTCCTCGGTATCCCCCACAAGGTCATTGATGTACGGAAAATGTATCAGGACGTAGTGCTGTCCTATTTTGTGGATTCTTACAAAAACGGCATCACGCCGAATCCCTGTATGATGTGCGATTTTAAAATTAAGTTCGGTTTTTTTATGACACCGTCCGTGCTTACTTTGATTGTCCTTACTTCGCCACGGGACATTATGCGCGGATCACTTATGACGGTACCCGCGGAAAGTACCAGGTAGAAAAGGCCGCGGATATCGCCAAAGACCAATCCTACATGATGTACCACCTGACACAGGACCAGCTTGCCCATATCCTTTTCCCCCTCGGCCGCATGTATAAAAAAGATACCCGCCGTATATCTGAAGAAAAAGGACTCCCTACTTATAACAAAGCAGAATCGCAGGATATCTGTTTCCTGACCAGTGAAAAATCGTATGCCGAATTTTTACAGAATCATGCGCCTGAAGCGTTCCGCCCGGGAAATATCACAGACACAAAGGGACGTATTCTCGGAAGGCATAAGGGACTCCCTTTTTATACCATCGGCCAGCGGAAAGGACTGGGAATCGCGGCACGGACGCCGCTTTATGTTGTTTCCCTTCATGCGGGAAAGAACCGGGTCATCGTCGGTTCCAATGATGACCTTTTCCGTTCCGGCCTTCTGGCAAACGAGCTGGACTTCACCGATGGCACACCGCCCTCGCAGCAGTTCCGGTGCCTGGCTAAAATACGTTACGGTATCCGTGTCTATGACTGCACCGTGACTCTGGACGATCACGGCAGGGCCGTCGTGAAATTTGATGAGCCGCAGCGGGCAATTACCCCCGGCCAGTCCGTCGTCTTTTATGAAGAAGACCGTCTGCTCGGCGGCGGTACCATCATGAAAGCATTATAAATTGAATTGAAATGAATGCCTGCCGCAAAGAGCACACCATTGAAAAAGCAGAAGGAGTAATCCCCCCTGCTTTTTATTTTTGTTCTCAATAAAAAGAAATACCTGCACAGTACTGCCGCTGTCAGAAAGCCGGACAGGCATACATAAAAAAGTCCCTCCGGACTGCCGCGGCAATGTTACAGCAGGGATGCGATCAACGGTTTTCGGCACAGCGGTTGTTCTCCCAAGTTTCCGCTTCGGATAAGGGAGCGGTTTCGTCAGCCGGTCTTCAGACATCATGATTTTCCATCTTTTTACCTTTTCTATATGCCTGCTGTTTCCGCAGACATTGTCAAGAAAACAGCCGAGCAGTGCCAAAGCGGTTTCCTTTTCTCCTTTTTTATGAAAGAAGAACGCTTCATTGACATATTCCTCAAAAAATATTTCCACTGCATCGGGAAGTCCTTCATAGTGAAGCATGGCATAAAAAGGAGAAACTGCTTTCCCGTAGACTTTCATTTTTTCTTCCGTCAATAAAAGTCCTTGCAGAGGATACATTTCCGCCAGCCGAAGAGCATACCTTAAATCCCGGGAAAGCGCCGCCACTTCTGCCTTCGTCTTTTCTTCATACAGGGAAAGAAAACGGGCCAGCGCCATACTGCAGGCACATCCGCTTTGCCGAGAACTGTCAGAAATCGGCCAAGCTTTTCTGTATCCAGCCGACCGGCAGCCACCCCTATTTCCCATAAAAGTTCTTCTTTCCGGATGTCCAAAAGAAACATCTCTTTAATCGGCGGAAACCTGCCTGTCTTCCAATCCGCCTCTATGCGCGCCAGGACTTCGTTCGTATCGCAGGCGGGATACAACCGGGTAATCGTTTCCATGATGGAAAGAGCGTCCTCCTCACCGTTATACAGATCATGAACCGCAAGAAATAGGTGCAGTGACGGCGGCAGATTTTTCCGAATTTCCATGCTTCTTCTCCCGTCAATCAATGAGTAGGCACGTTCTTTACCCATACCGCAAAGCCAGGATAATTCCGCCCGAAATCGTGAACTCTCATGAAGCAGACGCTCTTCCGCCAGCTGGTACATATGCTTTTCTTCCCTGCTTTTCGCAGCGCCCTGCTTTTCCAAAGATGCCGTGCGGATCGTTTCCGCCGTGTCCCTGCTGTGGACACCGAGCAGGTAAAAGGATTTTCTCTGAAAAACATTCCTCTATTCCTCATGACTGTATTTCTTTTATTCTAATATATACAGGCAAACATAAAAATGCTTTTCCCCTTTGGTATAATTGAAAATATCTATCCCCGTTCCGGCAAAGATCCGGTTCTGTTTCAATAACAGCAGAAAACACAAGGAGGAGCAGAATGATTTGTCCATGGGCTTTAAAAGACGAGTTTTTAAAGACTTATCATGATGAAGAATGGTGCCGTCCCCATCATGATGATACTTACCTTTTTGAGATGCTGGTCCTGGAAGGTGCCCAGGCGGGGCTTTCCTGGTCTACGATTTTGAAACGGCGGGAAGGATACAGAAAAACATTTTTCCATTTTGATATTTCCCGCTGTGCCGGCATGACGGATGAGGAGATGGAAGAAATCGGAAGAACGGCGCCTGTCATACGAAACAGACGAAAAATAAACTCTGTCCGCCAAAATGCTCGCGCCGTCCTCGCCATACAAAAAGAGTGGGGCAGTTTTTCCCGTTACCTCTGGCATTTTACAGAAAATAAAATCATTGTTCATTATCTGCAGGATAACGATGATTTGCCTGCCAGTTCTCCTTTATCAGAAAAAATAAGCGCTGATTTAAAAAAGCGGGGCTGCACTTTCGCCGGTCCCGTGATTATTTATTCTTTTCTCCAGGCGGCAGGCATTATCAATGACCATCTGGAAAGCTGCCCTTTCCGCAGTACAAACCGGACCTGATCTTCTTTCACAGGAAGATGTTTGTATCCTGTTTCCTTTCTCTGTGATAGAATAAACTATATTTCACTTATGGAAGGTTTTTATGGATCTGCTTCCCTATATCATCATCTGCCCCCTCGTATTCCTTGCGGGATTCGTCGACGCCGTAGCAGGCGGAGGCGGACTGATTTCCCTCCCTGCCTATATCATCGCGGGGATCCCCGTACACAATTCCATTGCCACAAATAAGCTCAGCTCCTGTATGGGAACCCTTCTCACCACGGGAAAATTCGCAAAAGACGGGCTCATCCCGTGGAAGCCCGCATTGGCAGGAGTCATTTTTGCTTTTGCAGGATCATCGCTGGTGCCCATATCGCTCTTATTCTTGACGCCCGTATATTCATGACTGCCATGCTTTTCATTCTTCCCGTCACCGCTTTCTATGTGACACGAAAGAAATCCATGGCAGAAAAAGAGCCTTTCCCTTTCCAAAAAACAGTGCTTCTCAGCTGCACCATGGCGTTTGTCATTGGCATTTATGACGGTTTTACGGCCGGGCACGGGAACATTCCTCATCCTTCTCCTTATGGGTGTCGCCCATGTCCGCCTGAAAGAGGCGAACGGCATCACGAAAGTTATCAACAGCACGACAAACCTTGCCGCGCTGTTCGTCTTTCTTGCAAATGACGTCGTCCTTCTCTCCCTCGGTCTTGTGGCAGGGCTGTTCAATATGGCAGGCAATTATTTCGGCGCCCGCTACTTTGAAAAAGGGGGCACGCAAAATGTAAAGCCTGTCATCATCATCGTCCTTACCGTCTTTTTCGCCAAGGTGGTCTACGAATTATTTCTCCGTTAAATATCCGGCGCTCTTTGCATGAGGGCGTCTTTACTTTTTAAAAGAAAATCCCCACGCAAAAGGACCGCGCCGTTACGGACACGATCCTTTTTCTTATCAATGATAATAATATTTACCAATAAATATATCCACCGGCCGGTACAGATCAGGCAAAAGGAACCCACTTGCCCTCTTTCACCTGCAGTACGTCAAGATCCATTTTCGGATCGCGGTTCGCATCAAATTCAAACTTGCCCGTCGCTCCTTCAAAGCCTTTGATCTGTGCCAGGGTATCACGGAACTTCTTGCGGTCTGTCGTGGTTCCCGACTGTTCCACCGCCTGATGAATCAGGTACATCGCGTCATAAGCCTGGGCGGCGAACTGGTCCGGTTCATGGTTGTACTTTGCTACAAACGCTTTGCGGAAAGCCTGTGCTTTTTCCGTCTGGCGGTCCGCATTCCACGGAGTGGCTACGAGCGTGCCGTCAGCTGCGGCCCCTGCCTGGGTAATGTATGCCGGGCTGTTGAAGCCGTTATTGCCGATAATCGGCTGGGTCATTCCCATTTCACGGGCTTTCTTTACAATGAGAGAGCCTTCCTGGTAAAGACCGGCAATCGCGATGACATCCGGATTGGATGCCTGGATTTTTGTGAGCTGCGCGGAGAAGTCGGTATCTTTATCAGCAAAGGTTTCTGTATCGACGACTTCCACGCCCATTTTCTTAAACACTTCCTGATAAATTTCATTTTCACCGACCATCTGGTCGTTGTTATTGGAATACATGACGGCGACCTTCTTAAATCCTAACTTCGCCTGTGCTTTTTCAAGGGTAACAGGAATTGCCAGTTTGCCGGGAATCGCATTACGGAAAATATAATCACCGATGTCGGTAATCTTCGGAGCAGTGGTGCCTGTGCCGAAAGCGACTACTTTGGACTGCTGGGCAATCGGGCCGGCAGCAAACATTTCTCCCGATGTCATCGGCCTTCTACGGCAAGAACCTTATCCTGCTCGATCGCTTTTTTCATGGCATTGATCGCTTCCGCCTTGACCAGCTTGGTATCGTAGGTTTTCAGATCAATCTTTACTTTTGTTTTCGGATTATTGTTAATTTCCTCCACGGCGAGATCCACTCCTTCTTTCATAGCCACACCGTAAGCAGCGCCGGGACCGGTATAGGCCGTAATAAATCCGATTTTTACAGATGATGCATCAGCCGTTTTTTCCTGTCGCGCCATTGTCTTTCTTATTTCCGCCGCAGCCTGAAAAAAACAGCGGTTAACGCAGCTGCCGCCAACACAGTGGCCATTCCCTTTACAAAATTTTTCTTCATCATGTCTCCCTCTTTTTCTCAAAATAAATCGGCAAACATACACCTTGCAAGAAAACAAAAAACGCCTCACAGGGACTATCCCTGCAGAGGCGCTCACACGCGGTACCACTCCGCTTTTCACTCATGGAAACCGAATCATTCAGGTAATAAAAAATCCCATCTCCGGCCAATGCTGAAGATAGGGGCGAAAACTCCGCGGTACCACCCTACTTTGTTCTTAAAGGTTTCCTATTCGTAACGTGAATGGACGCCCTTTCCTACTCATTTCGGAAAAAGTGCTCGCGAGGGATATGGAATGCTGTTCTCTTCCGGTTTTCACCATCCACCGGCTCTCTGCATGAATTTCACAACAGACCTTTTTGTCTCGTTCATGGCATTTATTTGCTGTAAAAGATATGACATATCATAAGGGAATCCTTTCCCTCTGTCAAGTATTTTTTCAAAAAATTATTTCATCAATTTTCTGAATAGATAATTGCAGGAAGCGCCCTTCACATTATTATGAAAAGCTTCTTTAATGTTTTCAATCCATGATTGATTTGAGAAAGGATTCCTTGTCCCACAATGGTTTTCTATTCTTCCCTGATCCCCAAGAAGCAGCTTTTGATTTCTTCTATATTTTTTGTTTTTCCCATTGCCAATGCCAAAAGTAATCTTGCTTTCCACGAAGACAGGCGGCCGCCTAAGATAATCCCGCTGTCTTTCATGGAAAGGGCGCTTCCCTCATAGCTGTATTCTTCCTCAACGCTCCCCGAAGGCACTCTTGTCGTCAGGACGATGGGCATTCCTTTTTCCCGCAGATAGAGAACCGCTTTCCTGCATTTCGGCGGGACATTCCCGCAGCCGATCCCGTCAATGACAAGACCCGCCGCTTTCCCCTCCGCTCCATAAACGATTCCGCCGTCCATCCCTGACCAGCAGGTGATGATCCAAATATCTTCTTCTATTCTATCTGTATGAATCTTTTTATGCTTCACGGGAATGCGTCCGTATTCCACCCGGGATCCGTATACCGTACCGATGGAGCCATAATGCAGATCACGGAAGGTATCGGGATTTGTGGTGTGGACTTTAGTCACGTCCCAGGCTGCATAAATGCGGTCACCCAAACACACGGTAACCCCCTTCCCTATGGATTCGCCAGATGCCGCTGTGCGAACTGCGGCAAGAATATTTGCCGGCCCGTCAGCGCTCAAATCCGAAGCCCCCCGCATAGCACCGGTGACACAGACAGGTTTTTCCGTTTTTAGTACAGCCTCAAGAAAGAATGCCGTTTCTTCCAGCGTGTCCGTCCCATGGGTGATGACAAAACCATCCGCTTGATCCGTATCCGCCAAACGGTCAATCAGTTTCGATAATTCAAACATATCCGCTGCGGTCATCCATCCGCTGGGCTTATTGGAAAATTCCAGCACGTCCACGTCAGCATAATGCGCCAGCCCCGGCACAGCAGCGGCCAGGTCTTTTCCTGAAACAGCCGGCATCAGTCCGCCGGTTTCCCTATCTTTTTTCATGGCTATGGTTCCGCCGGTCGTAATGACCAGAATTTTTTTCATTTTCCACCCTCCGGTAAAGAAATATTTCTTTCATTGTAGCATATGATCTGCCAATACAAACAAGAAAAAGACAGACTGCCCGATTGCAATCTGCCCTCTGTGGAGGCGGTGCCCGGATTCGAACACGGGGATACAGGTCTTGCGGACCATTGCCTTGCCGCTTGGCTACACCGCCATAAAAATAACAGTAATAGTATATCGTATTTTTTCGAAAAAGTAAATCTGATTTTATTATTTTCTATGATACGTTTTTTATCCATCTTCATAAATCGCAACCTGCATATTATAATGGAAATGATCAGCACGTTATTTAAGGAAAGGCTTTCTATGAATTTTACTTACGAGTTTCCTGATATTACCGGATATATCCAAAAAAGCGGCACTTATAAAAAAGCCTCGCCGCATCAGCGGACTCCGTCTCGGAGAAAACAGGACAGCCGTCGAAAAACGTTTCCCCCTTTCTCTCTCCCGCCGTGATGAAGATAAAGATATTGATTACTTTACCGTTTCTACGAAGAAAAGATTTCTCTCTTTGATGAAGAAGTCGCTTCTCTCGGCTGCAGTTTCGTGAAAGGGAAAGCAGCTCTTCTCTTTGCCGATTTTACCCTTTCTACAGAAGAAATGAAAAAACGCCTGACTTCTCTTTTCGGCAAGCCGGTGAAAGTGAAAGATGTTTTCCTCTGGACGGACGCGGCAACTTCCATCTTTCTCATGGTAAATGAAAATTCCGCTTCTCTCATTTTGGTGGACACGGCTCTTGAACAAGCTTATATTGATGAAGAGCAGCTGGCAAATTCCGCTGAAATGGAAAATGCCGGGTTCAGAAAAACACTATGGAAGAAATACGGAGATCCCGTGGGCCGCATCGGACAAAAAACATATATTGTCCGCGCTCTTCTTGTGGGAATTCCGACAGCAGCCATGTTTGCCTTTACCTGGATACGCCCTGAATTATTCGTAGGCGATGCGAATATATTCATCCTATCTTTCATGGTACTCGGCACACTGGGTTTCGTGTCGCTCATCAGTCTGGCGATACGCCGCCTTTCGGATATCGGTCTTTCCCATTTATACTACTGGGGATTCTTCGGCTTTCTTTTTATAAGCAACCAGGCCGGCGCCAAACTCCTTAGCGATGAGCTTCTTGCCACCCGTATCACCGGTATGTTCTTTTTTGCCGCCGTTACACTCCTTGCCTTTATCCCGGGACAGAAGACAAAAAACAAATACGGACCTGTACCGAAGTAATATTCCTATCCGACCGGCGCAATATAAAACTCCGACTGTCATGGATATCATGGGTCGGAGTTTTATATTGTCTTAAAAATTATTTTGTAATCTTGGCAACAACGCCTGCGCCTACGGTTCTGCCGCCTTCACGGATTGCGAAACGCTGTCCTTCTTCCATCGCTATCGGGGTAATGAGTTTTACGCTCATTTCAATGTTGTCCCCAGGCATGCACATCTCTACCCCTTCCGGCAGGTTGATGTCGCCTGTTACGTCTGTCGTTCTGAAGAAAAACTGCGGACGGTATCCATTGAAGAACGGCGTATGGCGGCCGCCTTCGTCTTTGGTCAGGACGTATACCTGCGCCGTGAATTCTGTATGCGGGTGTACGGTTCCCGGTTTTGCCAGTACTTGTCCTCTTTCGATGTCCGTACGGTCGATCCCGCGGAGCAGGGCTCCGATGTTGTCCCCTGCCATGGCCTGGTCAAGGGTCTTTCTGAACATTTCTACGCCGGTGATTACGGTCTGGGTCGGTTCGTCCTGCAGTCCTACGATTTCTGCAGCGTCCCCTACTTTGACGGTGCCGCGTTCTACTCTGCCTGTCGCTACGGTGCCGCGTCCGGTGATGGTGAATACGTCTTCTACAGGCATCAGGAACGGTTTGTCGGTGTCACGCTGCGGTGTCGGTACGTATTCATCTACGGCTTTCATCAGGTCACGGATTTTCTGTTCGTCTTCCGCGTTCCCGTTCAGCGCTCCCAGTGCGGATCCTACGATGATCGGCACTTCATCGCCGGGGAAGTCATAGGAGGACAGCAGGTCGCGGATTTCCATCTCTACGAGGTCGATCAGTTCCGGATCATCTACCTGGTCTGCTTTGTTCAGGAATACGACGATGGCCGGTACGCCTACCTGTTTGGCAAGAAGGATGTGTTCACGGGTCTGGGGCATCGGGCCGTCTGCCGCGGATACGACCAGGATTGCGCCGTCCATCTGTGCCGCGCCGGTGATCATGTTCTTTACATAGTCGGCGTGCCCGGGGCAGTCTACGTGTGCGTAGTGGCGCTTTTCGGTTTCATATTCTACAGTGGATGTATTGATGGTGATACCGCGCGCTCTTTCTTCCGGCGCTTTATCGATGGACGCGTAGTCCAGGAAGTTTGCATTGCCTTCTTCAGACAGTACTTTGGTGATGGCCGCGGTCAGGGTGGTTTTACCGTGATCGACGTGTCCGATGGTACCGATGTTTACATGCGGTTTGGTTCTTTCATAATGTGCTTTTGCCATTTTTAAATTCTCCTTTTAAATTATTTCTTACCCAGACGTTCTTCAGTAATCTGCTGAGAAATTGCCTTCGGAACTTCTTCATAGTGATCAAATGTCATTGTGAAGGTGCCGCGTCCCTGTGTAGCGCTGCGGAGTCCGGTCGCATAACCGAACATTTCGGAAAGCGGAACGAACCCTTTGATTCTGGATTCACCGTTTTCAGATTCCATGCCTTCGATACGTCCGCGGCGGGAATTGAGGCCGCCGATAACGTCTCCCATGTATCTTCAGGAACATCTACTTCTACGCTCATGTACGGTTCGAGAAGAACGGCATCCGCCTTCTTCGCGCCTTCTTTGAACGCCATGGAGCCTGCCACCTTAAATGCCATTTCAGAGGAGTCGACATCATGGTAGGAACCGTCATAAACGGTAACTTTGATATCGACCATCGGATAGCCTGCAACGACACCGTCTTCCATAGCCGCTTCTACGCCGGCCTGGATCGGGTTGATAAACTCTTTCGGAATGACACCGCCGACGACTTCATTGGCAAATTCAAATCCTTTGCCCGCTTCCATCGGTTCAAGGCGGAGCCAGCAGTGGCCGTACTGGCCGTGTCCGCCGGTCTGGCGGATAAACTTGCCTTCCGCTTCCACCGTTTTACGGATGGTTTCACGGTAAGCAACCTGCGGTTTGCCTACAGTACATTCTACTTTGAATTCACGTCTCATGCGGTCAACGATGATGTCCAGATGAAGTTCACCCATGCCGGAAATAATGGTCTGGTTTGGTTTCCGGATCTGTATGCACTTTGAATGTCGGATCTTCTTCCGCCAGACGCTGAAGGGCGGTGCCCATCTTTTCCTGGTCAGCTTTTGTCTCGGTTCAACGGCAACAGAAATAACCGGTTCCGGGAATTCCATTTTTCCAGAATAATCGGATGGTTTTCATCGCAGAGGGAATCCCCTGTGGTAACATCCTTAAACCCTACCGCAGCGGCGATATCACCGGAGTAGGCGCATTCGATTTCCTTGCGGTTGTTCGCATGCATCTGGAGGATACGGCCTACACGTTCCTTCTTTCCTTTTGTGGAATTCAGGATGTAAGTTCCCTGCTTCATGATCCCGGAGTATACACGGAAGAATGCCAGTTTGCCGACAAATGGGTCAGCCATGATTTTGAATGCGAGAGCCGCCATCGGTGCCTCGTCACTGGATTCACGGGTTATTTCTTCACCGGTCTTCGGGTCTGTCCCTTTAACAGCGGGAACGTCGGTCGGTGCCGGCAGGTAATCCAATACCGCATCCAAAAGCATCTGGATGCCTTTGTTCTTGTATGCGGAACCGCAGAATACGGGGAACAGGTCACAGTTAAGAGTCTGCCTGCGGATAGAAGCTTTAACTTCTTCAATACTCGGTTCAACGCCTTCAAGGTATTTTTCCATCAGGCGTCGTCGCCTTCTGCAGCCTTTTCAATGATTTTGTCACGGTATTCTTCCACAAGGTCTTTCATATCTTCCGGAACCTCACGTACTTCGTACTGCGTGCCGTCGTCGGAAAGGTAGACTTCAGCCTTTCTTTCGAGAAGATCGATAATACCTGTGAAAGTATCCTGTTTGCCGATCGGCAGCTGCATAGCCAGCGCATTGGCATGAAGACGGTCTTCCATGGTCTTTACCGCACGCAGGAAATCTGCGCCGACCGTATCCATCTTGTTGATGAACGCGATACGCGGTACATGGTAATGGTCAGCCTGTCTCCAAACGGTTTCAGACTGGGTCTGCACACCGTCTTTCGCACTGAATACAGCGACAGATCCGTCAAGTACGCGGAGGGAACGTTCTACTTCTACTGTGAAATCTACGTGCCCGGGGGTATCGATGATATTGACACGATATCCTTTCCAATGGCAGGTCGTAGCAGCGGAAGTGATCGTGATGCCGCGTTCCTGCTCCTGCTCCATCCAGTCCATGGTAGCCGCGCCGTCATGAACTTCGCCGATCTTATGGTTTACGCCGGTATAAAACAGGATACGTTCCGTGGTGG
>ENA-OQDM01000743-OQDM01000743.1-human-gut-metagenome-genome-assembly--contig:-NODE-743-length-16593-cov-2.536499_pt1 | contig 16593 bp, 18 predicted proteins | sample MGYA00242772_ERZ504605 | MGnify/ENA primary metagenome ERZ504605 (study PRJEB26092, sample SAMD00036348) | human gut metagenome | host: Homo sapiens | study: EMG produced TPA metagenomics assembly of... | reverse complement strand
TGGCTACGGCGTCAACCGGTATTTTGAGGACATTTGTTATTTTCTCGGTATTGACTTTTATATCAACATCAAAACCGATAACTATTTTTTCGTCGGGATTTAATATCTTGACCTTTGCAACCGCGCTCGCCGAATTTGACGATGAACCCGTAAGGCTTGAAGCGATGGAACTGATATTAAGCCCGTTATTTTCGGAAGCCGTAGCACCGACATACGACACAACCGCGTCATAATCGGAGCCGAGAGTCGATACAACCGCACTTTGACCGACCTTAAGTCCGAGAAGGTCATATTTGCCGACGGTAAAGCTTGCTATAAACTCACCGTAATTTTCAAGAACTATACCGTCGCCGACAGACGAAGCAGAGCCCGCTGTTGACGAAAGAATGTCGGTAAGAGTTGAGGCTACCTCGGAATTGCTCGTCATAGAGCCGATAATCGAAGAGAGATCAACGCCGGAGGAACCTGCTTCCGTTGGCGTAAACTCCTTGCCCGCCTCAATATTGACCGTGGTGATTATTCCGTCCGCCGAAGCGACCCAACCGTTTTTAAGGGAATCATATATAGCTTTATAGCTCTCATAATCCTTTTGCTTTTGCTCCATAACGGATTTATAAATATCGGACACGGTTTCGTCCGTCTGAGCCTCATAAACTGCGCGCTGAGTTTTAAGCGAGGTCAGCTGTGCTTCCGCCTGGGCTAATTTCATCTGCTTTGCGGCAACTGAGTCTGAAAGAGCCTTTTCTATATCTACATCGCCGGAGGAATTTTTAAGGGAATTGATTATATCCTGTATCTCTTCCTCGGTAAGTCCGCCGTTTTTAAGTTGCTCGCGAAGAGCCTCAAGCTGTTCTTCGGTATATTTTTTGCGTTCTCGGCATTTTTTATATCGGCATTATGTGTTGCGGCTATTTCTCTTTTAAGTGCGGATATATCGCTTTCCGTCTGAGAAATCTGAAGGTCGATTGCCTTTATACCGCTTTTTGCGGAGCTCACGGTACCGCTTGCTTTGTCGTATGCCGCCTTGGCTTTGTCAAAGGCACTTTTATAATTTGCGAGCGTACCGTCTATTGAAGATACATCAAAGGTAGCAAGAACATCCCCCGCCTTGACTCTGTCGCCCACCGCGACATTGACGGAGCTTACCTTGACGCCTGCCGCCGCCGTGAATTTTTCGGTGCTTGTGGACTCAACCGTCCCCTTTGTATCAAATGTCGCCTGTATATCTCCGACAGAGGCTGCCTGCACCTGATATTCGGGTCTCGGCTCAGGCTTGAAGGTCTGATAGAGAAGCGCTGCCACAAGCGCAACTATAATTACCGAAATTAAAACCGTAAAAATCTGCCTTTTTCGGGATAATCTTTTGAATTTCTTAAACAAAATACCACCACTTTCGCATTTTGATTGGAATATAATATTTTAAAGTAATTAAGTATACCTAATAATTTTATACTATTAAAGGATAGAATGCCATATGTTTTTGTTAAAAAAGTATGAACAAACAGTTAATAAACACAAAACGTGCAAAATGCTATGCAGGCAGTTTTTTTGCTTTTTCATATCGGCAAGCCTGTCAGCTGTTTGTCTAACCGCCTGCTCAAGGCAAGAGAGCATTGACGCATATGAATTTTGCCGCCGCTACAATTCGGAATACGATTCTCCCGAAATCAAGTATGAGGAGTTTTTCAAGGAATGTAAAAGCGACGGCTGCTTTTACAGCTTTTACAAAATAGGAGACAAAACTGCATTATTAACGCTTGACACAGATGAAAAAGGTACGGTAACGGGAATCGCGGCAACCGTGACCGGCGAAGAAGGCTCTTACAACGAACAGGAGCTTCGGGAGTTTTATAACTCGTACATAGCCTTGTCATCGGAGCTTATGGGAGTAACATCGAGGGAGGCGGAAAAAGCCATTAACGACAGCGGTATATTCTTTGACAATTTGAAATTTTGCGATATTGATTATTACTGCGAAAAAGAGCGATATGTTTTTTCACTGCTCTGCAACAAATACGTGATAACCGCATACACCGAAAAAGCAAACGGCAGGGCATATTAAATGCTCTGCCGTATATTTTATTTTTTGTCGCCGAATTTTTCAAGCACGGAAACCGCGTTTGCATATTTTTTATTTCTCGTATATATCGAGAACTTTTTAAGCAAAATCTGCGGCGTTTCCTGTATAACCGCAGCAGCCTTTTTGAGCTTTGATTTTTTCTCCTTGTCCTCCTCTTCGTCGGAGGGGAGCGCATCTTTTTCGTTTATAAGAGCCTTTAACGAGCGGAGAAATTTGCGCTCAGTGTAAACGGTAAGCCGCGGCAGCTCATATTCCAAAGCGAGCGTTTCAAGCTCGTTTACCGCTTCGTAGCCGTAATGCTCCTGCATTGCCTTATATTCCTTTTGAGAGAAATAATAAAACTGACCGAAAAGCCTGCCGAACGCCTTTTTGGTATCAAGATAGCCCATTTTGATTCGACGTTCCGTCGCTTCTTTATCAAACTCAAACGACTCGCCGAGCTCCTTTGCGTCAAACGGACGAATATAAACTATATTGGCACAGCTCAAGGCCTCCTTGTGACCTATTCCTTTTATGCCGGATATATCGACTACGATAAGGCGATTTATGCCGCGCTTTCTGAGTATACCTATCGGGGTATTGTCATAAACGCCGCCGTCGAGGAATTTGCCGTCCTTTGGGCCTTGTCTGTTTAGCCCCGGAACTCTTGCGGATGCCATAAGATAATCGATAAGCTCGCCCTCCGGCATTTCATCGACAAACATCTCGACAGGCTTCAGCGAATCAAGGTCGACAGTTTCAATAGCGAGCGGAATGTTTGACGCTCTTACTTTTTTCTCGTCGATATGGGCGGATATAAGCTCCTTTGCCGGCGTAACGTCAACACCGCCGTTGCGTATTATCTCGTGTGCGATTTTCGGGAAATTACTGAAGCTGAACAAATTTTTCGGGTCCTTCAGCTCGCCCTGAATATTTACACCGCTCGAAACCTCAACGTTGCTCCAAAGCTCATACGCATCGTCAAAATCCCCTTGAGCTATCATAGCTCCGTTTATAGCGCCGATTGAGGCTCCAGCTATAGCCTCGAATTCAATGTCAAGCTCGCGCATGGCTTTCCAAGCACCTATCTGGTATGCGCCCTTTGCACCGCCGCCAGCAAGTATAAGTCCGTACGGCTTCATATAACCACCTGCCACAATTCAATTTAGATTACATATGAATTATATATCACTTTTTCGATATTTACAATAAAAAATCGCTGTCAAAAATACAAAAAGCGTTACGGACTCAAGTCCGTAACGCTTTTGTAATTAGGAATGAGTAAAACACGTTATCGGTTTTTCTTCTTTGCCGCTGTCGGTTTTATTCGATTCCTGAGAGGAGGAATTTGAGTTATCCTCCGGCTCAGTCTTCTCTGTAATGCTTGTATCCCGGGTGTCTGCCTGTTATGCCGTAATACTTACGAAGCTCTATCAGCTTGTCGATATTTTCGCGCGAAATTTCCTTTTCGCCGCCGAGAAGATGTGCCGTAAGGCTGATTTTTGCAAATAGCTCAAGTGTTTCCATACGGTAATATGCAGTTATTGCGTCGGCACCGACCGTAAGCGCGCCGTGATTTGCAAGAAGCAATACATCGTGCTCTTGAAGATACGGGGCAATGGCGTCCGGCACCTCGTATGTAGACGGCGTACCGTACGGTGTTACGGGGATCGAGCCTATCGCCGCAACAGTTTCTATCATCGTGTATCTGTCAAGCGGAATGTGCGCTACGGCGTATCCCGTGGCTGTAGGCGGATGAGCATGGAGCACCGCTCCTACGTCGTCGCGTTCTTTATAGCAGCGAAGATGCATTTTGATTTCCGACGACGGTCTGTAACCGTCAATAGCCTGGAGCACCTCGCCCTCGGGATTTATTATGACGAGTTTTTCGGGAGTTATGAAGCTTTTGCTGATGCCTGTCGGCGTTGCAAGGAAATTACCGTCGGGCAATTTTACCGAGAGGTTACCGTCATTTGCCGCAACCCAGCCGAGCTGCCACATCTTATGGCAAATATCGCACATAACTTCTCTTGTTTCCATATAATCCATTTTTCAAGTTCCTTTCGTTATTTAATCAGACAACGCCCTTTTGGAGCATTATATTGGCATAAAGAGCCTTTTCGCTTGTAGCTATAACAGCATACGCCGTCTTTGTCTCTTCATAAAATTTGAATCGCTCGATTTCGCCTATGGCGTTTTTCCCGCGCTCATCATATTTTTCGACTGTTTTTTTGTAAACGTCCCAAATCGGAGTCTGCACATCGTCGCCCGGCATAACCTCCATAAGATTTACCGGCTTTTCGATATATGTATCAAGCGGAAACACTCTTAGAATTGCATCAAGTATTTCCGGTACGCCGTGCCCGTCCATACGGATTATCTGAGCGTTTTTGCCCATACTCATAACGGGGAAATTGCCGTCCGCGATAACAAGACGGTCGCTGTGACCCATTTCGCAGAGCACCTTTAAAAGCTCCGGAGAAAGTATTTCCGGTATTCCTTTAAGCAAGAGAAACTACCTCCTTAAAAGTCTGATATTTTTTATTCCACGCTTCGGGTTCGCTTGGTGTAAAGCTTGTGACCTCTTCGGAATTACTGATTATTCTGCGCGCGTCACGGAGCGTTTTTATTTTGCCCTCCGCCAAAAGCTGAAGAGCAATATTGCCGAGAACGGTGGCCTCGGTAGGTCCGGCGGAAACATTTTTATTGCACGCCGACGCGGTAAACGATGAGAGAAGCTTATCCTTTGTGCCGCCGCCCACAATATATATTGTGTCGTATTCTTTGCCGGTGCAGAACTCAATCTGCTCTGCGGCATAACGGTATTTCATGGCAAGGCTCTCATAAATACAGCGGAGAATTTCTCCTTTGGATTCGGGAACATACTGCCCTGTTCTGCGACAATATGCCCTTATCCGCTCCGGAATATTCCCGGCGGCAACAAAATCGGGAGCGTCGGGGTCTATAAAGCAAGAAAACGGTTTCGCGTTTCGTGCGAGAGTCTCCATCTCGGCAAACGAAAGGCTGTCGCCCTCCTTCTGCCACTGTCGGCGAGTCTCCTGTATAAGCCAAAGGCCGATAATATTTTTAAGGAAAGACGCTTTTCCGCCGTATCCGCCCTCGTTTGTAACATTGCAGCGGAGCGTTTTTTCGTTTATGAGAGGCTCGGAGAGCTCTGTTCCGAGCAGTGACCACGTGCCGCAACTAAGGAAGATGAAATCATCTTTTTCGGTGGGAACGGCTACCATTGCGCACTGTGTATCATGACCTGCAACCGCAGTAACGGCGCACGGCTGTATCGACAGTTCCTCACATATTTCATCGGACAAGGTTCCCGCCGCGGACCCGGTGGGTACAATATCGCAGAAAATACCCTCGGGAAGAGAAAGAGCGTCAATTACTCTCTTTGACCAACAACGCTTTTCGGCATCAAGCAGCTGAGTTGTAGAAGCTATCGAATACTCGGTCGTTTTTTCACCGGTAAGGAAATAGCGGAAAAGATCGGGCATCAGAAGCATTTTATCCGCCCGTGAGAGCAAATCGGGGCGCGCGAGCTTTAACGATAAAAGCTGAAACGCCGTGTTTATCTCCATAAACTGATTGCCCGTTATGTTATAAAGCTCCTCCTGTGAAATATAAGAAAAAGCTTTGTTTAACATACCGATATTTCTTTTATCGCGGTAATGCACGGGATTTTCAAGCAGTTTTCCGTCCTTGTCAAGCAGGCCGAAATCGACGCCCCAAGTATCTATGCCGAGACTTTTTATATTATAGGGACGCGATTTTAAAAGCCCCTGCTTAATTTCGTGGAACAGCCTTAGCACGTCCCAATACATAGTTCCGCCGACAAACACCGGGTCGTTGGGAAAGCGGTGTATTTCGGAAAGCTCAATTTTTTCGCCGTCAAACGAGCCGACTATTGCCCTGCCGCTTGACGCGCCGAAGTCAAAGGCGAGTGTGTTATATTTTTCGTTACTCATTTTACACCTTATTTATACATAGGGCCGAAGTTCTTGCAGGCTCTGTAATCCTGACCCTCTTTATTCATTCCGAAAGCGTTCCATGCCGCCGGGCGGAATATTTTTTCTTCGGGTACATTGTGCATACAAACCGGGATTCTGAGTATGGAGCAAAGCGTTATGAGGTCGGCTCCGATATGACCGTAGCATGACGCTCCGTGATTGGCGCCCCAATTATTCATAACGTCATAAGCCGATTTAAACGCACCCTTGCCGGTAAGGCGCGGAGCAAACCAAGTGCACGGCCATGTATAGTCGGTGCGCTTCCAAAGCTTGTCGGAAACCTCGTCGGGAAGATTTACGGTGTAGCCCTCGCATATCTGCATAACGGGACCTAGACCCTTAACGAGATTCAGGCGGCACATGGTTACGGGCATTTCGCTTCTCGTTAAAAATCTTGAAGAGAATCCGCCGCCGCGGAAATATCCGAGATCCGCCGCATTCCATGTTGTGGCGTCGGTGCAGGCTTTGATATCCTTATCGGTCATTTCCCAGAACGGTTTTACAATACCGTTGCCGTTTTCGTCTTTAACTTCGCCGCAGAAATCGAGAGCGGACGCGCCCGAATTTATCAGATGCAAAAATCCCTTTGACTCCTTTGCCACGCCCTCAAGCTCATAGCCCGTAGCCTTTTTGACTGCCTCGGGGCTCCAATATGTACGAACGTCGGAGAAGAGCTGCGCGGTATTTGTAAGCAGCTTACCGAAAAGCATGGAAACGCCGTTCAACGTATCGTTTTCGGTAGCGAGAACATAGGTTTCGCGAGCACCGTTCCAATCGAACGAGGTATTTAAGAGCGCCTCGGGGAAATCACAGTTCGGGTAAAAATCCGTCCACTGTCTCTGACCCTGGAAGCCGCCGCAGATTGCGTTGTGGCCTACTTTTTCCTCCTCGGCACCGTCGGGGAGATTTTCGTTGCCGTTATAGAGGTCTTTTATTATGCACATCATCTTAACGACAAATTCCCAAGCCTCTTCCTTTTCCTTATCGGACTTTTTAAACCAGTCGGGGTTCTTATCGAAGCCCTCCTTGCAGGTTTCTTTTGTCCATTTGAGAGCCTTTTTAAACTCTGCCTCGTCATATATGCCCTCGGTCATTCGGCGGATTATTTCCACCTCGTCTACCGACTCAACGCGCATACCGAGATACTCTTCAAAGAAATCGGGATTTATTATAGAGCCGGCTATACCCATTGTTATGGAGCCAATCTGAAGATATGATTTTCCGCGCATGGTAGCCGCGGCAACTGCCGCTCTGCCGAAACGCAGTAACTTTTCTTTTACATCGTCGGGAATTTCGGTGGCGTCAGCTCCTGTACGTCTCTGCCGTAGATTCCGAACGCAGGGAGTCCCTTTTGAGCGTGTGAGGCGAGCACCGAAGCCAAATAAACCGCACCCGGTCTTTCCGTTCCGTTGAAGCCCCAAACGCCTTTTATGGTATTCGGGTCCATATCCATAGTCTCACTACCGTAGCACCAGCACGGAGTAACTGTAAGAGTTATGTCTACACCCGCTTTTTTAAATTTATCCTGACATGCCGCCGCCTCGGCAACTCTGCCTATGGTTGTGTCGGCAATTACAACCTTTACCGGCTCGCCGTTTGTATAGCGAAGATTGTCGGTAAAAAGCTTTGCCGCCGAAAGAGCCATATTCATGGTCTGCTCTTCAAGTGACTCACGCACCTTTAAAGGGCCGCGTCTGCCGTCGATTGTCGGGCGGATTCCTATAACCGGATAATCGCCTATAAGTCTTGTTTTACTCATAATTTCCTCCTGTTTATAAAAATTAAATATATTTTTTTCATATATTTTTAATTATACTGTTGTCTTTATATAAATTCTTGTAGTATAATAAATAAAAAATATAACAATTTTCACTTTTGAGGTAAATTATGAATTTCGGTGAATTTCAGGAGAAAAAATCACGAGGCACTTTCGACTTTCCGATAGAGCTGCACCACGTTACAAAGGAGCACCCGCGTTATCAAATGCCGTTTCATTGGCACATGGATTACGAGCTTATCAGAGTTTTAAAGGGCAGTCTTGTACTGTCTCTCAACGAAGAAACTTTGAATCTTACCGAGAACAGCGGTATTGTGCTTGTGTGCGACGGGGTATTGCACGGCGGTATGCCCGTTGACTGCGTTTACGAATGTCTCGACTTCGATTTAAACGAATTCCTGCGCGGCTGCTCGGCAGGCAAAAAGGATATTGACGATGTGCAGAGTCACCGCATAATTCTCGACGATTTTTTTGCCGTTGACAGCGAAGAATATAAAACCGCAAACAGGCTGTTCGACACCTTTATAGAAGAGAAAAAGGGTTATGAATTTATAATACAGGGTCTTTTGTTTGAGCTTATGGGGCAAATTCTCGGCAATCACCGTTATAAGATCAGCGACGACGAAACGTATAAAAGCCTCAAAAGGATACGGCAATTAAAAAGCTCCTTAAAAATTATCAGAGAGGAATATATGAACCAGCTTACTCTCGGTAACCTCGCAGAAGCCGCCGATATGTCACCCAAATATTTTTGCCGTTTCTTTTCCGAAATGACCGGCAAAACGCCTATTGAATACCTCAATTATTACAGAATAGAATGTGCGGCGGAGCAGCTTTTGTACACGGACGACCTCGTTACGGATATTGCTCTCAACTGCGGATACAACGACCTGAGCTATTTTGTCAAAACATTCAAGAAGTACAAGGCTCAAACCCCAAAACAATTCAGAAAAAACAAACATACATAAATAAAAATCCGCTCGCACCGAAAAAAGTGCCTGCGGATTTTTAAATTTCATACCATACCGTATTTTTTCAAATCGACTCTGCCGTTTTCGTCTACCTCGACGCCCTCGCTTTTAAGAAGCCGTATCTGCTCGTTTTCGCCGCCGAACGCAAACGCCTTTGACACCTCTCCGAATCTGTTTACCACGCGGTAGCAGCGCACATTTTCGGGGTCGGGATTTACGTGAAGAGCGTATCCGACTACGCGCGACCACCGCGGATTACCGGCGAGAAGCGCAATCTGACCGTAGGTTGCGACCCTGCCGTACGGTATTTTCTTTACCTGCTCATATATTTTATCAAAAGTATTCATATTTTAATTTTACCGTTGTTATCCCACTCTGTCAACTGCTCGGAACCATATTTTCGTCTCCGGCGCGGCGAAGCTTCACATTTACGGTTACGCTGTACCCGGCCTTTTGTAAAACGCTTTTCCAGTTATCCGATTCAGCCCTATAATATTCGGCGTCGGCTCTTTTTACCCTCTTGTCAAATCCGAACGGGTCCTTATTAAATTCGGTAAAGCACTTTTTTACGGTATCGTCAATATTTCTTCGGACGGCTTTTTCTAAGGCCGTTTTTATATTTTCCGCCACCTCCGGAGTGAATGCTTCATTCATAATTTTTGACGTCTCGGTACAATCTGCAACGCAATCGACAGAAATATCAAAGCTCGGGCATCCGTTTTTCACAGATGTTTTTATCTTGGTTTTTGACTTAGTCAGCAAAACGCCGACGCGTGTACCGTCGTCAAGCACAGCCGTAAGAGAGCCGTTGTTAAAGTCATTACACAGCATCAAAAGTGCCGGAACATTGCCCTGCGGCAGAACGTTTTCCATCTTATCGCCGTTAAACAGCGCAGCTCCCCTGACCACGGGCCTGGCAAAATCCTTTCGGCCGTCCTCGCCACCATTGTCGTTTTTTTCATTTTGTTCTATCGCGATTATCGGAAGAAATGCCGATGAGGTCTTGCCGGTAACACCGTTCACGAACTGATAAAAAGCTCTCTCGGCGGTTACGGAATTATACTTTGACGAGGAAAGTACATTAGACAGCTCCTTTGCGGGAATGACCCGTTGCCCCATTTCGGCACGCAAAATCTGTCCCGCGGTATCTTCGGCAACAGCCGCATAGACGGTAGCGCGGTTATCGGAATTTCGCACGAAATAATCAAGAGCTTTGCCGACGCCGGCTTTTGCCGCTTCATTTCCGAAAATAATAACACGGTTCTGAGACATCATGGGAAGCTTGCCGAGCGTCTTTGAAATACTCTGAATTGCGGAGGATATATTTTGTGAGTCTATGGTCATATTCTTCACTATATCGTCCGGAGTGCCGCCGTTATTCGGGTTGCTTGACTGGTCGGCGTTTAAAAACTGTACGGTCACACGCACTCCGATATCGCAATAGTCTATTCCTATCGCCTCCACGATTATGCGGTTTTTAAGCTCAAGCTCTGTCGATGCGCATGAAGAAAATGTCAGCATCATAACAGCCGTTAATAAAAGTGCGGCGATTTTTTTCATATATTGCGTTGTTCCTTTCTTCTAAATTTCCCGAGAGCGAACGTCAAAAGCGGAATAAATATCACAACAACATAAAATAGTACGCTCCTTATATCGTTGCTTGTCGAAATCAAAAAGCCTGTAACATTTCTCGAAACAACAAACTGCAATATTACGGCAGCCGCTCCGAAAGCAAATTATATTATATTTTTTATATTTCGCCGAGAATGAACGACAAGCTATATATGACGACAAATAGAGCATAAAGCTGATTTTGATAAAAGCAGAGAGTATCCACACACCCGTGAGTATTACGTCAATACGCTGAAAAACGCTGAATTCGGACAGCACGGCTATTGAATGTATCGGGAAAAGCTGGGTCATGGCATAATCTCCGAGTCCCGAAAAAACGAAGAAAAACACAATTTCCAAAAACGCCGCAAGTACCGACATCCATATAAAAAAGCCTCTTTTTTTGTTTCCGCTGACCCTCGGAAAGAGCACCGCCATTGCGGCAGGCTCTATCGTTCTCACCGCCATGGTTTGTCCGGCGAATATCACACGTCCCGCTCCGTCGTAAAAAACGGGAGAAAAATTGTTCAAATCAAGCTTTGACAGCATTGTCACAATTATAAACACAAATGATACGGAAAATACAAAAAGCGATATGGCCCCGGCTCTTCCGAGAGCCTCAAGCCCCAAGCACGCGGAATAGCAGGCAAGAAGTACCGAAAGAACCACAAACACCTTTGTATCAGACTCTCGAAAAATTACCGTACCCGAAAAAAGGTCAAGCCTCGAAAGCGTTGAAAAAGCGTAAAATAAGAAAAGCAATATATATAAAACCGATATTATCTTTGAATAAAGCGGTGAAATCTCATACGCCATATCAAGCACACTGCGATTATCGTTGCTCTTATATATCAGCGCCAGCGGCAGACATGAAAAAAGCACCATTATCATCCCTATGACGCCGGCGATAAGATAATCGGAGGAATTGAGCCCCGCGTTATAAATCGGCGAATATGTGAGCACGGATATAAACCTTGATAAGAGCAGCAGAGAGAAAAACTGCCCGGAGCTTATTTTGGCTTTCAAATTCATATACTACCTCTTCATCTTATCGATATTGAGCTCACGCCTACCGAGTCTGCGCCACCCGAACCTCAATATCGTGTCTCTTACGGAGCCCGGCGTAAACGGAGAAATCGACGAGGTATACGGTACCTTATATGGATTTATCGCGCAGATATTCACAAGCAAAACACCGAAGCCGAGAACTATGCCGTAAAAGCCGGTTATACCGCCTATTATCATAAACAAAAATCTCAACACCGAAACGGGCTGATACAGCTGTGATACAACAAACGAGCTGATTGCGGTCATGGCCACAACTATCAGCATCGGTGCGGCTATGAGCCCCGCCGTCACCGCGGCATCGCCGATTACAAGTGCTCCCACTATACTAACGGCGTGGCCGACGGCCTTTGGCATACGAAGCCCCGCTTCACGCATAACCTCGTATAAAAAGTGAATGAAGATAGCCTCTACCATAACGGGAAACGGCGTCATACTCTCCTGCACCGCCATATCATACAGCATTGACGACGGCAAAACCTCCTGATGGAAGGTACATACCGCAACATAAATACCGGGAAAAAACACACTTATCAAAAAAGATATAAATTTCAGCGTCCTTATAAATACGGCATAATACGGACGGTAGTTATAGTCATCCATGGATTGGAAGTTTTCGACAAACAAATACGGTACAATCAGCGCAAACGGCGTACCGTCAACAAGCAGTACAACTCTCCCCTCCGCCATTTCAGCACAGGCAACATCCGGGCGTTCGGTGGTGCCGACGCCCGAAAAAAACGAGGTACTTTGTGAATCGAGAAACGGTGCAATGTAACCGCTGCCGAGTACCATATCGAGCTTTGCCTTTTTAAGACGCGCCTTAATATTGTCCACTGTCTCTTGTGACGCTCTGTCCGACATATAGCAGACGCAAATTCTCGTTTTGCTTGTTGTACCGACAGTCAGCGTTTCGCATTTCATTATCGGCGAACGAACTCTGCGGCGTAAAAGCGCCGCATTATCCTTGAAGCTCTCCGTAAAACCCTCATGCGAGCCTCTCTCCTGCACCTCGGTCTTTGCATCATCAACGCTTCTTTTCGGAAAGCCCTGCACGCCGAATTCAAGGCAAAAATCAACTCCGTCGATAAAAAGAACTATAAGTCCCGACAATACATCGGTTATCGCTTCGTCCAAATCGTATGTCTGCGACTGGTCGGCTCCCGTGGTTATCCGGTCACGGATATAATCAGCCTGCCTTGACGGCTCATTCGGCATATTCGGCGCAAACAAAACAGGACCTATAACCTGCCATATCACCTGCATATTATTGCACATACCGTCATCCATAACAAAAAGTGCCTTGTTGCCCTTAAGCGATATTTCCTTATACAATATATCAAAGCTGTTTCCGAACCGGCTCTTTAAACAGATTGTATTCTCGGTGATGCTTTTCGACACGCGAGTTTTTTCGGCCGGCTCCGAAGCGACGGGGTCGGTTATTTTTTTTACTTCCTTTTTAAACCACTTGCTCATTTTTATCACCGTTTATGTTATTTCCGAAAGAAAAGTTTATATTCGGCAAAAAAAGGACAACATAAGTGTGGGTGAAATTATGCTGATAACTCTGTTTCGCACTTTGATACTTTACATTCTGATAATTTTTACAATGCGCGTTCTCGGAAAACGTCAAATAGGAGAATTGCAGCCTGCCGAGCTTGTAATTACCATACTTTTGTCTGAGATAATAGTAATACCGATGCAGGACACGGAAATTCCTCTCGTCAACACTCTTATACCTGTTTTTGTACTCTCCGGATTTGAAATGCTCGTATCCTTCATAGGTATGAAAAGCATTAAATTCCGCTCGGTAATGCAGGGCAATCCGGTTATTGTCATTCGCGACGGTAAGCTCAACGCCAAGAAGCTAAAGGAGCTTAGGTTTACAACAGACGACCTTGCGGAGGCTCTGCGCAAAAAAGATATTTTTGATATATCGGAGGTGCAATATGCCATAGTTGAGACGGACGGCACGTTAAGCGTTCTGCTCAAAAAAGAAAATCAGCCCGCCACAAAGAGCGAGCTGAAAATAAATACTCCGAAAAGCTCTCTTCCGTGTATAGTCATAAGCGACGGAAGAATAATCAAAACCGATTTTGCCGAATGTAATACCGACAGCGACAAAATAAAAGCTATCCTAAAGGACAAGCATCTAAACGAAGAAGATGTAATGCTTATGACACTTGACAAGGACGGCAACATAAATATATTAAAAAAGGACAAGGAAAAATGAAAAGACTGATAATTGCCGTATGTATGCTCATTACTGGAATAGCGATTTCGATAGGCGGGTATGTAAATCTGAAAAGCATTTGCCGCAATATGAGCTGCTCGGTAAACGAGGTCATAAGAGCGGCGGAAAACGGTGACGCCGACGAGACGAAAAGGAAATGCGACGATACTGAAAAAATGTGGGATAAAAAAAGTCCGCTGCTCGGCGTTTACACCAATCACAGCGAAATGGATGAGCTTATGATGCTTATGAAGCAGATACGACAGCTCAGTACAGATAGAGATTACGATGAGCTTATTGAAAAATGCCGCGAGAGCATCTACGTTTCGAGCACATAGCAGAAACGGAAACGCCCTCGTTCGGAAATGTTTTTTAGTTTTTCGGCAGCTTATCGAAATTTTTCTTGGCAAGATATGCCGCTCCGAGCATTCCTGCGCGATTTTTGAGCATGGCTTTTTTTATTTGCACGGTTTTAAAGCTTCTAATATCCTTTGAATGAATACGCTTATCAATCTCGGAGATTATATAATCCTCATTCATAATACCGCCGCCGAGAATTATGACAGCCGGATTAAATATAAAAATGAGCGTAGACAAACCGCCCACTATTTCGTCTATCCAATTATCTATTATAGCTCTTATTGCAGTATTATGAAAATTTTGCGGCTCGAAAATTTCACGCCCCGTAAGCTCTTTTCCGGTGCCCTCCCTGACCATTCTGACAAGCGCCGATGTGGAAGCATACATCTCATAGCACCCGTTATTTCCGCAATTACAGCGCAAGCCGCCCGTATGTGTGACGATGTGCCCGAATTCGCCCGCTGAAAAATCATGGCCCGTGTAAAGCTTACCGCCGAGCCAAACCGCTCCGCCGACTCCCGTTCCGTAAGTCAGGCAAAGAAAGTCGTTTGAGCCTTTGCCGCTGCCGAACATGGCTTCAGCCGTCGCGGCGGAATTTACATCATTCTCAACAACAACCGGTATATCATATTTTTCCGTTATCATCTTTTTGATTTCGGTGCCCGTATAGTGGGGAATGCTCTCGTTTGCGAAGATTATCCTGCCCTCTTCGGAATTCACCTGACCCGCAGTGCTGATTCCCACACAATCGACACCGCCGTAATATGTACCTACGATGCTGAGCACCTTCAGCATAAGATGATCTCTGCCGAGTTTTGCCTCGGACGGTATTTCATAGAATTCACAGACATTAAAATTTTCGTCTGTAATACCGTATTTAATGGCTGTTCCGCCTATATCAATAGCTAAGATTTTCATTTTAACCCTTTCGCATTTTATTCATCTAATGTCTTGAGGGCATTTACAAAACGTCTTGTAATATCTCTCGGCCTTGTTATGGCGGTACCGACAACTGCCGTATAAGCTCCGCTCTTATATGCGGCCTCAAGCTGCTCCGGTACCCAAATTCCGCCCTCGGCAACCACTCTTGCCCGAAGCTCTTTGCTGTATCGCTCTATTAAATCAAGTGCCGGAAGCGAATGCCCCTTTGTATACTCGGTATAGCCGCACATAGTTGTGCCCAAAAGATCGCAGCCGAGCTCCAAAGCTTTTTTCCCCTCTTCAAAGCATGAGGTATCGGCCATAAAAAGCTGATTCGGATATTTACTGCGTATATTTTTAAAGAATTCTTCAAATGTTATATTACCCGGACGCATACGCTTTGTGGCGTCAACGGCAATTATATCGACGCCCGTTCGCACCAATTCCTCGACCTCTTTTTCGGTCGGAGTTATATAGACGTCGCTTCCCTCATAGTCTTTTTTTATTATTCCGATAATAGGCAAATCCACCTTTTTCTTAATTGCCTCTATATCAACCGTAGTGTTGGCACGTATTCCTACGGCTCCGCCTTCTTTAGCCGCATACGCCATCATGGACATTATGTACGGGTCGCAGAGCGGTTCGGTGCTAAGCGCCTGACACGACACTATAAGACCGCCTTTTATTCTCTTCAAAACTTCCTCGTTAGTCAAGTCTTTTCATCCTTTGTAAAATATCAAATTTACTATATTATATTTCCGATTCATAAAAAATACAATACGAAAACAAAAAAAGCATTGTTTTGGTTGCGATACGGTAATATAATATATGAAAATGCTTTTTGGAGTGATTATAATACCATGAAATACGATACTTCGATTTACAGAGGGGTTTTTGCGCTTTAAACGCAATATACGACGAAAACGACAACATAAACACAGACGCGATAAAAGCCCTTGTGACAAAATACAAACAGCTGGGTGTAAACGGAATATATGCCTGCGGCTCCACCGGAGAAGGCTTTTTACTGAGCACCGAGGAGAGAATGCAGGTAGCAGAAGCTGTTAAAGAGGCCGCCGGAGACGATATGGCCGTTATTGTACACGTCGGAGCCGCGTCCACAAAGGAAGCGTGCATTTCGGCACGCCATGCCGAAAAAATAGGCGTTTCTGCCGTCTCGGCTGTTCCGAGCGTATATTACAGACTTTCGGAGGCTTCAATCGAAAAGCATTGGGACACAATAATGGACTCCACGGAGCTTCCGTTCTTCATATACAATATCCCACAGCTTACCGGATATGATTTGTCTTTTGAGCTTTTTGAAAAAATGGCAAAGAAAGAAAAGGTTATAGGCATAAAAAACTCCTCGGAAAGCACCTGCCAGACGGAGAGATTCAGAAAAATCGCAGGACCCGATTTTGTCATATTCAACGGTCCGGACGAGCAGCTGCTTGCCGGCAGGCTTATGGGCGCAACGGCAGGCATAGGCGTACATACGGCACCATGCCGGAGCTTTATCTTGAGCTCACAAGGCTTATAGAAAACGGTGATATAGAAAGCGCAAGAAAAATGCA
>ENA-OQDM01000742-OQDM01000742.1-human-gut-metagenome-genome-assembly--contig:-NODE-742-length-16649-cov-1.080983_pt1 | contig 16649 bp, 18 predicted proteins | sample MGYA00242772_ERZ504605 | MGnify/ENA primary metagenome ERZ504605 (study PRJEB26092, sample SAMD00036348) | human gut metagenome | host: Homo sapiens | study: EMG produced TPA metagenomics assembly of... | reverse complement strand
CCGGTATCGGTATGGCTTTGGGGTATGCGGCAGGAAAGGGAGTGCCCTATCAGCGTGCCATCTCCAAGTACACTCCCACATGGCCCCGGAGCTTCACGCCGAGCAATCAGGAGATGCGTTCCTTGGTGGCCAAGATGAAACTGATAGCCAACCGCGACATGCTGAAAGACAAGCGCGTGCTTTTCTGCGATGATTCCATCGTGAGGGGGACGCAACTGCGCGACAATACGAAAATCTTATTCGACTATGGAGCCAAAGAGGTGCACATGCGTATCGCTTGCCCTCCGTTGATTTACGGTTGCCCGTTTATCAATTTCACTTCGTCGAAAAGCGATATGGAGTTGATTACGCGTCGGCTGATCAAGGAGTTCGAGGGGGATGAGAACAAGAACTTGGAGAAATACGCGCAGACGGGGTCGCCGGAATACCAACGTATGGTGGATACGATAGCCGAACGCCTGAACCTCTCCTCCTTGAAGTTCAACACGCTGGAAGACCTTATAGAAGCCATCGGCTTGCCTAAATGTCAGGTGTGTACGCATTGTTTCGACGGGAGCAGCCGCTTTACCTTGGAAGAGGATAATACGGATGAATAGCGCTTGTCCTCCGGGGACGACGGATGAACGTGGTACCGTAAGAAGAGCCGTATGAGTGCATTTTATATCATACTGACAACGGCTCTTTATTTCCTTCTGCTGTTTGTCGTCTCCCGTAAGGCCGGTGGGGCGGGGGGACAACGATACGTTTTTCCGGGGCAACAGACGGTCGCCTTGGTGGGCCGTGGCGTTCGGCATGATAGGAGCTTCGTTGTCGGGCGTGAGTTTCGTGTCGGTACCGGGAATGGTACGGGACGTGGATATGACCTACATGCAGATGTGTGTAGGTTTCTTTTTTGGGTATCTCGTAGTGGCTTCGTATTGTTGCCTTTGTATTATAAGCTGAACCTGACCTCTATTTATACTTATCTGGATGTCCGGTTCGGCAAGACGGCCTATCGCACCGGAGCTTCTTTTTTCTTGTTGTCTAAAATGTTGGGAGCCGCTGCCCGGCTGTATTTAGTGTGCCTGATTTTGCAAAATTATGTGTTCGGAAGCATGGGCGTTCCGTTCGAGATTACGGCGGCCGGAACGGTTTTCCTGATTTGGCTGTACACTTTCAGGGGAGGCATAAAGTCGTTGGTGTGGACCGACGCTTTGCAGACTTTGTGTCTGATAACGGCATTGGTATTGATTTTGTACCAACTGTGCCGCTTGAATGATTTTACGGTAACTGAGGCGATATGGCATGTAACGGAAAGCCCTTACGGCCGTTGGATAGAGTGGGACGATTGGACTTCACGGCAACATTTCGCGAAACAGTTCTTCAGCGGTGTTTTCATTGTGATTGTCATGACGGGATTGGATCAGGACATGATGCAGAAGAACCTCACGTGCAAGAACCTGCGTGATGCGCAGAAAGACATGTGTTCGTACGGTTTTTCGTTCATTCCTTTGAATATGCTGTTTCTGGGGATGGGCATCTTGCTGTTGGCTTTGGCATCGCGCGAGGGCATAGCCTTGCCCGTGAAGGGAGACGACATTCTGCCCTTGTTTTGTGCAGAAGGCTATTTAGGGAATGAAGTGTTGGTGTTGTTTACTATCGGTATTATTGCGGCGGCGTTCAGCAGTGCGGATTCCGCACTGACGGCTTTGACTACCAGTTTTTGTGTGGACATTCTGGACGTGGAGCGGAGGTTTGCCCGTTCGGAGGCGGTAAGAAAGAGGGTACACGGAGTGATAGCTTTGCTCTTTGTCGGCTTTATCCTGTGTTTTGAAGCCGTAAACGATTCCAGCGTCATCGATGCCATTTATGTGGTGGCTTCTTACACTTACGGGCCGTTGTTGGGCTTGTTTGCTTTCGGTATGTTTACCCGGCGCAAACCGTGGTCTGCGGCTGTCCCGTGGATTTGTGTTACGGCACCCGTGTGTTGCTACTTGTTGGACGTTTGGACCGTTTCAATTTACGGCTATCGTTTCGGATATGAGTTGCTGATGTTGAACGGATTGTTCACGTTCATGGGGTTGTATGCTTTTTCCAAGGCTTATTCTCCGGGTATGGACAAACGGTAGTAAAATTTTCTCTGCATTCTGTTTTACGGATGTTCGCATGTCGGTGAGATTTTGTCCTGAAAATAATGCTCCGGCGGGCACAAAACAACTTTTTTTGTGCCAACCGGAGCAAAATCGTATGCCCAACCAAGATGCCTTTTTGTAAGATCTATTTCAGTTTGGCATATTCTTTTTCGTCCACGGGTTCCAACCATTCGTTGCTGCTATCCTCGCCGGGAACTTCGATGGCAAGATGGGAGAACCAACTGTCGGGTGCAGCCCCGTGCCAATGTTTTACGCCGGCAGGGATGTGGACGGCATCGCCGGGCAGGAGTTCCACCGGGGCCTTGCCCCATTCCTGATAATAACCGCGTCCTCCCACACAGATGAGGGTTTGTCCGCCGCCTTTGGAGGCCTTATGTATGTGCCAGTTGTTACGGCAGCCCGGTTCGAAGGTCACATTGGCCACGGGAACACCTTCCTTCACGATAGGGGCAAGGTAGCTTTGGCCCGTGAAATACCGGGCGTATGCATCGTTGGGTTGTCCCACTGGGAAGAAGATGGTTTGTGCATAGGCTTCGACCGAACCTGCGGCCACGCTTTCGGCATTCCCGTCCCATACCTCTTTTGCCATGCGGAACGCAGCCCATGCCTTGGGCCATCCGGCGTAGAATGCGGCATGGGTGAGGATTTCGGCCATCTCTGTCCGCGTCACTCCGTTCTTTTTGGCCGATTCGAGATGGTACTTGAAAGAGGAATCGGTCAGCCCCTGAGACATGAGGGACACCACCGTGACGATGGAACGGTCGCGGAGCGAAAGCAAGTCGTTGCGGCTCCATACTTCCCCGAAGAGGATGTCGTCGTTCAGGTGTGCGAACTCGGGCGCGAACTCCCCGAGCGCGTCGCGTCCGGCGGTCTGTTGGATTTTTACTTGTGATTTTGCCATGATGGGAAAAATTAAAGTCAGTGATAGGATGAATAAAGTCTTTCTGGTGCTCATGATGATATGTTTTTTGGGTTCGACATTTTACGTTCATCTCCACGACGGGGCTACGCCGTATGCCTCCTTATATATTTTAGAGAAGTGCGACAGGTTTTTGAATCCCACATCGAAACAAGCTTCCGTCACTTTTTTCTTTCCGGATAGTATCAAGTCGCGGGCGGCTTCCAAACGGCGTTTGATAATCCACTTTTGCGGGGTCAGGTCGCTGACCTTGGCAAAGTCCCGTTTGAAAGTGGCCAGGCTGCGCCCCCGTGTAGCTTGCGATTTCGTTCATGGAGAGGTCGAGCATGTAGTTTTCGTTCAGGTAATCGAGGATGTCTATCTTCCACGGTTCCACGAAATCGAACAGGGACGCATAAAGGTTCCGGTCGGTGCGGAGCAATACGTATACCCCCTCGGTCATTTTCAGTTTCAGCATGTCTTCGGAGGGTTTCTCTCCGGCTTCGAAATAAGGAATGACCGATTCGAACAGTGAACGGATGTCCGGGCGGTCGGAGGGGAGGACGCGAAGGCTTGTCTTGTCGCGCTTGGCATCTCCCGGTATGAACCGGTTGTCGAGCGACCGGTAAAATCCCTTAGGAAAGGCCGGGAGAACTTCAGCACGATGGAGCGGTACGGTTTTCCGTTTTCCACCTTCTTGTGCAGCCACATCCGGTTGTCGCGCCGCATGAAAGCACATTCGCCCGGATGCAAGACGGCTTTCTTCCTCCGTTCCTCTATTTCCAGTTCGCCGGAACATAGATAAATGAGCGTGTGTTCCTTGTTCTCGTGGGCGCATCCCCGGTCGTCGTTGAAGTAACATGCGATAAGTATGTTCGAGCAGTCAAAAACTTCCAAATGTTCCATATCGTCAGCCTTTTGTTGGTGCAAATATAGTGCATTGTACGGGGATGGCGTTTGTTGTAAGGCTCAAATTTTCAAAAAATACTTTCTTATAGCGCAATCATGAACGACGAACCCAGTGTGAGCATGTTCATGTATTCCCCGCTGTTTTTACTATGCGACGGAAGTAAATCATAGTCGAGGAAAAAGCGGATTCCATAATGTGCCTTGGCCTTGAACGTCAGCGAAACCCCGCTTCCGAAACTGAAACCGTTTCTTGCGGTGACCGGACGGTCGGCCAGTTGCAATAACGGATAATGCACATAACCTCCCAAAAGTTTGCTGCCAATCATCCATCGTGAAGAAAAGGGATAGGAAAAATAACTTCCTCCGTAGAAAGAAATTACGTCGAACGTATTATTCTCAGCCCGGTCGGTGTTGACTATTATCGACGTGTTGGACACGGTGAACCGTCCGCCGGCACCTATGTACGGATTGAAGAAATAGGCTCCTTCCACGCCGGCCGTACTGCCGGATGACGTGCTGAACTCCGTTTGTTCGTCGATGTCGTAACCGCTCAACGGGATGTTTAATCCGAGGTACAGGCTCAGGAATGAAGGTTTGTCCATCCGGCTGAAAACCTCTTCGTTGGCCAAACGGTTGATTCCCCTTTCCTTGAAAATCGAAGTCTGCCAGATAATAACCCAGTTCGGTGGAGAGTATGCCGATGGCCTGCGCCGGTCAAGACATCACTCAGCCAATGCTTGTTGTTGGCCATTCGCATGAGTCCCGTCGCGGTGGCCACGCTGTATGCTCCGATGCCGATCCACGGGCTTTTATGTCCGTATTCTTTATTGAGCATGGTGGCAGTCATAAATGCCGTGGCGGTATGTCCGGAAGGAAACGAATGCCGGTTCGAACCATCCGGACGCTCTACGTTTGTGGTCTGTTTCAAGGTGTTTACCGTAGCTTCCATCAGTAGTGCGGAAAAGGCATCGGAAACGAGCAGCCTGCCCCATGAACTGCGACTTTGTACGCCTGAAGCTTTCAGGCCGAGCATGGCTACTGCCGGAGCATACTGCATATAGTCATCCAAGTGCCGGTTGAATCGGGGCAAGTATTCGTTGCGCAGGTTCCGGAAATGGTCGTCTTCTCCCTTTACAATCAAACCGCCGACAACTAACGGTACTCCGATATACGTCATCTGGTATAGGCGGGAAGAGGAGAACTTGTCAAGTCTTTGGCCAAAGTTTTTTGCCACCGGAACAGGCAACCCGCCTTCTTTTCCCACCTTTATACTGTCTGACGGGTTTTGGGCCGATGAAAACGTGAGGTGGCAGATGCCGGCAATACATAATGCGATTCTTTTCATGCTGTCATGATCTTCTGGATTAGGACAGCAAAGATACCGGATGACTTTGTCGAAATTTTGAAGATTTACGGGAACCTTACCGCAAATCTATGTTTTCCTTCGGAATAGGCATATGAAATGTTCCAACCGTGGTAATCGCATACGGCTTTGACGATGGACAGTCCGAGGCCGTTGCCTTTTACCCTTTCCGACGGACGGTAGAAGCGGCTGAAAATCAGTTTCTCGTCCAGGGCGGTTTCGTCGGATGTGTTCATCACGACCAATTGTTTGCCGGACAGGACTATGCTTATTTCCCCTTCAGCCTATTGTGGCGTACGGCATTCACTATGAGGTTGTTTATCATGCTCTCCAATAGGGTGCGGTTGGCTTTTACCGATAGGGGGCTTGCCGGAAAATCCTTGTTCAGGACCAGTCCTTCGGATAGGCATTCGAGATAAGGCAAAAGTTCTTTTATCACCGTTACGACATCTATGGATTCCGTCCGGTCGAACTGGTTGTTCTCCATCTTGGCCAACAATAGCAAGTTGCGGTTCAGGCGCGACAGTCGGATATTCATTTGGTATAAATCCTGTATGATAGTGGCTTGGCGTTCGGTGATTTCCGGTTGTTGGAGCAGCAGGTCGAGCTTGCTTTGGAATACGGCCAACGGGGTTTGCAATTCATGCGAGGCGTTTTCGGTGAATTCCTTTTGCAATCGGTAGCTGTGGATACTGTCTGTCATCAGCCTTTCCAAGGTCTTGTTGAGCCTGTTGAATTCTTTTACGTTGCTTTTCGGCAGGGCAGGGTACGTCCCGTTTTCCAGTTTGAAGTGCTCTATCGCTTCCAGTGTCTTGTCGAACGGTTGCCATAGGCGACCGGAAATGAAGCGCAGCATCAATACGATGGCTGTGCCTAATACGATGGTGATGAGGGCAAACTGTATCATGATGCCGTGCAGGATGTCTTCTTCGAGGTCGAGGCTCGGTATAGGCTTCCCTACCTGTACGGCTTCGATGACGTCGATCATGTCTTCGGCATAAAAACTTTTGGTCAACCCGTAAAACAGAGGGGTGGCCAGTAAAAGCAATATCACCACACAAATGATGAATTGTGCAAGCGACTTGTACATCAAGCTTCTTTCTTTCATGGCTCAGCCCATTTATATCCCGTCCCATACACATTTTTGATGCAGTCTTTGCAACCGGCGGATGCAAGTTTGGCCTCAGGTTTTGATGTGTGTATAGACGAAGTCGTGGTTATCCATCATGTCGGCCATATCGCCGCTGAGATGTTCGGCCATGGCGCTCTTCGATATGACCCGGTTTTTGTTGCCGATGAGAAACAGCAGCAGTTCATATTCCGATTTGGTAAGTTCCACCAGAGTGTCGCCCACGGCGGCCGACTTGTTCAATAAGTTGATGCAGACACCGTTGCTCTCCAATATGTTATTGGCCGAGAACGTTTTGCGGCGGATAATGGCATAGATGCGCATGCTCAATTCCGGCAAATGGAAAGGTTTGGCCAGATAGTCGTCTGCGCCTATTTCCAGACCTTTCACCTTGTCGTCGAGCGAATCTTTTGCCGATACGATGATTACGCCCACCGGATTGCGTTGTTTCCGGATTTCGTGCAAGAGGTCGAGTCCGTTTCCGCCCGGCAGCATAAGGTCGAGCAAGATACAGTCATACTCATACAGGTTTACTTTCATTCGGGCATCGGTATACGTGAAGGCCTGTTCGCACAAATATTTCTCACCGCTGAGGTAGGCCACGATGCTGTCCGAAAGCTTCCGTTCGTCTTCTATAATCAGGATTTTCATTAGATGTCTTATTTGTTGCAAAATTAGTTATTTGTCAGCGTATTGTTCCTTCTTTTTATAAATTAACAACATCATACCAGGCAGTACCAACAGAAGTAAGGGTAATCCGACAACGAACCCGCCAATGACCGCTACTGCCAGCGGCTGTTGCATCTGTGCGCCCAGCCCGAAGCCCAAAGCCAAAGGCATCAGGGCGAGCACGGCACCGATGGCTGTCATCAGTTTGGGGCGGATGCGTAGGGCTATGGCATAATCCACGGCTTTCTGATACTGTCCCGCCTGTGTGCGGTTCATTTTGTATTGCCATACGGTGAAAATGGCATTTTCGGCTATGATGCCTACCACCATGATGATGCCCGTGTAACTGCTGACGTTGAGCGGGATGTCCGTCAACCATAATGCCAACAGGCAACCGCAGGTGCCGAGTACGGAGATGAACAGTATGGCAAGCGAGATACGCCATTCGCGGAAAAGGAACATCAGGACGGCAAACACTAATAATACGGCAAGCGAGAGTATCATCAGGAGCTCGTGGAATGACTGCTGTTGTTCGGAATAGGCTCCACCGTAAGAAATGCTGTAGCCCGACGGTAAATGAAGTTGGGTGCCGAGTGCAGATTGCAGGTCGGCTACGGCACTGCCCAAATCGCGGTTTTCCAACCGTGCCGTCAGCGTTATGTCGCTCTTCAAGTCTTCTCGCCGTTTGTTCTATTTCGCCTGGGATGACACGTACGTCGCAGAAAAAGCCGAGCGGACGGGTGCTACCGTCGGGCAGGAAAATGGGTTGCTGTTCCAACCGTTCGGGGGAGTTGTCTTTGAAATCCGTAAAGCGGAGCAGGATGCGGCGCATTTGTTCGCCGTCCTGCACGGAGCCTATTTGCAGTCCGCCTGTCATGGCGGCCTGGGCCGGGTTCGGTTCTATCATGTTGGCCGGTTGGCAAAGGGGAATCCCACCCGTATGGGCCGTAAGCTGTTCCTGAAAGTCGGTCGGGGTGATGCCGAATTGCGAAAGCCGGTCTTGCCGCGGACTGAAGAGCAATGAAGCGCCGGCCGGAATCAGCCCGTTGTCTATATCCACGATTCCCGGTACGGTTTTCATGATATGCTCGGCTTTTGCCGCTATGCTTTGCAGCGTCTCGTAATCGTTCCCGAAAATCTTCACCTCGATGGGTTGCGCGGTACTCATCAAATCGCCAAGCAGGTCGGAGATACGTTGTCCGAAACCGATGGTCATCAACGGCACGGATTGGGAAATCTGCCGCCGCAGGTCGCTGATGACTTCAGGAGTACTGGCCTTGCGGTTGGTCTTCAGTTGAATCAGATAGTCCCCGAAATTCGAGGGGCGCGTCTTGAACGACATGCCGAGGGCCGTGCGGCGCGAATAGGTCTGCACGTCTGGGTGTGCCATGATAATGCGTTCCATCTGGCGGCAAAGCCGGTCGGTTTCTTCAATGTCCGTTCCGGTCGGCGAGTGATAGTCGAGCACGATCGTACCCTCGTCCAGGTCGGGCAAGAAACCGGAGGTAAGCTGAGAAGATGCAAACCAGCCTCCCAAGTTTAAAAGCAGGACGAATCCGGCGGCAATTAGTGGTTTGCGGTAAACCACGGTCAGGAAACGTACTTTACGTACAGAGTCCTCTTCGAGAGACTTCACGTCCAGATTTTTCGGGTGCAACGGTTGCTTGTATCCGATGGCGAGGTGGAGCACAGGCAAGAGCAGCCATGTCACGAGGAATGAAGCCACGAGTGTAAGTTGCATCGTGTCGGACAATTCCTTGAAGAAGCTGCCGGCCAGTCCGCTCATCAGGCGGAAGGGAAAATGGATGACAATCGTCGATAAGGAAGAGGCCACCATGGCTGGGAAAAGGTTGTGGATGGCGTGGCGTACGACGGTGAAACGGTCTTCGCCGGGACGTTCTTCATGTTCCCGATATATCTGTTCGATGATGACAATGGCATCGTCGATGATGAGGCCTATTGAGGCCGCTATCGCACCGAGCGACATGACGTTGACGGTGATGCCGGCCAGATAGCAAAGCAGGATACTGAAAGCCACGGTGACGGGAATCGTCAGCATGACCGCCAGGCTCGACCTCCACGAACGAAGGAAGAGTATCATTACGATGATGGCCAGGAACAAGCCTTCGTAGATGGTCTTTAATACGCTGTGTATGCTGTCGCCTACAAAAGCACTTTGGTTATAGTAAGGTTTGAGTTCGTACCCCTCGGGTAATTGCTTCCTTATTTCGTCGGCTTTGGTTTCCACTTGCCGGGCGAAGTCTATCAGGTTCACGCCCGGTTGTTTGACCAGGTCTACCAGCACGGCATCGTTGCCGTCGGCATTGATTTTCAGAAATTCTTGTTGTTCCTGTATCTCGACAGTCGCAATGTCGCATAGCCGTATCGTCCGTTTTCCGTCGTTGCGGATGATGACTTGGCGCAAGTCTTCGATGTCGTTGAAGCGCGTATCGGTGAGGGTGAGGTATAATCGGTCGTAACCCGCTACGTTGCCGTTCCCCAATACGTAATTGGTTTGTGAAAAGGCCGTTTTAATCTGTGCCGGAGTGATACCTAGTACTGTCATCTTCGAAGCGTCAGGTTTCACGACAAATTCCTTCGCCTTTCCGCCACGTACGACGACATTACTGATGCCGGTTACTTGGGAGAACATCGGACGGACCACAAGGTTGCCCACATCACGCAGAGCCATGCGGCTATGCGTCTTGCTTTCCAGTGTGAAACCGTAGACCGGAAACAACGATTGGTTCATGGCTTCGGTAGAGATGACCGTACCATCGGGCAAGAAACCTTTAATTTCATTGATACGGCTTTCCAACTGGGTCTTTAAGGCATAAATGTCCAAACCCCATTTGAAATAAACGTCTATCACACAACTGCCCCGGCTGGTGCTGCTTTTGACTACAGTCGTGCCTTGTACTTTTTTTACCGCACTTTCAAGCGGTTTGGTGACGGTAATCATCATACGGTCTACGGGCTGTTGTCCGGCATCGGCTATCACGGTGATGCGTGGAAACAATACTTCCGGGAACAAATTGGTCTGCATCTGCATGTAGCACCACGTTCCGGCAAGGAGCAACAACAGTCCGACGAATAGGATTGGACGACTGTATAACTGATGAAAGCTTCTTTTCTGAATGGGATTCATAACGCGTCCTCCTTTTCTGCCACAGTCACCCTATCCCCGTCTTCCAGACCATAACCGCCCGTGAGGATGATACGGTCTTGAAGTGTCAGTACGTCTGATTTGATTTCGATTTCCGAAGCGCTGCTGTTGCCGGTCTTTACCGGGATTTTAACAGCCGTACTGTCATCGGACAATTTCATGACCCAATATTCGGTCAGGGTCTCGTCGCTCTGTACGGCACTTTTGGGAAGTATCATCCTTTGCCGGATGATGACCCGTCTATAGTGAATATGGCTTTGACGTTCATGCCCTCGGGTAGAAAAGGTGTGCGGGCAGCACGGGCAATGACGCGTTCGGACTGCGATGCCGTGTTCATCGTACCCAATGGGCTTTCTATGTTGGCATCCAGCCGGGTACCGTCGGGCAATTCCAGCGTACATTTGTTCCCGTGGCACACATGCCGTTGTTGTTCGTAGGGGACATTGATTTCGAAAACGAGGCTTTTGAGTTCGGCCACAGTACAGAGTGTGGTGCCTTCGGTGACATAGCTTCCGGTCTGTTGCAGCACGTCGAGTACAATACCGTTGTATTGGGCTTTCAGGGGGATAGCGGCTGTACCTCCGTCGTTTAATGCGTGTTGCTCCTTGCTCTCGAGTTGGTAGAGGGTTTGTCCGGCTTTTACAATAGTCCCAGGTTGTACGAGGACATTCGTGACGAATGCCGGTATCGGAGTGCTGACAACTGATTTGTTTAAGTATGCCGTGGTGGCCGACAAGATTATTTCCTTTTCGATTCTGCCGAAAGTCACGTGGGTCAACGTGACTTCAGTCCGGGATTTTTCTTCTTGTACGTCCGATGCGCTTTTTTGTCCGCATCCGCTAAGACCCAAAAGTAGCGATAATGATACAATAGAATATTTCATGATTATGATGATTTGATATTACCAGTTCCAATAATTATAAGCGGCTATGACCAATTGCCGGTTCGTCCGAAGCAGGAGCCGGTCTCTCTCCGTTTGTATCTTGTTTCGAAGTACTGTGATGTAATCCAATACGGAAACCTGCCCGATGTTCAGTTCTTTGCCGTAATCGGACAAAATGGTTTCATACTCGGCAATCTGGTTTTCCAGAGTTCTTTCCCTTTGGTCGTATCGGTGCAGTTCGGATAAGCATTGCTTTATCCTCATGTTTCTTTGGTATTCGGAGTTTTCCTTGTAGGTCCGAATGCTTCCTTGTTGCCACAGTGCCTGACGCTCTTTCCAACGTTTTTGTTTGCCGTCGAAGATTGTCCATGAGAATGTCAGTCCGGCACTCCATCCGAAATGCCGATACCATCCGGCAAAGTCGCCTACCTGCAATCCTCCGTTTACGAACAAATCCAATTTGGGCTTGTATTGCAGGTTGAAAGAACGCAGGGAAAGGGATATGTTCAGACTGTCTAACCGGTATTGTTCGGTGAAGAGGCTGGGTTTGTCGTTCACCGGCCATCGTATGGGTAATTGAAGCACCGGCAAGTCTACGTCGGTAGTATCGGCGATGCCGCAAAGCAGGTTCAGGTCCATCAGATGCGTGTGGTAAGCTTGGCGGAAGGCTGTGAGCAATTCCATGTTGGCCTCCCGTTCAATGGCAAGTAAATTCAGGTCTGATTGCTTGGAAAATCCGTTCTCAACCAATTTCCGGACGATATGGGTTTGGCGCTCGATGACTGCCGAGACAGAGTCTGTATAGTCAATTTGTGCTTTGTCGAGCAGACAGAGCAAATACTGTTCCGTGACGGAACGTTCGAGTTGGTGCTCTTCCATGCGGGTGCGGTTGTGTGCTATGTCTGTGTTGACTTTTGCTTGTCCTTGTGCCACCTTGTATGAAGTCTTGCCCAAAAGAGGTTGTGTCCAGGTTAATACGGTGTGAAAAGAACCACTGCTCTCGCCCAAATCATAACCGTAGTAATCAGTGGCAGACCGTGCATTCCATTTGAATTCGGCATGCCCGCCATCTTTCGAGACGACTGGTACAAACAAATAATCGCCATTTAGTTCCAAACGTGAGTGTGTGTACATGGCTTTCAGGCGTTCCAATTCAGCTTGCTCTATTTCTGATTGGTTCCGGAAGTCTGCTATCAGAGGACTGTTTGCCTTGGCTGTCTCTATATAATAATGTATAGAGAGGTCGTTTTTTCCTTGTCCGTAAAAATGCAGACCGATAATGTTCAATGAGAAAAACAATAATAGTCGATTCATATTTATTTGTTTTTTGCGGCAAAAATAGAATATGAATTTGTGGAAATTTAGGAGAAATGGGACATGGAGCTTTTGGGCATTAGTTTTATTGCTTGTTTCAACTTTATGTGTCCGCTTCCTCATGGCGAGATGAACTCCTGGACAAAGTGATTTGAGCCTTGTAACAAAGTCTCTGTGGGGCTTCCTTTTTACCTTTGCCGATGGAACATTAAAATACGGAAATTATGGAAACGATGAAGAGAAAGGTCGTGATGGTAACGGGGGGCGGCAGCCGGAATCGGTCTGGCCTAGGCCAAGGTATTTGCCAAAGTAAGAGCTACCATACCCCTCAACGTCCGATGGTGGAAATCACCGACGAGGAGTTCGACCGTACCGTGGCGGTATTTGAAAGGCGTAATCCGTACCCTGATGGCGGAAGAACTGATTCAGCGTAATCCGCATATAGAAGCAGAACTGTTGTGTGACATTCGTGCCGAGCGGCTCGGTAGGCCCGAAGAAATAGCCAATGCCGTGTTGTGGCTTTGCTCGCCGCAGGTCGGTTTCGTGGATGGTCATGCCGGTGGGAGGCACATTCTCTATTCATTAAATTATCAAAACATAAAACGATGGAAACAAACGAAAAAATGAATATCAGTCGCCGGGGATTTCTCAAGACGGCGGCTCTCGTGGGTGCGGCACTGGCTGTTCAGCCTACAATCAACAAGGTCAAGGCGGCGAATGCCGCAGCCGGTGGAGAGAAAGCCCTGAAAAAGAAAGGTATGCAATACCGCACGCTCGGCACGGGGAAAGCTGCGATGGAAGTGTCGGCTCTCGGTTTCGGGGTAATGGGGATGACTTACAACCGCAGCCAGCATCCCGACAAGGCACAGTGCATAAGGCTCGTCCACGAGGCTGTCGACCGGGGTGTGACATTATTCGACACGGCGATTGTCTACGGGCCTCTAAATAACGAGGAACTTGCAGGCGAGGCATTGGCTCCATATAAAGGACGTGTGAACGTGACCACCAAATTCGGACACGAAGTTGTCAATGGCAAGACGACGGGCAGGCAGGACAGCCGTCCTGAAACCATCCGCCGCTATTGTGAAGGTTCGTTGAAACGCCTTGGTGTGGATAGCCTTGCTCTTTTCTATCAGCACCGCTTTGATCCGAATGTGCCGGTGGAAGACGTGGCGGGAACGATAGCGGACTTGATAAAAGAAGGTAAGGTGCAGCGTTGGGGGATGTGCGAAGTTGCCCCTGAAACCATCCGAAAGGCGCATGCTGTCTGTCCGCTTACCGCTATACAGAGCGAATACCACTTGATGCACCGTCTGGTGGAAGAAAACGGAGTATTGGATGTTTGTCGCGAGTTGGGTATCGGCTTCGTGCCTTATAGTCCACTGAACCGGGGCTTCTTGGGCGGCAATATCAATGAATACACGCAGTTCGACCCTAATAATGATAATCGCCAGACGCTTCCGCGTTTCCAACCGGAGGCCATACGGATGAATACCTGTATTGTGAACGCGCTGCAAGCTTTTGGCCGTACGCGGGGGATGACTTCGGCGCAGGTGGCATTAGGTTGGTTGTTGCAGAAAGCTCCGTGGATTGTTCCCATTCCGGGGACGACGAAGCTCTCGCATCTGGAGGAGAATCTGCGTACACTCGACTTTTCCTTATTAGCAGACGAATGGAAACAGTTGGAAGATGAAGTGGCAAAGATCCCTGTCGTGGGCAACCGCTACAATGCAGAACAACAGAGACAGGTCGGGTTTTAATTCTAAATCAAAACTATGGATCGCAGGAACTTTTTGAAAGCGGCATCGGGATTCGCCCTTCTTGCCGGAGGAACAGCTACAGGGGGTATCCCGCATATTTGCCGGTACGCCCTTATCTTCATCGGGAAAAGAACTGCCGGACAAGGAAATGACGGGTAATAATAGTAAGATGGAATATCGTAAACTCGGTGGGCTTGACGTGTCTGCTATTGGTCTGGGGTGTTTGCCGATGGTGGGTTACTATGGCGGCAAGTACGACAAAAACGAAATGATAGCTCTGATTCGTAGGGCATACGACCAAGGGGTGACTTTTTTTGATACAGCGGAAGTCTATGGGCCTTACATCAGTGAGGAGTGGGTAGGCGAAGCTGTCGCTCCGTTCCGAAAGAAAAGCGAAGATAGGAACAAAATTCGGTTTCGGCGTCGAGGAGAAACAGCCACTGCACTCAACAGCCGTCCCGACCATATCCGCCGGGCGGTGGAAGGTTCCCTGAAACGATTGCGTACCGACTATATCGACCTGTTGTACCAACACCGCGTCGACCCGAAGGTTCCGATAGAGGAGGTAGCCGGTACGGTGAAAGACTTGATGCGGGAAGGAAAGGTACTGCATTGGGGGATTGTCCGAAGCAAGTGCTCGTTCCATTCGTCGTGCACATGCCGTCTGTCCGCTTTCTGCCGTGCAGAGCGAGTATGCCATTTGGTGGCGCGAGCCGGAAACGAAAAATCTTTCCGACACTCGAAGAATTGGGCATAGGTTTTTGTGCCTTACTGCCCGTTGGGACGTGCGTTTTTGACCGGAACAATCAACGAAAATAGTCGTTTTGGGAAAGTCGACCTACGGTGGAACTTGCCGCAATTCCAACCGGAAGCTTTGAAACACAACATGCCGCTCGTGACGCTTGTCCGTAAGTGGGCAGAACGCAAAGGAGTAACGCCTGCACAGTTTGCCCTTGTCTGGATGTTGTCGCGTAAGGCATGGATAGCCCCGATACCGGGTACGGCCCGTCCGGTACACTTGGACGATTTCTTGGGTGCCGCCAATGTGCGTCTCACGCCCTACGAAATGGAGGAGTTCGACAAAGCGTATATGCAAATCGAACTTATGGGGCATCGTGCCGACCCATTCACCGAAAGTCAAATAGATAAATAAATCCGTTTATGAAAAAGTTATTATTGATTCCGTTTCTGCTGTTTACTTCCTTTGTGACGGCTGTTTGCAGAGATGATGGTAAGGAATCGTTTTTACTGAAACAGCCCGAAATGCCCGAACTGTCGGGTGGCAAAGATGATGACACTCCAGGCATGTCTGATGGGGCTGAATTGAAAGTGAATATTACGGTCGGCAGTCGCACAGTTGCCGCTACAATGGAAAATAATGCCGCTGCACGGGACTTGCTTTCGCGCTTGCCATTGGAGGTGACATTGAATGACTTTAACAATACAACCGAGAAAATCTTCTATCCAAATCCTGCATTAACCCTCGACGGCGTGCCGCGTAGCTGTGCTCCCGTACCCGGCGATATTACGATTTATGCGCCGTGGGGCAACGTGGCGATATTCTGTAAGGAATGGCCGTATAGCGATGACTTGGTTAAAATAGGGCATATCGACGGAGAAGGGATTGACGCCTTGGATGTCGGTGGAGATATACGGGTGAGAATAGAAAAGCCATGATGCGAAAGATAATATATGTATCCTGCCGCTTTTCGGGGGATGATACCATACCGTTTGTCAGCTCAAGAGGAGACAAACAACCATCATGATATGGGAAAGAAAAATATATGAAATCTGTAGGCGCTCTATCTCAAACCAATGACGATAGTTGCGGCTGAAGTTGAAGGAAAAGCGAACCGGATTATCGTGGGGTATACGAACATTATCGGCTATGGTTTCGTAAGCATGAACAAAGGATTCTTGAATCTCGTGTTTTTAATATATTTACAAAATGAAGGAGATTATGAAAGAGAAGAATCAAGTAGTGCCTGATGAGGTGTTAAGCAGGGAGTTCCTTAGTCAGTTCAAAACAGAAGTTGATGTGAGCAAGTTTCTTAAGCAGTTGCATGCCCAAGTATTGGAAAAAACGCTCGAGGGTGAGATGGATGTCCATTTGGGCTATGAGAGGAATTCTGTGGCAGGAAACAACACCCTAAATTCTCGGAATGGCAGTTATCCTAAGAAAATCCAAACCGAACACGGAGAAGTTGTCATTTCTATTCCCCGTGATCGTAACGGCCAGTTTGAGCCGATAGCAGTGCCCAAACATGAAAGCCGTGGACTTTCGATTGAAAAGCTTTTTATCTCCCTATACGCCAAAGGAATGAGTGTTTCTGATATAGAGGAGGAGATGCGTGAAATTTATGAGATAGAACTCCCAACATCCGCTATTTCCATCATTATAAACAAGGTAAACCAGGCTGCCCAGG